>Ga0208806_1000058_pt1 | contig 32943 bp, 19 predicted proteins | sample Colrivmet1554B02_FD_187663 | JGI IMG/M metagenome (GOLD analysis project Ga0208806, IMG submission 187663) | Estuarine microbial communities from the Columbia River estuary - metaG 1554B-02 (SPAdes) (version 2) | ecosystem: Environmental > Aquatic > Marine > Intertidal zone > Estuary | place...
ACCCACGGGATATACATCGCGAGCTTGCCGAGCATTTCGCCATCACGGGCAACGAGTTTCAAGAGTATCGCGGTGAAAAGCTCATGCCAGAAACCTATGGTGATCAACCCCTTCACGGTGAGGAGGGCGGCGACAGCACCAAGCGTTTTACCATGGTTGAAAGCGTCATCGTAATCACCGCGCTACTGAAGCAGGCCAAAATCAATCAGGCGGACAACACTGCCATTGCGCGTTTGATCTCACAAATCACTGGGTACAACGCCGAGAATATCAGAAAGAGGCTCAGCGACCCTTATCAAGGAGTAGACAAGGTCAGGCAACATCGCATGAGCCGAATAATGCCCTTTATCACGGATTTAAACAATGAGGATATCTCGCTGATAATCAGCCAAGAGAGATAAGTAATGCAACATTTGGGGTGACCCCTGGGGTGACCCCACGGCAAATCAACGGCCAACATTTGTGCAGTTAAACAATTAAAACTGTTCAAATGAAACAAATCATTGTCACCACCCACGAAGAGCTGCGCGAGCTTTTCCATGAATCCATCCAAAAGTTTAAGGAAGGGTTAGAAGCTGAGCCTCAACACCAGGCCCCTTCCGACCCCATTTTTACCATGGACGAGGCCACAGCCTACCTCAAGCTATCCAAGAGCACCCTGTACGGCTATACCTCCAAATCCATCATTCCGCATTTCAAGCAAGGAAAACGGGTGCTGTTTAGAAAGAGCCATTTGGATCATTGGCTCGATCTCAAGCAACGCGGAAATACCACAACACCATGAGAAAGTCCATCGCCCCGAGGCCTATTAACCCACACCGAGAGAGCCCGCTCTATTTGGCCTTCCGTAAAATACGAGACGAGCATCCCGAGATTAATTCTGTATTGGCCACCTATGTCTTTGATCCTGAAAAACCCAAAGGATGCCCGTACCGCCTGAATCTCAATGAATTATTTAAGCAAAAGTGATGGCGTCCTCTATTTTCCAAGTGCGTACGGCCAATGAGTGCATCCGAGATGCCCGCAACATCCCCATCCCGCAGATGCTTTTTGATGAACTGTGGTTCGAAAGGGAGGTGACCATCCTCTTTGCCGACAGCAACATCGGTAAGACCATCCTGTCGTTACAAATTGCGCAGTCCATCGCCTCCGGGAAACCCATTGAAGGATTCGGCTTGTCGTCGATATCGCAAGGCGTTTTGTACTGCGACTTTGAGATGAGCGACAAGCAATTTCACAAACGCTACTCCGATGACTATCAAGATGAGTTTGAGTTTCATGATCACCTGAAAATCTTGAAGTTTCAACAAAACCTGACCGACATCAACATCAGTGACAAGACGTTCTTTAGTGAAATCAAAAAGGAGGTGATCGCGCACCGATGCAAGGTGCTGATCATCGACAACATCACCTTTTTAAGCCGCGATGCTCTGGAAAGCGCAAAGGAAGCCAATGATCTGATGAAAGTACTCAAACAGCTGAAATCAGAGCTTGCCCTTTCCATCTTGATCATCGCCCATACCCCAAAACGTGCCCCCTACAAGCCCATCAGCTTAAAGGACATGGCGGGCTCCTCGGGTCTGTCGCGCTTTGCTGATGCCGTCATCTGTATTGGCAAGAGCATTGCAAATCCTAACCAAATCTATATCAAGCAGTTGAAGGTGCGCTCGGCAGAATTTCAATACGGCGAGGACAACGTCATTTTGATGACCATCAAAAAGGTGAACAATTTTCTGGGGGCCTACTTCCAAGGGTACGATCACGAGCGAAATCACTTGAAAAGCGCAGGACCCACTGAATTAGAGCAAGAGATTCTGGACCTGCACAGCGGTAACGAGATGTCACGTCGCGAGATTGCACAGCGTGTTGGGTGCGATAAAATGAAGGTCCAACGAACGCTGCAGAAGTACCAAGACGATGCGGTATCAACTTGATACATGTACCACAGGTGATACAGTGGCCTGTCACAACCGGGAAGATCTTAATCGATTGACAATGTGAGAGATACATTCATTTTACCTCGTTGTACCATCCCCCCTGGACTGTCTCGTATCATGATACGAGACAGCTAAAAGACACCATTATTCCCAGTTCATACCATATGAGCAACTAAACAAAATCAAAGAACCTTAATAGAGCAACCATCATGAATCAAACGCCCCAAGACTCCCCAGAGCAGTTAAAATTTAAAGCACAAGACCTAAAAGAAAATGGGCATTCTATCCGCGAAATCGCCCGCATTCTAAATACGAGTAAATCCACAGTAGATCGGTGGATTAAAACCTCAGATAATGCTCGAGATCATATTACAGTTAACAAAACCCCGGTGCCAAATGAAAAACCATCAATAGCATCGCAATCTAGCCCCATTCGAGATGTTGAAAACACCAACGAAAAAGTAGCGCTGAGAAAGCTTGAACTGGAGCATCAACGGAAACTTGAAAAAATGAACCTCGAGCACAAGCAGGCTCTTGCCACTCAGAGGCGGCAGGAGCAGGCGCGCGCCGCCCAGGAACTCCACCCCATTGCCGAAGAGATTTACCAATGGGTAGACAAGGAGCTGCGATTGTCCCGCCAGCATCCTTCAGGTGTCCCATGTGTCCCACGGGACATCGAAAACCTATGCGGCCAACTGCGAAAATTTCAAGCCAGGCTTAAAAAACATCAATTCATTCACCCCTCACTAGAGGTATTGGATTACCTCGACCACATAGAAAGCCTATTGGACAAAGCCACCGAGTGGCATCAGCAATCTATGGAATACGGACATAAAAAGTCAAAAGTCTTACTCTCATATCACTGGAGCGGGTTTCATATGGAGTGCCTTTACGCTCTACAAGGCATGTACTAAGCCATGATGAGAGGTTTTTATATGTGGATAAATAGTGGATTTTCTTGAATTACTTTCGAAAAATTGAGTGATTTATATCAATGAATCGCGTTTCAAAAGTTGCGGAAAATATTTTTCCTAACTTAAATGACATTTTAGACGAATAGGCCATGACCTTCTTGCGACATTATCTTAAAACACAACGCTTAATTATATGTGTTTTTATAGGACTTCTACCCATTTTAGCAAGTGGTCAGGTGGTCCCGGCACCCGGTGGAATTAGCGGCGCAAGTCTTTGGAGCTCGGATGGCGATTCGGCAGGATTTATTGGCAATTACCACACATTGAATCTCCTGGATTTAGAAGTAAGTGCGGCGGGTAAAATCCCTAAGATGGAGGGCGCGACGACGCTCTTTTTAGTCTTAAAGCCATCTTTCACCTCCTCGACGGGTAAGAAGTTCATGGAGTTGGGTGACATCACGGTCTTCGACAACAAGATTATGCACGGGGCGACATGGACTTCCTTGGATTTCAGTGATGGAAATCCCAAGATACTGACCTTGTCTATGCAGCGCTCTACTAGACACAAAACATCCTATATCCCTCACCTTGAAATCATTGACTCCAGTTTGTTCTCCATAGCAGAGCTTGTTTATTACCCGCGCCTCAGTAGCCGTGAGCAGATAAAGATGGTCAACACCTATTTGGCGATCAAGTACAGCGTCCCTATTACCGGAGTCTCAGACAAGGATTGGAGGGACTACTTGGCCGCGGATTCAACCAGGTACTGGGATTATACCACGGACAAGATGTATAGCCTCCGGGTATTAGGACTTGGTCGGTCGGCCTCGGAAGATCTCTATCAATCCCAAACTCAGGCCTCCCATGGCTCGATGATGCAATTATCGCTCGACACATTAAAGAGCCCGGGGCAGATGCCTAGGGTCCCCATTTTAGATGCTGCATTTCTGATTTTCTCAGAGCGCCTGCCAGCGACCTATTCGTCGCTTTTATGGTGCGGCGATAAAGGCGTTAACCCACTATTGAATTGGAAGCTCAAGCCCCATGGCTGGGACAGTGGGACATCAAATCTGTTGATTCATATGGACCGTCCCGCCGGGACGCTGGCGGACTCGGTTTGGATGACTGACGGAGGCAGCTATTATTACGTTCCACAGGTAGCATCAACATCCACCACCCTCACCTACAGCACACCGTTGGACAGCCTTATCAACGGGCTGCATTATTTTTTTACCGCTGAAAAAGGGAACCCATGTGACGATTTAGAGATTGGGCTCGCCCAAAATGTCTTAACGGTCGACATGGGCACAGGCATTGGGGGTGGCATTACCCTGAAGACCCACAGTTATTCGACAGGCCTGACCATCGAAGAGCCTTTGGTGGGACATGACTATTCAAAATCCCTGAGCGTGGGACAGTATCAGGTGACCTTGTTGGATGGCAAGAACAACATTTTGACTGAGCGCGCCGTGCTGGTAGGCAACGAGGGTCAACAATCCGTAGAGGTACAAGGGCCTGAACTGCGCCTGTTGCCCAATCCCGTGTTGGTTGGGGCAACATCCTATCTCGAGATCTATGGATTGCCAAGAGTTACGGACGTTTCCATTCAACTCAGTGGAATGGATGGGAAAACACACTACCAAACCATGATGCCATATAGAGAGGGTATGCGTGTCCCACTGTCTGGGACAGTCCCGGGACTGTACACCGTGAGCGTCCTGCAGGACGAGACACGTTATAGTATAAAGATGTTAGTGGCGGCCCACTAGTTTCAAACCAATAAGCTGCATAGACCAAGATTTACATGCCATGAAGCAACCTACGCCATCCATTTTAGAACGCCTTTCGGCCATTATCACCATATTGATTTTTCTCCTCCCTGATGTTAGCGCCTCGGCGCACGCTCTTATGGAGCGACCTTGGCGTAACACCCATTCGGTTCAACCCCACAACATTGAATATCCCGGTCTGCCAACTACACCTGCTCTAAGTGAAATTCCAGTGGCTGAGAGTCCCATGCGCATTTCAGGGGGATCACACATGGTGCTTTTAGGAGGCCATCCTAGCGATGCATTGAATAAGCCAGTGGACGATGTCGTTGAATTCGAGGTTTTGAACCTAGACATGACCCAAAGCGCACGGATCTCATTTCACAAGAGCACCAGCGAAACCGTAGGGCTCACCATTAACGCGCAGCACTTCTTTGAGGTCGATGGCAAAGGTGCTGTGGTGCCTAGTGCATGTTTGATGGAGGGCACCAACACGTTGCTTTTTGCCAGCCCGCTGGGTCATCCCGTGGCGATCTTGGATGTTCAATTTGATGTTACGGTCGCTAAAGGGAATGGCGCTTCAGTGCTCAATTCGGCATTAGAGAGCAATTTTATCGCCAACGCCCTTGAGTCCGACAACGCAAGGTCAAGCGATCTGAGCTTTGCGCTGAAGAGCCACCAAACGGCCGCCATTCCGTTGAGTCTGAGCAATGTTACGCGCGGAGCTACCGCGTACCGAAGCGCGGTATCGGACAAGGTCATCACGGTAAAAATCGGAGTTCAACGCACTCTGGGTCAAAGTCAATTGCGCGAGGTTCAGGTGATGTACTTCGATTACACGTCTCACTCTTGGCAGAAGGCCTTTGTGAAGGGAGTCGATCACAAGAATTTCATGGTGGAGGCCGATGTGCCTGGAGGGACAGACTATTTTGCGGCATTGATTAAAACGCCGGAGATGCCGGAAGCGGCGGCCTTTATGCCCACGGCGATTTCGGATCTCGAGCCCAAAACGCCCGCTGAAGGCATTACGTTGATTCAGCCGCCCACGGCCAACCAACAGGGCGACGCCAATGTTTCTTATCCCTTGACATTGCCCCCTGGGCGCCAGGGGATGGCGCCGCAACTGGCGCTCAGCTACAGCTCATCGGGCGGCGAGAGTTGGTGCGGTTATGGGTGGAACATAGCCACCCAAAGCATCAGTGTGGACACCCGCTGGGGAGTGCCCACCTTCGATCAAAATTTAGAAACTGAAGTGTACAGCCTTGACGGCCAAAGCCTGCACGGGCAAAACGGTGACAAGGCCAACAGGCCGAAGATCAACGGGAACAGCTATGATCCCGCAATACGAGAACCTGGGCCGCAAAATTTCTTCACAAGAACTCAGGGCGGCTATCGCACCATTGTCCGTTATGGAGATACCCCAGGCAGCTATTTTTGGGTCGTCACCGATGCCAACCAGACCAAATTTTACTACGGCACCAAAGACGGCAAAGTGGCGGACCTCCAATCCGAGCTTAAAGCAGGCTCCAATATCACCCAGTGGTACTTATCGCGCGTGGAGGATAAATGGGGCAATGTCATTGACTACACCTATTCGAAGGACACTCAGTATCCCGCCGGAATTCGGGAAAACGGCACGGCCATGTGGTTGTCTAAAATCACTTACACGGGATTTATCGATAAACTTGGCTACACTCCGGGCAAGTATACCGTTGAGTTTGTGACCTCAAAAGGGCGTGTCGATGATCGCATCTCGCTGAACAAGGGGCTGAAATTGATTGACGATCGCAAGCTTACGGATGTGGTGATCAAATACGACAACCAAGAGGTCAAACGCTACAAGCTCGATCTACAGGCGGGGTATTTTAACAAGACCAAGCTTGCAGGGATCAGCGAATGGAATGAAGGCGCAACGGGCTCGGAGAAATTTTACGAGCACACCTTTGATTATTATGGTTCCAATGAGTTGACCTACACGGAGAAGACCATCGCCATTGACCACCGAAATGCCGACGCGGGAACTATTCCTGATGAGATGGATGGATGGCTAGGTCGTGCCATGCGCGGAACGATTCCTCCTTCGGTACTTAGCTCAAGCTCAACAGTGGGCTGGAAAGGGGGCAGGCGTTACGGAGTTGGCTATGACAGTGACTATTCTACTATCCCCTTTGCGCCCAAGTTTGACAACCTTAATACACTAGGATATCAATACTCAAGAGGCGATAATCTCAGCATTACTAAGCACCAGATGTTGGATGTCAATGGCGATGGCATTCCAGATATAGTTATGGAATTTGCTACCGGGACAAAGATGTACCGCCCAGGAATTATACTGGGCACGAGTGACCTCACCTTTGGGGAATTCACGCCCATCAAATACAATGGAAGTTTCGCCACCCACAGCTCGTCTAATCAATTGACACTGGATTGGACGGGAAAAGTAGACTTTAGAGGAATCAGCCTGACCAACTCCCATTCTGCGCCACTGCGATCCTTTGCTGATTACAATTCAGATGGTGTACTTGATGTTTTGGAACAGGGCTTTGGCAATGTCCAAGTGCGATTTGGTCGCATCGGGGACGATGGCGCGCTTCATTTTGAGTCCAGCAGCGAAAACACACTTAATCCAGTATTAAAAGGCCAGGAGGTTTCCTCTGCGCCGAGTGATATAAATAAGGAGCCTATAGAGATTGTTCGCTATTGGAAAGCACCCAAAGATGGAACCGTTAGCATCAGTGGTACAGCCTCCTGCGTTTCAGGAGCTGAAGGCACAGTAAAGGTTGCTGTGCAGAAAAACGGAGTGTTTGAACTGCCTTTCACACAAGTGACCTCCTCAAGCGCTCTTAATATGGCAAAGTCAAACATTAGCGTCACAAAAGGTGATATTCTAATGTTTAGAACCCATTACAACATAGATGGTTACGAAGATTTCATTAGCTGGAACCCGGCCGTCACCTACACTTCCGGTGCGTCCATAAAAGATGGCGCGGGCAACGCCTATTTTAACACCTCATACTCCAGTGGGTTTTTAGTGAGCTCGCCGTCTACCGTTCTGGTCAATGCCGATGATGAAATTGAACTAGACCTTGGTGCACCCACTGGTTACACCGCCAAATCGGATCTACATTTTGTTATTCGTCAGATGGAATTGGATGCCACCACCGGGGATGTAATTGATGAGAAACGATATGTGGGCGTAATGACTCAGGGTAACAACACCTTTCCAACATCATTTTTGGATGCAAATGGGGCAAGTGCCACATTCATTGGGCAGAAAGACGGAATGAATGTTGTCGATCCAAACTCCCAAGTCCTTCTCTCATTTGAGATCCTTTCAACCTCAAATATCAATTGGCAAGATTTACAGTGGCGCCCTGTGCTACGGGTAACAAACCCCAATTGCCCTGATGTGTCTGTAAGCCAGTATCCTGTAGTTGATAAGGTCGTGTACAACGAGTTGTTAGAAAACGACGGCTATCAGAGCTATTCTGGATCCACCGGTACGTTAGAAGCCTTTGCCGACATTTTGATAAACCAAGCGGATTTGGGGGATCTTATGCAGGACTTCAGCGTTGGCGACGAGGTCGTGGCCTATCTGACAACCAAAAGTGGAGGTAAGACTTTATCGGAGAAAGCGATCGTCATCACAAAGAAAATCTCAGGACATACGATTGAATACAAAACGGTGGGTGATGATTTGACCCCGGTATCACTATTGAGTCCAACAGGCTATAATGCTAACTCCTCTACGGATTTTCTCGGGAGCGCGTTGTACACTCAAGGCAGCTATAAAGTGCACTTCGAATTCTCTACGAAGGGAGCTAAGGCATTGGAGCTAGCCCAGTACATTCAGTCCCACTTGAATTCAATTAATATTAAGGATGTATATAACAATATCCAAGCTACCTATAGTGGCAGTGCATTGAATAGGAACATCTTTTATCAGGGTTATAATACCGATCAGCACCTGCCCTTTTTACATTGGGGTCAGTTTGCATGGAAGGCACACGATGGGGAGGAATTCGATGCAATAGCCCCTGCAGACATGCATTTAGTGATAAACAGTGAGGCCAACACAAATATGAACTCCTATGTCGCAGACCAAGGGACTTTAGAAAACCTCGGTCAGCAGTTGGACTACGAAAACAATCGATATTTCCTTCTCAGTCCTACCCGTGGTGAACACTCTACCGCGTTGCGTGATTACCATAAATCTGAACTCACAAATTATACGGCTCGTGATCGATGGTCGTTTGCCAACAGTTATATTGCTACCTATAGTGGCGGATTAGTCTCTCCAGGTGTTCTCGGTGAACTGGAATACAAGCCCGAGACGATGACCTACACTTCGGTTTACAGCGCATATGGCTCGTTGAATGAGAACATTTCAAATTCATTGTCATACCAGGAAAGCGTCAGTAAGAAGTGGGGAGCCTCGGCCAACATCCAAGACGGTACTTTCCTCTTCTCGTATTCTCCCAGGATGTTTATGGACCTCAATGGGGACCGCTACCCCGATGTCGTGCGTGCACCCTACGGGCAAAATGTTAAGGTTCAACTAACGAATATCTCTGGGGGCCATTCAGGCGAAACGACATTGAACGGAGTGGGTAACCTATCAAAATCTATGAACTATGCTGGTGGTGTGACGTACAATGGCGAATGGTCGAACGATAAGCCAAAGTTCACGCTTGAGTCCTTTGGAGGTGATTTGGGCTATAGCCACGGTGATTACGGCATAGTAGACTTCAATGGCGACGGCTTGCAAGACCGTATGGATTACGTGTTTGGAGGAGTCGCTAATCTTGAGCTCAATAATGGTCAAGGATTTGAATCTTCCGTTGTGGCGCCAATGGGGACTGCTCCTGGCAATGGGCTGTTGGACAAGAACTTAAATATTGACTTCAGCGCTTCTTTTACTTCAGGGCCATTCTCTCTCGGCCTGGAGAGTGATGTCATAAGTATGAAATACAAGTTGAACTTGAAAAAAAGCAGCGTCAAAGCGGGACTTGGAGTCAACCTCAATGGCCAGAGTCCTGATAGGATAACTGTGGACCTCAATGGCGACGGTTTAACTGATATCATTGAGATTGATGACATCGCCAATTTTAGTTCGTACCGTGTTTATATAAACACAGGCACATCATATCAACAGCTGACTTCTCATCAACTGGGTACCACTACCAACAGCTTTAGTCCCATTGGGTCAAGCAACACCCTTGGCGCTGACGCCACTAGGAAATACACTATTGGAGGGATTGTCTATGGCATTCAAGCGGTCAAATCAACAGAAGTGAGCGCCAACTATGGGTATACCCGTTTGCAGTCTTCGTTCCGTGATATGAACGGCGATGGGGCTATAGATGTTGCCTACATGATGGGCAACGGAGATTTAAAGGTGTATTACTCCAACCAAGGGCTCTGCAACAAGCTTAAAACGGTGAATAACCCCCTTGGTGGACACTTTGATATCGACTACGATTTCATCGCTGGGCGCAAGGGCATGTCTAAGGATCCTGTTGTGACCACCGACAAGGAAGACGATGTGGTCGTCTGGCATATGAGCTCAGGGCGTTATGTTTTGGGCAAAGTGACCATCAATGATGGATTGAATGTAGAGCTCAGTGGGCAGGACTTAGATGGTGTCGATACGGTGAGCTACACCTTCAAATACGACGGAGGAGTGTACAACCCTCGTGAGCGGGAGTTCCAGGGGTTCAGCAGAGTGGAAACGGTCCATCAAAACCAAGAAGACGCTTCGAGTTCGGATTTGAAGTTCATTTCAGAGGTGACTGAATTTTTCGGATTGGAGGACATCTCCTTGGAGTCCTTTATCAAGCACAGCGCTACTAGTGGATTAGTGAAAGCAAAATCCACCTTCTTTAGCGAGAAGCTGGGTGATGATCCAATGACTAAGACGCTTTTGAGTGTTGAGCGGTATTTCTACGAGCACTATGGAGTCAATCAACAAAGGGACCAGGCGTCAAACAATTATCTCATCGATTTTGGGGCTGTGGCCCACATCTGGGATATGTCGACCGAAACGCAGACCATTTTCAATGCCATCACGAGCATCGAGTCCATTTCATATCCCGACAAGGATGAAAGGGACCTTTACCATGCCCAAAAGGTTGACTTGCAGTATGATGAGTATGGCAATGTCACAGTCTTTAAGGATTATGGGCCTATAGTGCCACAGCCATTGGTTCCTACTCTGGTGGATTCAAAAACAGTCACCTCGGTTGTGCATATCACCCAAACTAACGACTGTTCGGGCGACCCCAATGTCACCATTGTTGACAATGATCCGGATTATCCAGACTACGACTTCTACATAATCCAGTGTAATGACAACACCTATGACAATGACACCATCATAGTTCCCAAGTCAGGAAACATGGGGTGTGTGGGCAATGGCTACCATGACGTTTGTGTCGATGGAGGCCAAATTATTAGCCACCATCGAAAGGTCACCACCGAAGTGGTGAACATCTATGAGGACCGCCTTCCAAGCCAGACGTATAATGGCGCACGCATCGCACTTCTGGACTATTATTCGCCTTCGCATGCCAGCAATCAGACAGGTGTTCTGCAGAAGCAACGCGTCTATGTGAATTCAACAGACCCCTCCAACTTAAGGCGTCAGAGCGAGGTAACAGCCTTGCAATCAAGTCTTTCGCCTTCAGAGCTCACGGTGACCTTAAACGCTACTGAAACGGCTGTCACCGACTTGGAATATGATCAATACGGCAACGTTACCAAGGTCACCGGCGCTGAGAACGGGCAATCCCAACGCGCGTTCTCGCAGTTCGACTATGATGCCACAAACCATCAGTTCATTGAAGGTGTGACGAACCATTTTGGGGAGAGCACCTGCAATGTGTATGATTACAGCACGGGTAATGTGCTGCGCACAACAGGGGTCAACGATCATGCCATCCAATACGTCTATGACCGATTTAATCGCTTGGCAGAAATCTGGGCACCGCGAGAGCTAGCGGACCTCGATCGTGGCCCCACAATTCGCTATGAGTATTCCTTGGGGCCAGGGAGTGCTGCTGTGACCTATCACAACACGTCGAACATGCTCGACAGCATGCGTTATATCGGTCCAGGGTGTGGCCTTAACACCTCTCTCCCTGTCAATCAACCGATGACAAGTTTCGTGCGTACGGCCACGTTTGTCGATGGCCTTGGACAAGCAGTTCAGGTCAAAACGGACCGCTCCAAGGAGGCCGGCTCGGTGAACACCCCGGTCATTCACGTTTCAGGGATTGCTGAGAAGAACAAGTTTGGAACTCCTATCAATGCGCGTGCAGACTTTATTGATCAATCTGGAACAGCATTTACGACCTTGGTAGCCAACGCTGGGCAAATGGTAAGTCAAACCACCGCGTTTGACTACATGTACCGCCCAACAATGTCCTTGCAGTGGGTCGATGCTAATAGTACGAGCGGTGGTAATACTACTACTAATATTGAGTACACCTGGGATTACAATCAACGGATGTTCTATACAGGACAAACCATTGATGGCGCATCAAATCCCGCGGCAACTGGTGGGACCGATATGCTTTCAAGGGAATACGTTGACACCTATGGCCGTAAGGTTTTGACCATGCAGGCCGATCCGAATAATTTACCTGGGTCGAGCAACACCTCCTTTGCCTACAGTCCTTTAAGTGAGCTGTTGACCGTCACCGACCCATTGGGTGAGGTGACGACCTACACCTATGATATGGCAGGACGCCAGCTCAGTGAGACCCATCCCGATCGGGGCCTGACTGAAACCAGCTATGACAAGGCGAGCAATGTGGTGAGCATCACCAATGAAGCCACCCGCGCCATCAGCGGGTCAATTACCCTGGGCTATGACTTCAATAGACTGATCAGTAAGACCATGGCCGGATCTACGGGCTTTGACCTTTATGACATTCAGTATGAGTATGGAAGTACAACAACTGGGGTTGGAAAGAACGGTGTCGGACGTGTTATTAAGATCAAACAAGGCGAAGATGTCAATGGCAACGCCTTTAAAACGGACTACTTTAAATACGACGAGCTTGGAAATGTAAGCCGAGAGAAAAAGGATTTTATTGTTCCCAATGTTGGCAGTCGATCCTACACCACAACGAAGTTGTATGACTCTTTCGGGCGCATACGACAAGCTGTCTACCCGGATGGCGATCAAGTGGATTATTACTACACCGGCCTTGGTGAACTTTATTCCATCACTTCAACGGTGTCAGGTTTCCCAACGCAGGACATCATTTCGTCGATGCTCTATGATGGCTACGGAAACATCCAAACGCTTGTTTATGGTAATGGTGCCGAGACTCAGTACACGTATTCCGCTGATACTAAATCACTTTTGCAATCTCAGGTCTTTGGAAAAGTGTCCGGCGGCACATCCAATGTGTCGTTGCTAGACCGAACTTACACCTACGATGGCAACGGTATGATAGGGACGTTAACGCGAGATATGAGTACGAGTCTTGTTGCGGTGGGAGAGAATGTCCAGAGCTCTGAGTATGTGTACGATCACATGGGTCGTTTAATGACGGGATCTATTGAGTTTGTGGGCAAGACGGGCAATACGTATGCTGTTTCGACGTCGTATAATAAGGTGGGCGGTTTGTTGTCAAAGGTTTCGAGTCCTGACGCGTCGGCTCAGGTGTTTGCTGCGACCTCACAGGAAATGACCTACGATTTGACGTACCAGTACAGTGGCACTAAGCCGCACCAGTTATCCGAGGTGATCAGTTCGCAGGGGGTGCCTTACGCGATGTCATTTTCGTACAATGCTTCGGGCAGTATTTCCGAAATTACGGACATGATGGGTGTGGATCATTCGAGTTATTATTGGGGCCAAGAGCAGTGGTTGTGTGGTGTTGAGAACACCCAGGGCATCCACCACTATGTGTATGACCACGCGGGCGAGCGAGTTATGAAATCTTCGATCACCCAGACGACGGTACAGCTCAATGATGAGACGATCAACACGGTTACGACGTTGGAGCCTTATACGCTGTATGTGAACCCGTACTATGTGGTCACGTCCTTTAGCAATGCGGACCAGCGCTCGAAGCACTATTACATGGGCACTCAGAGGGTTGCCACGGACATCGGTGTGGACTATGGTATGAGCCCCTCGCCGGAGCAAACAGAGCGTGCGCGCGGCGGAAACGCAACGACGATGACGGAAACCACGCAAGGGTTAGAGTCGGACCAGGCGCCTTTCCAGAGCCTGGGCTATGAGCAGGACCTGGAAAGGGTGCTTTCGGGCCTAAGCGGTGAGATCGGGGTTGAGGACCTAAGTGAGGCTTTGGCACCGATTGAGCGTTTTTACCCGGAGTTGAGCAACCCGGTGAATTCAGGGGAAGGGATAGAGTCGGAGCCTCCGTTGTATATAGGCACGCGCATTATGTATTGGTACCATCCGGATTATGTGAGCAATGTGGATATGGTGACCGATAAGTCGGGAGAGGCCTATGAGCTGTTCTTATACAATGCCTGGGGGGAGAGTTTACACCACTGGAGTAGCAGCAGCACCAACAGCTGGAGTTCACCGTATCGGTTCAATTCGAAGGAATTGGATTCAGAGACGGGGATGCACTACTACGGAGCGCGGTACCACCATCCCAAGTTAAGCGTATGGATGAGTGTGGATCCGCTGGCGCACCAGACCCTGGAGGCCTATCAGTTTACAGGGAATAATCCGATAGCACTCATCGACCCGGATGGGGAATTGCCTATTGTGCCAATATTACTAGGAGCTTGGGCGATAGCTGAGCTTGCCCTTTCTGCATACGACGCCTACGATGCCGGTAAGACTCTTTTAGACCCGAATGCGTCAAACACAGAAAAACTTGCTGTAGGTGGTGGATTTATTCTTGGGTTATTTGCTCCGGGAGGCGGTTATGGAACAGCAGCGAAGCAAGGAGTAAAATACGCTGATAATGTTTTACGAGAGGGGGCTGAAATCATTATAAAAGTTGGCGGTAAAAATGTAGATAACATTGACGATTTTTATAAAACAGCTTCCAGACTAAACCCATCCGAAAGGGTTGCCATATACAAAAAAGTTGCGGGTGACTTAGCTGAAAAAAATAAGTGGACTAAAAACGCCAAGCTCTCAAAGAAAAATGGTCGTGACATTTATACTGATGCTGATGGAAATCATTATTCACTTGACTCACGACATGGCACTTTTGAGGTGCTAGACAAGAAAGGTAGACATCAAGGAGAAATTGACTTTGCCGGAAGAAAGAGGTCAGATGCAGATAAAACAGGTCAACATGATATTGAAATATGATAAACTAATTTTCAGGGGAGCCATCATTAAGATTGATGGGGCAAGCATTATTGATGACAATGGATTTTATATACTAACGATCAGCAATGATTCTGAGCGGCCATTGCTACTAGTGAAAGTCTCTGGATACAAGGCTGGCCTTGAACGAGGATTTATTAGATGTGAGAAAATCCAGAAAGGCACAGTAGGTATTACTATGAAAAATTTAATTGAAGAAATACAGTGGAACTTTCCGGATATAAAAACTACGGGGATTGAGGTTTATAATGGTGTGGATTCCGATTTTAATTTAATTCTTCTTTAACATGTTGACAGGTACTGTGGGCACTCCACGTAGCGTATACTGTAAGGCATGAATGAATCTTTTCCCGGAACGGGAAGAAGCGCAAACGGCAGTTCAATCTGGAATCAGTTGAACTGCCGTTTGCGCTTCGGGACACGGGAATCGCCTTTTTGTAGATCCTCGGACAAAGCTAATTAATCATCTGAATTGTAGTTCGTCAGTTTACGTCTAGAGATGTATATCAAACAGAGGATGGAGGGGGCGGTGCCTTTCGCCAAAGCGTAACAACCGCAAACAACGACGCCTAATGAAAAATTTAACGACGCCCTTCAGCATCCGACTAACCACTGTTCAGGTAGAGTTGCGGGCGTTTTGGACGGAATTTGTGTGCTAGATTGTGTGCTAGAATTGAAAAAAGCACCTACATCATTTGACGTAAGTGCTTCATTTTCAGTGCTCCTCCTGCTGGGCTCGAACCAGCGACCCTCTGATTAACAGTCAGATGCTCTAACCAACTGAGCTAAGGAGGAATGTTCCTTTGAAAAGGGCTGCAATAATACGAATAGACTCAAATCGGTGCAATAGCTAAAGGTATATTTGCGGCAGATATTCAAAATCCCCCTTACTATGAGCCTTTTAGTTGTTGGTACTGTTGCGTTTGATGGATTAGAAACCCCTTTTGGTGTGCGCGAGCGCATTTTGGGTGGTTCGGCTACCTATATCGGCATGAGTGCCGGGTATTTTGTGGACCGGATCAATTTGGTTTCAGTTGTAGGGGATGATTTCCCCCGAGCCCATATTGATCTTTTGAACGCACACAACGTGCATACCGAAGGCTTACAAGTAATCCAAGGCCAAAAAACTTTCTTCTGGAAAGGCAAGTACCACTTGGACATGAATTCACGGGACACCTTGGACACCCAGCTGAATGTCCTAGAGCATTTTGACCCCATTATTCCCGAGTCCTACAAAGACTGTGAATACTTGATGTTGGGCAATTTGGTACCAGCCATCCAAATGCGGGTATTGGAGCAACTAACCCACCGCCCCAAATTGGTGGTTCTCGATACGATGAACTTGTGGATGGACTTGGCTATGGAAGACTTAAAAAAGGTTCTCAAGAAGGTGGATGTCCTCACGATTAACGATGAGGAGGCGCGTCAACTTTCCGGTGAACACAACCTGGTGCAGGCCGCAAAGGCGATCCAAACCATGGGGCCGCAAACCTTGATCATTAAAAAGGGCGAACACGGAGCCCTGCTCTTTGGGCCTGAGGGCAATATTTTCTTTGCACCCGCTTTGCCTTTGGCTGAAGTATTTGACCCCACGGGCGCGGGAGACACGTTTGCTGGTGGCTTTATTGGGTATTTGGCCCAAACCAAAGACACTTCGTTTGACAACATGAAGCGTGCCTTGATGTATGCCGCAACGATGGCGTCCTTCTGCGTGGAAAAATTTGGTCCAGAGCGCTTGGAGCATATTTCCGAAGCGGAATTGGCGGAACGTCGTGCGCAGTTTACGCAGTTGATTCACGTCCACTAGGCTCATGCGCGTCGACAGTTATTTGTGGGCCGTTCGACTCTATAAAACCCGCAATAACGCGGCGGATTCCCTCAAACTTGGACGCGTACTGATCGACGACCAGCCCATCAAGGCGAGCCGAACATTAAAAAAGGGGGACGCCATAGAAATACGCTTCACGGGGTATTCGCGGCGCTTTGAGGTCTTAGATTTCCCAAAAAGCCGTGTTGGCGCAGGGCTTGTTGAAAACTTTCTACGCGAAACCTCAACAAAGGAAGACCGCGACAAGCGAGAGATGATCCAGCTTGCTCGAAAACATCAACGAAATCAGGGGCTTGGGCGACCCACTAAGCGGGATCGTCGCGATTTGGACGAGTGGATTTGAAAAGAAAATCCGACTGAAATTCAGTTAATTACTCAGGTTTAACGCAGACTTAAACTATCCGCGTGTGGTAGGCTGGGGGTTCTGTGTTTTCTTTGTGGTAATCATCCTAAACAATCGATTGATGAAAAAACTTATGACCCTTGCTGGAGCCTTGTTGGTTGCCTTTGCGGCCCAAGCTCAAACAGCTGCCCTGGACACAGTGGTAGAGCTCACAGAGCTTGAAATTGTATCCTCTCGTTCGGATAGTAAATCACCGTTTGCGGTGACCAACCTTCCGAAGAAAGACATCGTGAACCGCTTGGCTTCACGCGACCTTCCCAACGTTTTGAACACAGCTCCCTCGATCTACTCTACCAACCAGGGTGGTGGTGCGGGCGACTCTCGTTTGAACGTTCGTGGTTTCAACCAGCGCAACGTGGCCATCATGATCAATGGTGTTCCCGTAAACGACATGGAAAACGGATGGGTATACTGGTCTAACTGGGACGGTGTGGGTGACGCGACAAGCAACATCCAGGTTCAGCGCGGTTTGTCCGGAGTAAACTTGGCGGTTCCCTCTATTGGTGGTACCATCAACATCATCTCGGATCCTGCAGCTCGTTCCAAGGGTGGTTACATCCGCCAAGAATTGGGTAGCTGGAACTTCTTGAAGACGACCGTAGGTTTCAACTCCGGTATGATCGGCGAGAAATTGGCGATCTCTGGTACCTTGGTTCGCAAGACCGGTGACGGCTTCTACCAGGGCACTTGGACCGACGCATACGCCTACTACTTCGGTGCTTCGTATCAAGCCTCCAAGAAGGATAAGGTGGAATTGTACGCGATTGGTGCTCCCCAGCGCCACGGTCAAAACTTGTTCCGTCAGAACGTTGGTCGCTACTCTAAAGAATACGCTTTGTCTTTGGACGGCTACGATCCCAACGCTGCAGACCAGTACTCTGAATTGGGCCGCAACTACAGTCAGAACTACAATACGGTAGATCCTTCATATAGTGGCGAACAATACTGGAACATGTACGGTGTTCGTCAGGGCGCGCGTTACAATCCCAATTACATCAATGAGCGCGAGAACTACTTCCACAAGCCTCAGGTGAACTTGAACTGGTACCGCACGATCAACGACAACATGCGTTTGGCCAACATCTTCTACTACTCTGGTGGTTCTGGTGGCGGATCTGGAACGATGGGTTCTGTAAAGAGCTCTTCCGCTTTGGGATTTGCGCGTAACTGGGACGCTGAAGTAGCTGAAAATGCAGACGCGACCGATGGCAGCCCCGCTTCTACCGGTATCTTGCGCAACTCTACGAACAACCAATGGACCTTGGGCGCCATTTCCAAGTTGTACCACGAGGTGAACGACAATTTGAATTTGACCTACGGTTTGGACGTGCGCTCTGCACAAGTGGAGCACTATCGTGAGGTTCGTGACCTTTTGGGTGGCGCTTACTATGTCGACAACAGCAGCGATTTCCGCGTAGCAGATTTCCAAGCAGGTTTGGGCGACAAGATTGGCTACCACAACACCACGACCATCAACTGGGCGGGTGGTTACATCCAAGGAGACTACCGTGCTGATCGTTTGTCTGCAAACGGTGTAGCAGGTGTTACCATGGCTTCGTACACCTTGACCGATCACTTCCGTGATAACGGAAATGGCGAACAGTATTTTGCAGAGAACAGAAACCTTCCTGGTATGCAAATCAAGGGCGGTGCGAAGTATGAAATCAATGACAACGTGAGCGCTTTTGTAAACTTGGGTTGGGTCAAGGCCACTCCTACGTTTGACAAGGCGATCAACGATGCTTCAGGAAAAGTCTACGAGCAGAGCTTTGCAGATAACGAAACCTTCAATTCGTATGAAGGTGGGTTGAACTGGAGTGCTCCTAATGGCAAATTGGCATTGAGCGCGAGCTACTACTACACTTTGTGGTTGAACCGTACGAATAGCTTCTTCGTCTACTTGACGGATGGCACCGAAGATGCTGTCTACCTCACGGGTATGAACGCCAAGCACAGTGGTTTGGAATTCGAAGCAGCATTGAAGCCCATCAGCGGCCTCCGCATTGACTTGAGCGCCTCTTTCGGTGACTGGACGATGATGGACGACGTTTCTGGTGAGTACACGGACTACTCTTCTGGCGCCCCTGTAACAACTCAAGTAAACTACTACTTGAAGGGCTTGCACGTAGGTGACGCTCCGCAGAACCAACAAGCTGTGGTCGTTTCGTACACGGGTGTGAAGAACTTGAATGCTACGTTGACGTACCGCAACTACTCCAAGTACTACGCCGATTGGAACGTATTCAGCCGCACGAACGAAGCGGATCGCGCCGAGTCATGGCAGGTTCCTACTTTCAGTGTTTTGGACTTGAACTTGAACTACCGTTTGCCCATCGACTTCAATGGTGTGACCATGGACGTCTTTGCACACGTGTTCAACTTGACCGATGCCGTGTACATCCAAGATGCTACGGACAACTCTCCCTACAACGCGTACGGCGACAAGACCCACTCTGCAGACGATGCAGAAGTGTTCTTGGGCTTGCCCCGCAACTGGAACGGTGGTGTTCGCATCAACTTCTAAACGTTTAAGAGCGCTAAGCGCTTAAAACGGAAGCGCGCCCAGAGATGGGCGCGCTTTTTTTTTGCGAATTTCTATAGATATTCAGCGCACCGGAATGACCGAGGCGGATTGGGGCCCTGGGGCCCGCACCATAAGGGGGTCGTTTACTTCTGAAAGGTGAGGAGGACGGCTCCTTTCTCCACGGCTTGGCCCGCAATGGCCGCGACACTTTCTATGATGCCATCATGGGGCGCCTTGAGAGCATTTTCCATTTTCATGGCTTCTAGAATGATCAAGGTATCCCCTTTGGTAACCGATTGCCCAGCGCTGGCGTGAACGGCCAAGACCATACCGGGCATCGGTGCCTTGAGATGGTCGGCGCCCGCGGCGGTCGTAGCGCCCATGCCCATGGCTTCAAGCAGTTCGTCCAACGGGGAAGTTGAGGCCACTTCGTAGGTAAAACCGTCGATCCACCAGGTGCTTGTCTTGGTGTGGTGGTCTTCCGAAACGAGAAAGGCGCGCAACGTGCGGGAACCATCTTGGACCAAGTATTCTCGGCCACCAAGGGGGTGGATCTTTACGTTCGGGAGTGAACCCTCCGGCACGATTTTGGTTCCGTTGACGCGGTGCTTCATTTCGGCATACAAGTTACGCAGGCATTGTACCTTCGCACACACGATTATGACCATACAGATTCTTCAATTTATTCTCAGTCTTTCTTTGCTGGTTGTCCTGCACGAACTGGGACATTTTTTACCGGCGATTGCCTTCAAAACGCGCGTCGAAAAGTTTTACCTCTTTTTTGACCCCTGGTTTTCACTGGTTAAGACGAAAATCCGCGGAACAGAAGTAGGGATCGGCTGGCTGCCATTGGGCGGTTATGTGAAGATTTCGGGCATGGTGGATGAGTCCATGGACAGTGAGCAAATGAAGCAGCCAGCGCAACCATGGGAGTTTCGCTCTAAGCCGGCATGGCAGCGGTTAATTATTTTGTTGGGTGGCGTCACGGTGAACTTCATCGTTGCGATTGTCATCTATGCAGGAATGATGGCCTACTATGGCGACAGCTACGTGGCCAATGACAGCCTTAAGGATGGGGTCTGGGTTAATGAGCTAGGCCAAGAATTAGGGCTGCAAACTGGAGACCGTATTGTGGCCGTCGACGGCAAAAAATTGGAGCGCTTTAACGATGTGAACATAGAGATTCTCTTGGGCTCCGGAAAAGAGATGACCATTGTGCGCGCTGGAGAAATGATGACCCTCCCCATCACGGCAGAATTTGTGAAAAGCGCCATCGAAAACAAGGCGCCATGGATGTTTCCGCGGGTTCCCTATTATGTGAAAGGCTTTGGCGAAGATTCGCCGGCGGAGGCCGCAGGGCTGCAGGCAGGCGATTTGATCACGGGCCTCAACGGCCAGGATATGCCCTATTTTGATCAGTTTTTGGATTCCATTCCGGCCTATGCAGGGCGTCCGGTAACCCTACAGTTTATCCGGGGTGAAGCCACGCAGGAAATTGCCTTTACGGTCAGTGATAGCGGAAGAATGGGGGTCTATTGGCAGGATAATTTGGCCGATTTATTCCCCGTGACGACTGTGACCTACGCCGGCTGGGATGCAGTTTCGGAAGGGTGGAATCAAGCCACGAGCAAGTTGATCTACTATGTTCGCCAGGTGAAGTTGATGTTCCAGCCCGAAACGGGCGCTTACAAGGAAGCCGGCGGATTTTACACCATCATGAAGCAGTATCCTACGGAATGGGATTGGCAGCGCTTTTGGGGCTTTACAGCCTTCTTGAGCTTGGCCTTGGGCTTCTTGAATGTTCTGCCGATTCCCGCCCTTGACGGGGGCCATGCGACGTTTGTGCTCATCGAGATGGCGACCGGCAAGGTTCCAAGTACTCGAGTGATGGAAATCGCTCAGATGGTGGGATTCTTCTTACTCCTTGGCCTGCTTCTGCTTGTCAACGGCAACGACTTGCTGAAGGCCTTTCAATAGTCTCGCTCAGCGATACAGGGAGGCCTAAATGTTCCGTGAAGTGGGCATAATGGAAAGCAGAACCTGGTTGAACTAGCCCAAGGCGACGTCCAGGCACATCATGACGATAAAACCGCCAATGAAGCCCAAGGCGGCCACGTCGGTATACTGGTCTCGCTGCGTTTCGGGAATGACCTCCTCAACCACGACATAAATCATCGCCCCTGCCGCGAAAGCTAGAGCAAAAGGGAGCACGGGTTGCATGTACATGACAGCGATGGCGCCCACGACCCCCGCTATGGGTTCCACGATGGCGGACAATTGCCCAAACCAGAAGGAACGGAAACGCGAAACGCCTTTTCGACGAAGGGGAAAACTAACTGCGATGCCTTCCGGGAAGTTTTGAATGCCAATCCCGATAGCCAAAGCCACCGCAGCGCCCAGTGTGGCACCATCTATACCCGCTGCATAAGCGCCAAATGCCACCCCTACGGCGAGTCCTTCAGGAATGTTGTGGAGGGTGATGGCGAGCACGAGAAGCGTCGTCGACTTCCAATCCGTTTCGACTCCTTCCGCTTCGTTTTTATTGAAATTGATGTGGAGGTGAGGAACGAGTTTGTCCAGGCCGAAGAGAAAGAGTGCTCCAGCCCCAAATCCGATGGCAGGCGGGAGCCAGGGTATGTAACCGAGGTTTTCAGAGAGCTCAATGGACGGAGCCAGAAGGCTCCAATAGGAGGCGGCAATCATGACGCCACCGGTGAAGCCCAACATGCCATCCAGGGCCTTGCGAGGCATTTCCTTAAAGAGGAATACTAGGGCGGCGCCGGATGCGGTGAGCAACCAAGTAAAGGTTGTCGCTAAGAACGCGAGGAGGACGGGGTGTGCATTGGCGAGTTCTTCCATAGGGGTAAGGGCAACGCAAAGTTAGGCATTTCTAACACGCAAAAAACTTCCTCCCTGATTCCGCACGGGCTTTCGGGCGGCGCCCTATCTTAGAGGCGCATGGGGAACCAGTTCGAAATCCAATCTGCAAAGCGAATTTACTTCGCAAGTGACCTTCATTTGGGGGCACCTCATGCGAAAGCGTCGGCAGAGCGCGAAAAAATTTTCGGCGAATGGCTGGACGCCATCGCGGCGGATGCGCAGGCCCTCTACCTCGTGGGAGATTTGTTTGATTTTTGGTTTGAATACCGGCATGCGGTCCCCAAAGGCTTTGTTCGCACCCTTGGAAAGCTCGCAGCGCTGCACGACCGCGGTGTAAAACTGTACTTTTTTACTGGAAACCACGATCTATGGGTGCGAGACTATTTATCAGAAGAAATTGGTTTTGAGATATTTACAAAACCTGTTGTTCATGTTTGGAACGGAAAGCGCTTTTATATTGGGCATGGAGATGGCCTAGGTCCGGGAGATGCTGGGTATAAATTTTTAAAGCGGGTATTTACATTTCGGCCCTTTCAATGGGCATTTCGCTGGCTGCATCCAGACGTAGGAATCGCTCTGGCGTCCATGCTCTCAAAAGGGTCACGCGCTCGAACCGGACATGAAGACTACGCGATGCATCGCATAGAGGACGAGGCCCTTTTTCAGTTTGCTCGGACACAGCAAAAAATTGACCCGGCGGATTATTGGGTTTTTGGCCATCGGCATTTTCCCATTACGGCGCCCCTGTACCCTGAATGGGGTAAGGACTCTCCCGTGTTCTGCAATTTGGGCGACTGGATTAAGTGGAACAGCTGGGCCAGTTTTGACGGCACGAATTGGACGCTCCACCGCCCCGACAAAGCATAAAAAACCCCTCGATGCACCGGGCAACGAGGGGCTGATTTTTTTCGGGGTCCGAATTACTTGGCGGCTTGGTAGCGCGCAGATACTTCTGCCCAGTTGACCACGTTGAAGAATGCACCCACATAATCGGGGCGACGGTTCTGGTATTTGAGGTAGTAGGCGTGCTCCCATACGTCCAAGCCCAAAATGGGGGTACCCTCACAGCCCACACCAGGCATCAAGGGGTTGTCTTGGTTGGCCGTGGAGCAAACCTCTAAACGGCCACCCTTGTTGACGCACAACCACGCCCAGCCGGAACCGAAACGGGTGGCGGCTGCCTTGGCAAAGGCGGCTTTAAAATCTTCGTATGAACCAAAAGCGGCGGAAATCGCTTCGCTCAATTCGCCTTCGGGCTCACCCCCACCATTGGGGGTCATGACCGTCCAAAACATGCTGTGGTTCCAATGCCCACCGCCGTTGTTGCGCACCGCGGGAACGTCGGCGTGTTCGGTGATCAGCGCATCGATGGACTTGCCGGCCATGGGCGTACCCTCGATGGCGGCGTTGAGGTTGTTGATGTACGCTTGATGGTGCTTCGAATGGTGAATTTCCATCGTTTGAGCGTCAATATGGGGCTCCAAAGCGCTGTAGGCGTAGGGAAGGTTGGGTAACGTAAACATATCGTTGAATTTTAATAGAAGGTATAACAAAGGTAGGGGTTGCCGGTTCTCTCTGCCCTGTATCTTTAAAGAATGCCAAAGCTCCCCCTCCGTCAGCAACCCTTGAGTGTGTTCAGCGCTAGCGCGGGAGCGGGAAAGACCTTCCGCTTGGCGGCCGAGTACATCGCGACGGCCTTGCGCGACCCCAACGAACCCCATGCCTTTGCGCAGATCTTGGCCTTGACCTTCACCAACAAGGCGGCGCATGAAATGAAGCGCCGGATTTTGGACAGTCTGCGGGATTTTTCGGAGGTCTCCGATTTTGGCGAATCCAAGGGCTTAGCGCAAGCGGTACAAGACATCCTGAACATTTCGGGGGAAGAGTTGGCGATTCGCGCTCGAAAGGCGCTGGAAAGCATGTTGCACGACTACGGCTCCATCGGGGTCGGGACCTTGGATCAATTCACCCACCGCTTGGTGCGCACGTTTGCCTTGGAACTCGGTCTACCGGGCCAGTTTGATGTGGAATTGGATCAAACAATGTTGTTGGAATTGGCCATCCAAGAACTGATGAGTGAGGTAGGCCAGAATGCCGAATTAACCCAACTGCTCGTTTCCTATGCCCAATCCAATGTGGATGATGAAAAAGGGGGCGATCTCTATCCGGCCTTGTTGGATATGGCCAAGCATTTGGCCCAAGAGTCGAGCACCGAGGCACTTCGTGAGCTCGCCCAATGGACCATGCAGCACCATGGTGCCGCGCATTCTGCCCTACATGATTTTCAACGCCACCTGCGCGAACAGGTCGGACGAGCCGCGGGGGAAATTCGGGACCTCCTGGGTCAGGTTGATGCTTCCGACATTTCCTATGCCAACCGCTGGTTCTCTTTTCTCGAGAAGCTGGAAGGAAAAGACCCGGAAGAGTGGGTGCCCAACGCGACGGTCAGCAAGGTGTGTTCGGATCCCCAGGCTCTTTTTTCCAAAAAAGGGGCCGAGCGCCAGGTAGATCCTACCCAGCTCGGTCAGGCGGTCGCCATCCATGTTGAGCGCATTCGGAGTTGGGCGGGGCAAGCCTTGCTGGTCCATGAAATCCGCAAGAATGATCGCAGTGCTTCGGTCATGGTGGAAATGGCTAAGGCCCTAGAACGGGTGCTTGAGAGGCAACGGGTGCAGCCCTTATGGAAATTCAATCAACTGATTCACGATGAATTGACGACCCAGCCGGCCTCGTACCTTTTTGAGCGCTTGGGTGATCGCTACCGCCATTTTTTTATCGATGAAGCCCAGGACACGTCCACACTGCAATGGAAAAATCTGTGGCCGCTGTTGGAGAATGCCTTATCGGGGGGCACCGAGGAAGGTTCGGCCTTGATCGTGGGGGATGGCAAGCAGTCCATTTACCGGTGGCGCGGAAGCGCAGCGGAGGAGTTCTTGACGATGGTTCAACATACATCGGTGCAGGCGCCTCCCAACGCAAATCTGCCCTCTTTGGCTGGCCGAACCGAACACATTCCCTTGTCTGACAATTGGCGAAGCCGTCGTGAAATCGTCACCTTCAACAACCGCTTGTTTGAAGCGATGGCGAGCCAAATGCCCCGGGACCTGCACCATCAAACCTACCAAGCGGCGCCCCAAACACCCCAAGGGGATCCAGGGGGCCGGGTGGAGCTGCGCATGCTGCCCAAAGCCAAGGTCGAGGACCTCTGGCCACAAATTTTGGATCAGCTGGTCGTGGATCTTCGGTCTGCTCAGGCCGACCACTGGAATTGGGGGGACATGGCCATTCTCGTGCGGGACAAACGTCAGGGCCGAGCCATTGCCTTGCGCATGGCCCAGGAGAATATTCCTGTGGTTTCGTCCGAATTGCTGGCGCTTTCCAGTTCATCCTGGGTTGGGGCGATGGCGTCGGTCATGCATTGGATGCTCGTGCCCCGAGAAAAGGACCGCCAATGGGCGGTGCTCCGTCAGCTGCAGGAAGCAGGGATTTGGGCGGCACCGGAAACCGTTCTCCACGCGGCGGGGGTTGCGCTGGCCCAAAAAGTACCCGACCGGCCATTTGAGGCAGTGCTCCGGGAGATCTTGCCCGAGTTCTCGCCCGACATTGCCTGGAAGTTGAGTCTTTATGAAATGGGCGAATATTTGGCACGCGCCCTGGGTTTTGGTCACCAAAGCGACCCCTTTGTGCTGCGTTTTTTGGATGCCCTGCACGAATATTCCACCAAGCAGATCAATCGTTTGGAAGCCTTTATGGCTGAATGGGATCGGAAAAAGGATGATTGGAGTATTTCCGCCCCTCCAGGGATGGATGCCATCGAACTTCTGACGATTCACAAGGCAAAGGGCTTGGAATACCCGTTGGTGTATGTGCCCTTCGGCTCGTTCCGAATTCAAGACGGCCGGAGCGTCTGGATGACTATGGATTGGACGGATTTGTTTGGGCTTGATACGGAAGCCCCACCGAAATCCCTATTGACGCTTAAATCCCTCCATTCGGATGGCAAGCAGTCCATTCGAGCGGCCATCGAAGCGGTGCATCCCGACTATGTGGCCGCCTCGGAGAATGCCCGACAGGAGCGCATTTTTGACGATTTCAATCTCTTGTATGTAGCGTTAACCCGCCCGCGGGACGGGTTGACATGCTATCTCTGGGACGAGGGGTATGGCAAGGATCTTTGGGCCCACATTCAACAAGCGTATCCGGGGGTTACGGACCACCTCGTTCTGGGTGCATGGCCTGACCAGGATGACCGCCGCCGGCCCCAGGTCGGGGATGCTTCACCATGGATTTTGACCCACGTCGCGAGCGACGATTGGACGCAACGGGTACGTTTGGCCCGATTCCAAGAGGAAGGCCCCGAGCAGCGATTGGGTAATGCGGTCCACCGGGTGATGGAGCGAATACGCCGGCCCGGGGATGCGACCAAGGCCATAGAACAAACCGCCATGGAGATGGAATGGACGGCCTCGGAGTGTAAAACCGTGGTGGAACGCGTCCACCAAGCGTTGGCCGATGAACGACTCAAACCTCTTTTTGAGGCGGCCGAGATTTATACCGAGCGGCCCTTGCTGATGCCGGAAAAGGGGGTACGCCGACCTGACCGGGTGGTGAAGCTGCAAGATGGCCGCTGGCTGGTGGTCGACTATAAAACGGGGGAAGTCGAAGACGAACATGCGGAGCAAATCGCCCGGTATGCGGACGGATTGACGGCTGTTCTGGGAACCCGACCGGAAACCCTTCGGGTGTACCTTCGTGATCAAATTGAATTATATGGGAGCTAAATCCGCTTTTTATGCCGGACTGCAGGAAGAATTGCAGTCGATCCAAGAGCAAGGACTGTTCAAGCGCGAGCGCATCATTGCATCGCCCCAGGACGCGGTGATCACCTTGACGGATGGCAGCGAAGTATTGAATTTTTGTGCCAACAACTACTTGGGCCTCAGCAGCCATCCCAAAGTACTGGATGCAGCCCACGCTGCGTTGGAGAGCCATGGCTTTGGGATGAGTTCGGTCCGTTTTATCTGCGGTACGCAAGACATTCACAAGACCTTGGAGCAGAAACTAGCGCAGTTCCTGCATACCGAGGACACCATTTTATATGCCGCGGCCTTTGACGCGAATGGTGGCGTATTTGAACCCCTTCTGGGCGAGCAAGATGCCATCATCAGCGATAGCTTGAACCATGCGTCCATCATCGATGGAGTGCGCCTTTGTAAGGCCATGCGCTTCCGCTACGCCAACAACGACATGGCTGATTTGGAGTCCCAATTGAAGGCCGCCGATGCCGCTGGCGCGAAGACGAAGTTGATCGTGACCGACGGGGTATTTTCCATGGACGGCTATGTGGCCCAAATGGACGCCATTTGCGATCTGGCCGACCAGTACGATGCCTTGGTCATGGTGGACGAATGCCATGCCACAGGCTTTATTGGTGCGACGGGCCGCGGTTCGATCGAGCTTCGCGGTGTTTTGGGCCGAGTCGACATCATAACAGGCACCCTCGGCAAAGCCCTCGGTGGCGCCATGGGCGGCTTTACAACCGGCAAGAAGGAAGTGATCGAAATGCTTCGCCAACGCTCGCGCCCCTACCTCTTCAGCAACTCCCTGGCTCCCGCCATTGTGGGGGCTTCGATCGCTGTTTTGGACCTCTTGTCCGAAACCACCGAACTCCGCGACAAGCTCGAAGCCAATGTCCAGCAATTCAAAGCCGGCATGCGCGCCGCAGGCTTTGACTTCAAGGACGGCGAATCCGCCATCGTCCCCGTAATGCTTTACGATGCCGCCCTGTCGCAGCGTTTTGCGGACGCCCTCTTGCAGCGCGGCATTTACGTCATCGGCTTCTTCTTCCCCGTCGTTCCAAAAGGCCAAGCCCGCATTCGCGTCCAACTCAGTGCCGCCCACAGCTCCGAGCACATCGACCGGGCCATCACGGCCTTCACCGAGGTGGGCAGGGAACTTGGAGTGATCTGAGGCTAGGGGGCTAGGGAGCTCGGGCTTTGCCCTCGCGCTAGAGTGCTAGAAAGCTTGAAGGCTCGCGCATTGCGCTGAGGCGCGTTCCCTTAAACGTTTAATCTCTTTTCCTCTTAAACTTTATAGCGGACCTTCGCCGCGCGCTCGACCTTCAGCCATTCAGGCGTAGTAAGCCAACAAACGAAAAAGGCCGGGAAATCCCCGGCCTCTTTTAGTGGGCAAAACGGCGAAAGAGGGGCCTTCAAGCCCTCTAGCTCTCTAGCCCTCTAGCTCTCTAGCCTTCAAGCTCCTTAACACTCCCCATGCGTGAGCACGAGGTAGCCGTTGGCGGGCAAGGTAATTTGGCCATCTTCTTCGAGTTCAGCCTCTTCGCCCGTGAACCAGTTGGTGTAGTCTTCGTCGATGGCTCCGCTGTAATCAACAGTCACCTCTTCGGCGCTGAAGTTGACAAACACGGTCACGATGTTGTCGCCTTTCACGCGGGAAAAAGCATAGACACTGGGGTGGTTGGTGGTGATGCGTGTTTGTGCACCGCCCCATGAACCGTTGGCCAAAGCGCCTTGGGTCGTCTTAAGGGCCAAGGCCTTGCTGTAGAAGTCTGCTTGGGAAGGCGCGCTCCAGTCAATGGTGTCGCGCTCAAAGAAGCGCAGGCTCTTGTTGAGGCCGACTTCTTGACCGCTGTAGATCAAAGGCATGCCCTGGGACATGGTCACGCATAGCATGAAGGCCGCGTGGGCATTGTTGCCAATGCGCTTTTCCACGGTACCGTTCCAAGAGTTCTCGTCGTGGTTGTCAATGAAGTAAAGGCGGTAACCGTCTTCAGGAAAGTCTTTGGCTTGGCGGGCGAGGTATTCGTCCATCGTGGCGACGTCCGCCCCTTTGCCGGCCACATTATTGAGAAGGTGGTGGAACTCCCAGCCGTAGGTCATGTCGAATTGGCTTTCATGGAGGTAGAAGTACTCGGACTCAGCGAGCATGAATATCTCGGGGTTGTGGCCACGGAGATGCTGGATGGTTTCGGTCCAGTAGTCTTGGGTTTGCCCCCCTGCCATATCCACGCGGAAACCGTCGATCCCAAATTGGTCAAGCCAGTAAATCATGTCTTGACGTTGAGCCTCCATCATGGCCGGATTGCTGTAGTCTAATTCGGCCACATCTGTCCAATCCGTTGGATTGTTGTGGTCGTCACGGCCGTTGGAGATTTCTCCGGTTTCCGGATCACGGTAGTAGAAGTCGGGGCTTTCGTTCATCCAAGGATGGTCCCACGAGGTATGGTTGGGGACCCAGTCGATGATGAGCTTGAAGCCTTGCTCGTGGGCGGCGTTGACGAGGTTGCGAAAATCTTCCTCCGTCCCAAATTCGGAATTAATCCCACGGTAGTCTTGAATGGAGTAGTAGGACCCAAGCACTCCTTTGCGGTTTTTCACGCCGATAGGCTGAATGGGCATCAGCCAAAGAATGTCCACGCCCATCTCGCGCAGGCGAGGCAGATGCGTTTGAAAGGCCGCAAACGTACCCTCAGGGGTGTACTGACGGATGTTGACCTCGTACATGTTTGCGTTTTTGGACCACTCGGGGTGGTACTCGTGGGGGGCGTCCACCACTTTTTCGGGCTGGGAGCAGCTGGCCAAGATCAAGGCGGCAGCGGCCAAGGTGAAGAGTTTTTTCATGGGTTGGGAGGGCTTAATGTTGAAGGTAAACGAAGGAATACGGGGCGACGGTGGCGCTGGAAATGCCAATTTGGGCGTTGCCGGCCAAACGCGTGACGTCCTGCGTGAGCGGATGAACGTAGGGGCCTGCCCCACGGTTCAGGAGGATCCACACGTGTTCTGACAGGTACTGGCGGTGTATAACGAGCACGTCAGCACTAGGACTAAAGACTTCCGTATAACCATAGGTGAGGGCCATGCTGTTCTTCCGAGCGGTGACGATTTCTTGGGTGCGCAGGCGGAGGGCTTGTTCGGCAGGACGGTAGTTGGACCACTTCATGAATCGGCGGTTGTCCGGGTCGTTGCCGCCGGCCATGCCGTATTCGTCGCCGTAGTAGACCACGGGGATGCCGGGGACTGCATGGTTGAGCGCGTGCAGCAGGGCCAGGCGCTGGTAGCCCAGGGTATCGCCTGCTTGGATGTCACGGGTATAGCCTGCGAGCTTGCTGTCTTCATCGGGGGAAACGTTTCGGTCCGCCAAGGAGATGAAGCGCGGCTTGTCTTGGTTGCCCGAAATATTGCCCATCAAATGGTGGTATCCGTACACGTTGAGGCTGTTTTGGAGCACGGAGGCCATTCGGGCAGCATCTGTTCCCAAATCCGCACAGTATTGCACCGCCGCATCATAAAAGTTGAAATCAAACTGGGCATCCAACATGCCATTGCCCAAATAGCTCGCAATGAGGTCGGGCGAACCGTAGGTCTCCCCAATCTGGTAGAGGCGTTGTCCGCTCTGGTTTTGCTTCTTCAACTTCTTTGTCAGCGTACGCCAATACAGGAGATCGACGTGCTTGGTAGCGTCATGTCGGAATCCATCGATGCCGTAGTCCGTCATCCACACCAAGGCCGAATCCGTCATGGGCTCCACCACCTCGGGGCGGCGCAAGTCCAAAGTGGGCAAATGCGTGTCAAACCACGTGGTCAATCGGTAGTCATCCCAGCGTTCCGTATTCAGGCTGCTGTCCGGGAGGTAGAGCGAGGTGGCCCAGTCGCGGTGTTGTTTGTACACGGGGTGATCCAGGTGCACGTGATTGGCCACATAGTCTAATAGGACATTGAGGTTGCGGCCGTGCGCGACCTCCAAGAGCTGGTGCAGCTGTTCAGGGCTGGCCATCCGCCGGTCCAATTTCTTGGCGGAGGTAGGCCAATAGCCGTGGTAGCCCGAAAAGCGCGTCATCACTCCGCCCTTGTTCCACAGCCCGTAGGCCCCCTCGGGGTTGCGGCCAATGGGGGAAAGCCACACGGTGTTGAAGCCAAAATCTTCAAAGTAGCCCGACTCCACCGCTTGGGTGATACCGGCCACGTCCCCACCCATATAGTCTGCCAGAGGAAGCACATCGGGACGGTTCAGGGGAGCGTCGTTGCTGCTGTCGCCATTGAAAAAACGGTCCACCATCATGAAGTACAGGGTGGCATTTTCCCAGTCGCTGCGGTTGAGCTGACTGGTGCTTGAGATCATTTGGTCTTCGCCAAAGGGAATGAGGACGTCGTTGCTGATTTGGGCGCCGTTGTGGGAGTAGAGGTGTAGGTGGTTGCGTTCGGACCAATCCGAATCCTTGGGCAAATAGACCCAAACTGTGCCGTCCAACTGACGCTCTATCGCCGATGCGGCCATGGCGTAGGTATTCCAGAATGCCAAGACCTCTTGATCCTCGGGGAGCGTGTCGAGCACCACAAAAGAATCATCCTCGCCGGTTCCGGCATCGCCCACGCTCAGTGCACGAAGTGGCTGGCATGGTTGGCCCGGCAATGTGACGGTCAAACTGTGGTTAAAGCTGCCAAAGCCATTGGGCACCAAAGTGCTATCATCGCCGGGGCACAAGCGCTCTTCGCCTTGCACGAAGAACTTATAGGCGTAGTTGCCAGCGGGCAAATTCAGCGTAGCCTGGTAGTTTCCGCCCGCAGAATCGCCGACATAGCGCATGGGGGTAGCGCTGCGGTTCCAGTTGTTGAACGAGCCAAAAAGCGTCACGCGCAAACTATCGGATGCTGGCCCATACCGGAAGGTCACGGGCTGGGCCATGCTCTGCTTGAGAAGGAGGCTGTATTCGCCGTCGGCAGCATGAAAAGTGACGGTGCCGAGGGGGGCATCCATCCGGCCTGTGATGCGGTAGATGGCCGAATCTTTTTGGTAGCGGGCGGTCAAGCCCTTGGGCCAATCCGCGGATTCGACCTCGGAAAGCACATAGTCTTCCACATAGAGCTTGGTTTCGCCCTCCACTAATTGCACGGGGCGGTATCCGAGGCCAGCCTCCTCATCCCCGATGGGCAAGGAAGGTCGCCCGCAGCTCACGAGGAGCGCGAGCGCGAGACCGGTTAAAGGGCAGAGGGCTCGAATAGTCAAGGGAATCAAGAGGTTATAGGGCTAGAATAATGGGGATAGTAAGGTAAACACTTGATTTCGAACGAACAGCCCGAGTTCTGTCAGGCATGAAACGTTTCACAACACTTCAATGTGTGGGCCATTCCACCGACATGGAAGGTCACGTCGGGTCCGTCTTTGTGGGCTACGGTCAGGCCAGACTCGGCCACTTGAACGTGCAAGAGGGCGCCGCGCCAACGTAGGTGGAAGGAGAGGCCGGTCCACTGTTCGGGTAGGAAGGGCTGGAAGTGCAGGTCCTCGCCGACGATTTTCATGCCGCCAAAACCGTATACGACGGACATCCATGTTCCGCC
>Ga0208806_1000105_pt1 | contig 23275 bp, 19 predicted proteins | sample Colrivmet1554B02_FD_187663 | JGI IMG/M metagenome (GOLD analysis project Ga0208806, IMG submission 187663) | Estuarine microbial communities from the Columbia River estuary - metaG 1554B-02 (SPAdes) (version 2) | ecosystem: Environmental > Aquatic > Marine > Intertidal zone > Estuary | place...
ACACTATGCGAGCCAGGAGTACTTCAGCGGTTTCTGGATCGTGAAAGTGGATTCTCTAGAAACTGCTCAACAACTAGCTGCTGAAGGATCTAGAGCTTGCAACCGAAAGGTAGAACTTCGTCCTTTGTTTGGTTAGTTCTTGCTTTCAACAAGCCATCGCTTTCGTTCCAACTCAGGCAATCTCTCAATTGCATACCGCAACATAGTTCGGGGCATTTGGTGAGAATGTTGCTTTAAAAATCCGCGGAGCAACATGACATCCTTTTTACCCAGTTCTCGAAGCATCCATCCCACTGCCTTATGAATCAAATCTTCCTTATCTTTAAGCAGCGCCTCTGAGATGAAGATGGTTGGTTCCAAGTCGCCTGCGCGAATCAAGCCAAAGGTAAGGATGATGGAAACGCGTCGCTGCCACAGTGACTTTGACTTGGAAAGTTTGATTAAAAGTGGCATTGGATCTTCAACTTCAGTCAGGTAAACACCCATCCACGGCGCAGAAACATCAACAATGTCCCAGTTATTGATTCGTTCAGCACGCACCTGTTTCAAGTAAAACTCAAATATCTTCTTACGATCTTGAAGTGATTTCGCGGCCTTGAATTGCAAATTAAGAATTATCGCTGCACATAAACGTGCTTCATGAAACGGCGAATTAAACAGTTTTTGAACTTCCGCAAGCTCCATTTTCTTGTATGAGCTTGCAACAGTTCGTGTCTGAGGAACTGTTCCGCCAAGAAAGAGATCACCTTCAGCGTATTCACCTGGGCCAGTTTTATAGAAACGCGCAAGGTCGCTGACTCTGCTTTTCTTGCCGTAGCCCTTTAGTTCTTCAAGTGCGAGGCTGGCTTTCATGCCTTAAATATACCTTTCGATGATTAATAGGACTTTGCTCGTTACTATTGGACTCTACGTGTTGATTGGAGGGCGAGATGATCGAAGCAATTATTCTTGGAATAATTCAAGGTATTACCGAGTTCCTGCCAATTTCATCTAGTGCCCACATTCGCATTTTCGGCGAGTTCATGGATGGCGCAAATGACCCAGGAGCACGTTTTACTGCGATTACTCAGATAGGTACTGAGCTAGCGGTCCTGATCTACTTTAGAAAAGATATTGCTGCGATTCTTCGCTCATGGTTTGAGCAAGTTGTTCAGCGCAAAGAACTTGTCGATGAAGCAAAATCCCAAGCTCGAATCGGTTGGTTGATCATTGTTGGAACGGTTCCAATTGTTGTTCTCGGATATCTCGGCAGCGACATCATCGAAAACAATCTTCGTTCACTATGGCTAATTGCAACAACCTTGATCGTCTTTGGTGTGATTCTTGGTTTAGCAGATACTTATGGAAAACGTGAGCGAACTTTGGATCAACTGAGCAATCGTCACGGAATTATGTATGGCCTTGCGCAAGCCTTGGCTTTAATGCCGGGTGTATCGCGTTCTGGCGCGACAATTGCCATGGGTCGATTCCTTGGTTACAAACGCGAAGCTGCTCTGCGCTACTCATTCCTTTTAGCTTTGCCCGCAGTCTTTGGTAGTGGGTTTTATCAACTTCAGGGAGCAATCTCGTCGACCGAAAGCAATGTTTTCTCATTAGCCGAAACTGCTGTCGCAACAGGAATTGCTTTTGTTGTGGGTTACCTGGTTATTGCCTGGTTACTCAAATTTGTTTCAACTAAGAGCTTTATGCCATTCATTATCTACAGAATTGCTTTGGGAATGCTGCTTCTGATTCTTCTGGGAACAGGTGTCATTTCAGCATAAGAAAGTCAATTCCATTTTGGATTGGCGAAGTACTTAAAACGCTTCTACGATTGTGCGGTGTTTGAATTCCACAAGTTCCCACTGACAAAGCCATTAGCTGACAAGTTTCGGGAAAACGTCTCTGGTTCAAAAGATGGTCGACCAGACTGGGTGAATTCAATTGGACTCGGAAGTGGCCCTGGTTTATTCGGACCAGATAGCGCTGTGTGGCAAGTGCACGGAACTATCGCAACGTTAGTCGGAGGCGTTCGCGCTCTTTTGTTACAAGCCGCACACCCTGCACCATTGGCAGGAGTCGCCGAACATTCGCGTTACGAATCAGATCCCCTAGGGCGACTTGCTGGAACAACCAGATGGTTAACAGTGACAACTTTTGCCGCAGAAGAAGTTATTCAACGCGAAGCTGCTCGCGTCAACGCAATGCACGACCATGTAAAAGGTGATTTCACCAATAAACAAGGTGGGCACCAAAGTTATAAAGCAAAAGATCCCCGTTTCTTATTGTGGGTTCACTGTGCATTCACCGATTCATTTTTAAAGGCACACCTCGCACTTGGCTATCCAATCGATCAGGGAGCAGATGCCTATGTTGCGCAATGGAGCAAGAGTGCGATTCCACTTGGGTTAACCAGTGCACCTATGTCAGTTGCAGAGCTAGAGGCAACTCTTGATGACTTTAGAGCTAATGATTTGGCACGTGTAGCGCGAACAGCGGATGTAGTTCGTTTTATTATGGAGCCACCTTTTGGAGGAGCGGGCAAGTTCTTCTATACGGTCATTTCTAATGCCGCTATTGCAACTCTTGATCCGCGTGAATTAGAACTGTTGGGATTGAAACCACGTTCGAAAATGTGGCTTCGTATTTCACGCGTAAGCCTTGATATCTTCCTTGCAATCCTTGGCCCTGAACCACCAGCAATGAAAGTAGCTCGAGAGCGCATTGCACAATCATAATTTTTGATCGGTTGCTTTACAGATGGCATGATTAGGACATGAATAACGGGGTCGTTGTAGAGCTAATTTCGCCAAATGAGTGGCAGCGCTTACGTTCAATTCGTTTACAAGCACTTACTGAAAGTGAGCACGCTTTTGGTGGAACTCTTGAGGCCGAGAGCATCGAAACTGAAACTGCTTGGCGTGCAAAGTTTGAAAAGAATGATTTTCTGATCGCATCTGTAGATGGTGTTGATGGAGCAATGATGTACGTTGAAACACTTAATGGAGATTTTGGTGCTACCTGTTGGGTTGGTGGATGTTGGAGTGATCCACAATTTCGCGGAAAAGGTTTGATGCGAGCGATGTTTACCTTTGTTGATCAGCAAGAGAAAGACTGGAAAATTCAAGGCTTAGGCGTTTGGACCGACAACTACAAAGCGATTGCCGCATATGAAAAACTTGGATTTGTAAAGATGGGTGAAGACACGGAAAGTACCCGCAAACCTGGACTGTTTTATCAGCGAATGATTCGAAAGAGTTTGGTTTAAGCGTTTTCTAACTTATAGCCAAGACCGCGAATTGTTTGGATCAAAACTGGATTTGCGGGATCTGCTTCAATCTTTGCACGCAAGCGCTTAATGTGAACATCAAGAGTTTTAGTGTCTCCGTAGTAATCCCCGCCCCACACACGATCAATAAGTTGTGAACGCGTTAGTACGCGACCAGCATTTCGCATCAGGAACTCGAGTAATTCAAACTCCTTCAAAGGCAATGCAACTACTTCACCATTAATGGTTACTTGATGCTTTCCGGTATCTAGTTTGATTCCGGCAACGACATGGATTCCACTATCGCCATCAAGTGAATCATCTAGGTTGCCGCGACGCAGCACCGCCTTGATTCTGGCAATCAACTCTCGAGAAGAGTAAGGCTTGGTCACGTAATCATCTGCACCAAGTTCAAGACCAACAACCTTGTCTATTTCAGCATCTTTAGCGGTCAACATAATGATCGGAACTTGAGAAGTCGTTCTGATAATTCTGCACACTTCGATGCCCGATATAACCGGAATCATTAAATCTAAAAGTATTAAATCAGCACCTTCTTTGGTGAACTTATCAACGGCTTGCTGACCATCTTCGGCCACCGATACGTCAAAACCTTCTTTTCCTAGCAGGAACTCCAAAGCTTCAGAGAAAGATGCCTCATCTTCAACAATCAGAATCTTTGTCATTGAGCGCTCTCTTCATTAGCCGAATAAATTGGAAGTCTAAGCGAGAAGGTACTACCAACACTTTCTGAGCTCCAGACCTTAACCTCACCACCATGCTTTAGTGCGACGTGCTTAACAATAGAGAGCCCAAGGCCAGTGCCACCTGTAAGTCTTGAACGTGCAGGATCTACTCTGTAGAACCGCTCGAAAATACGATCAAGATCGGCATCTGGAATCCCGATGCCTTGGTCAGTAACCGAGATATCTACAATTCCATCTTCAACTTTTGAGGTAACTGTGACCTTAGTTCCTTCAGGAGAATAATTAATTGCGTTCTCAATTAAATTTTGAATTGCCATTATCAGTTGCTCGCGGTCACCAAGAATCAACCCATCAACATCGCCTGAGTTAGAGACAACAATTTGTCGACTATCTGCAGTCACTTGGGTTTGATCGATAGCTTCCCTAATCAGATCCTGAACATGTAATTCGCTTGGAACTGATAATGGATCTGAATCTTGAAGTCTTGAAAGGTTAATGATTTCTTGAACTAGATCCGTTAAGCGCTTGGATTCCGTTTGCATGCGGTTTGCAAATTTTTCCACCGCTTCCGGATCATTCTTGGCACCAAGTACCGCTTCACTTAAAAGCGATAATGCACCGATTGGAGTTTTCAATTCATGAGAAATATTGGCAACAAAGTCACGTCTTACTTCATGCACACGTTGAGCTTCACTTTCATCACTTAACAACACAAGAACTAAATCATCTTCAGTCAGAGGAATGACATTGACAGTTAACTCATGTCGGCCTTCGCCAATTGGGCCACGTGGAATTTCAATCTGCCCCATTTGGCGTGAATGCTTGCGACGAACAACGCGAACAGTTGCCAATAGTTCTGCGCTTTGAACCTTGCCATCTTTGAGAAGACCAATTTGCTCGATGCCAGGTGTTACAAAAATAGGAACCTCGCCGTGGGCCAGAACTATGGCTTCACCGTCGATCTGGGAGAGGGTATCGATCAGCATCGCAGGCAGCAGACGCTGGTCTTGCGCCTCGACATCCTTGCGAAGGAACTTCACGCTCCTAACTCTATAGCCTGCCTGGCCCAGTTAACCCTGCGTTCACTTTCACGACAGAGTCCATTCATGCATGAGCCATAGGTTCGGGCCATGGCTCTTATTAGATCAGTATTTCAAGATGAACTCGATGGCGTTTCTCAGTCCCTCGTGGACCTCACCGACATGGTGGCGGTTTCAATTTCAAAAGCAACGGAATCAATTCTCAATTGCGATCTGAAACTTGCTGAAGAAGTTATCGCATCCGATGACACTATTGATGAGTTCCAACATGCATTAGATGCACGAATCATCGACATCATCGCCCGTCAGCAACCAGTTGCATCCGATTTGCGTGCACTTGTTACCGCGCTTCGAATGAGCGCTGATCTTGAGCGCATGGGCGACATGTCCCACCACGTTGCAAAAATTACTCGCCTTCGTCATCCAGATGCTGCGATTCCAACAGAGCTCATTGCAAGCTTCAAGCAAATGGGTGAGGCAGCAGAAAAAATCGCACGTAAGACCGGATCAGTTATTGCATCTCGCGATACAGAGGTTGCGCTTCAGGTTGAAAAAGATGATGATGAAATGGACAAGCTTCACCGCTTGCTTATCGGAACTCTTGTTGATCCAAACTGGAAGCACGGAGTCGAGAGCGCAATTGATTTAACGCTTCTTGGCCGTTATTACGAGCGGTTTGCCGATCACGCAGTGTCTGTTTCGCGACGTGTCTATTACTTGGTAACAGGAAAGTTTGCGTAAGTAAATTGACCACAATTGCTCCACCGTCACCACGAGAAATCACCACTGAACCGAGAACTTCGGACAAGGTTTTTCGCGGACTAGTTACCGCAGGCGGTTTATCCTCGCTTTTGATTTTAGGTCTCATCGCTATTTTCTTGGGGTATCGAGGCTTTGAGGTACTAGTACAAGAAGGTTTTGGCTTTATCACTAACTCTGATTGGTCTGTAACCGTTGATGAGAATGCAAATGTTGTAGACAGCAGTTTTGGCTTGGCTGCAATGCTGGTCGGAACAATTCTCTGCGCTTTTGTTGCTGTGGTGATTGCGCTTCCGATCTCTGTATTTTCTGCACTATTTTTGAACTTTTATGCACCAGATCGACTCAAGCGCTTTCTTGTTGCACTGATCGACATGATGGCTGCATTTCCTTCGATTCTTTTCGGTATCTGGGGCTTCTTAGTTTTGATGCCAACCGCTGAATACTGGGCGAAGTTGATTCACAAGTACTTAGGATGGATTCCACTTTTTGATCTTCAAGTTCCTGTTTACACGCGTTCTCCATTTGTGGCAGGTGTAGTACTAGCAATCATGATTATTCCTATTATCACTTCAGTTTCACGCGAAGTTTTTTCACAAGCTCCACTTGATCGCATTCAAGCAGCGTATGCATTAGGTGCAACGCGTTGGGCGATGATCAAGGCGGTCGTAATTCCTCACGGAAGAAACGGCGTTATTGGTGGCGCAATGCTTGGTTTAGGCCGTGCCATGGGCGAGACAGTTGCAGTCTTTACTGTTCTGAACATTGTTTTCCAGGTCAACTGGCAAGTGCTGCTGGGTGCGGGTGGAAATGTGGCTTCGCTGATTATCTTGAAGTTTGGTGAAGCAAATCCTTACGAGATCAAGGCGCTAATGGCGGCAGGATTGATTCTCTTCTTGCTGACCTTGCTCGTAAATGCAATTGCCAATGTAATTGTTAAGACGACAGGAAAATCAGGACGATGACAAGTATTCCAACCCCGATTAAGCCTTGGAAGGCAACAAAGAGAGAGCGTCTCATCGATGTTTCTATCTTTATTCTTGCTTTGCTTTCTTCATATCTGTTCGTTGCTGCCACCGAGATGAAGGGAAAGCTAGCCTTATTCGTAGTTTTCTTTGGGGCCTACATGCTGTTTACAGCCTCATTCAAGGGTTTTCAATTGGGTAGCGCTGCCGCCAAAGATGCATTAGTTAATTCATTGGTGGCTTTTGGAGCCATTGTCACCGTTATTCCAATCGCAAGTATTTTATTTACTGTCGTGCAAAAAGGTTTACCCGGAATTTCACTTAACCTCTTCATCTCAGATATGTCGATGGCGACTCCAACAGATCCACTTGCTAACGGTGGCTTACTGCATGCAATTACCGGAACTCTGGCATTAGTCACGCTTGCATTAATCATGAGTGTTCCTATTGGTATTTTGACCGCACTCTATTTAACCGAGATCAGGGGACGATTTACTTCTCCAATTCGATTTTTAGTTCAGGCAATGAGTGGAGTTCCATCTATCGTGGCGGGATTATTTATTCTCTCTGCGATTTTGTATCCAATCACAAAATCATTTTCAGGCTTTATGGGTGCATTGGCTTTAACAATTTTGATGATTCCTACGATCGCAAGAACTTCTGAAGAAGTGCTCAATCTCATTCCAAATGATTTACGAGAAGCAGGAGTTGCATTAGGTGGCACCCAATGGCGCACAGTTGCCATGATTGTTTTACCAGCAGCAAAGAGCGGCTTGATCACCGCTGTCATCTTGGGTGTTGCCAGAATTGCTGGAGAAACCGCACCGTTGCTTTTGCTCACAGGTGGCGGAGACAAGGTAAATCCAAATGCATTCAATGGCCCACTGGGTTCATTGCCGTATTACATCTGGAAATCATTTAATGCAGGTTCTCCTGAAGCAATCACTAGAGCGTGGGCGGGCCTACTGGTACTAGTTGGCTTAGTTCTCATTTTGTTTACCGCAGCACGTTATTTAGGTTCTAAGAAAAGCTCCAAGTGATAAACACACCAGAAAGAGAGAAAAAAATGGATGCAGGCGTTCGCCCATCATCGCTAGCAGATGTAGCAGCAGCTAAGGTGAAATCACCTGGCAACGCTTCGCTAGGTACGGGGCTAGAAACTCGTGGCGTGCATGCTTGGTTTGGAAAGCACCATGTGCTTTCTGACATCAACTTAAATTTCGGTGCAGGCACAGTAACTGCGCTAATCGGTCCATCCGGTTGCGGTAAGTCAACTTTTATTCGCACTATTAACAGAATGCATGAATTCATTCCGGGTGCTGCAATGGCGGGTCAAGTTTTGCTTGATGGAAAAGATGTTTATCAACCAGGAACCGATGTGACAAAGATTCGTTTGCAAATCGGAATGGTGTTTCAGAAGCCAAATCCATTTCCATCCATGAGTATTGGTGAGAATGTTTTGTCAGGCTTGAAGTTATCTCAAACCAAGGTCAGTCATAAGGATGAGTTACTTGAAGAATGCTTAGTGCGTGCAGGACTCTGGAATGAAGTTAAGGATCGACTGTCAGCTCATGGTGGTTCACTATCAGGTGGTCAGCAGCAGCGTTTGTGTATCGCTCGCGCACTAGCAGTCAGCCCACAAGTTTTGCTGATGGATGAACCGTGTTCAGCACTAGATCCAGGATCAACTCTGCGCATTGAAGACACTATTCGCGAGCTATCTGAAACAATGACAATTGTTATCGTGACTCACAATATGCAGCAGGCGGCTCGTGTCTCTGATTACACAGCCTTCTTCCTGTCAGATGGGGGCCCTGGTCAGATGATCGAATATGCAGCAACAAGTGAGATCTTCTCTCGACCAGTAGATCAGCGCACAGAGAACTATGTGACTGGCCGATTCGGCTAAATCGTTTACTTACTGTTCACTTAAAAGTCGAAGAGCGTTCGGATTCCGAGCGCTCTTCGTTCATGTTCGCTCCATAGGTTTGCCTCGTAGTTCAAACATCTATGAGGGGAAGTACATGAGAATTTCAAAGCTCGCGAAGGTTGCATCACTAGCACTCGCGTTCGGTTTGGTAACAGGAACTCCAGCACATGCAGTAGATCTTCAAGGTTCAGGAGCTTCATTTCCTGCACTACTAATTGATGCTTGTAAGGCTGGCTTTGCTCAGAGCAGCTCACATTCATTTGTGTATTCATCATCGGGTTCAGGTACAGGTCGTACAAACTCAGATCGTTCAATCGGAGATTTTTGGTTTACAGATGCAGCCCACACAGCTGCAACAAAGCGTGCGTCAATCATTCACGTACCAGCAGTAGCGGCACCAATCGCAATTTTGCACAACCTTCCATCAAAGACAACTTTGCAGCTTTCTGCAGAGACAATTGCAGGAATTTTTTCAGGAAAGATCACACGTTGGAATGACCCAGCAATTGCTGCAGACAACAACCGTGCATCAGCAAAAGTTGTTTACCGTTTAGATGCAAATGGAAATGTTAAAAAGGATGCAAAGGGCAATCCAATTGTTCTTCGTACTCAGACAGTAACTTCACGTTACACACTTCCAAATCAGCCAATCAAGGTTGTTTATCGTTCAGACTCATCAGGTACAACTGAAAACTTCACTAACTACTTGAATAAGTCAGCACCAGCAATCTGGACAAAGGCAAAGGCTGCAGTATTTACTTCATCTTTCCCAGGAAATATCAATGATCCAGCTAACCTAGGTCGAATTGTTGGAGCTGCTTCGTCAAATGGTGTTTCACAACTTGCAGGTAAGACTCCTTACTCAATCACTTTTGCCGAAGTTAACTACGCAACTGCTAATCGCTTGAAGGTTGCAAACGTGATTAACCCAGCTGGTGCATCAGTTGCACCTGATTCAGCAGGAGTTTCGGCCTTCTTGGCAGAAGCTGCTATGGATGCAAATGGAATCGTTACCTTTGATTATGCAACTAAGGAAAAGGGTGCCTATCCACTAGGAATCGTTTCCTACATGCTTGCAGATACAAAGAATCCAGATGCTGCAAAGGGTAAAGCGGTTAAAGAACTCGCCACTTATATCTTGAGCACTAAGTGCGCTAAGGATGCAGGCAAGGATCTCGGCTTCTCAGTCTTGGATGGAGCTTTCTTGAAGAAGGCACAAGAACTGGTTGCAAAGATCGGCTAATTTCTTCCCAAAACGAGGGTAAGAGGAGCGGCAGGGGAAACCTTGCCGCTCCTCTTCTTTTCGTCTCCACAAGAGATGGATTAAATAACCCGCACAACTCACCCCAAGTGGGGTGATGTCGCCTTGCCTACTGCACGCTCAGGCCTCACCCTTAACCCATGAGCGGCAAAGAGATTCTCACCCCTTCGGTTGATCGCTCACGCTTGGTACCACCAGCTACCCCGAGCAATGCGATCTCTCGTAAACACCTTTTCCACCTATTTGAAACCGATCTTCCGGGAGTCACCGTCGTTGCAGCCCCTGCTGGTTTCGGAAAAAGCTCGTTGGTATCTCAATGGGCGCAATCGGTCGAGCGTCCGACAGTGTGGTTTTCCGTAAACCCTGAAGATTCTATGCAAACTTTTTTTGCGCATGTATTAGAAGCGATACGAATCGTTTTCCCAGGCTTTGCTTCTGACTTTGAAAACGAACCTAGCCCAAACGCATTAAACAACATAAAGAAACTAACTTCTGCGGTAGCTGGAATAAAGGGCGGTTTCAATTTTGTCCTAAATAACGCCGCAACAGACAACCTCGTAGTTGCTGATTTTTCTCAGGCTTTGATTGATCATCTTCCAGATAATGTCCACTTAGTAATCATTCGGCGAGTCACCCCAACTACTTCATTGGCAAGGTATGCGAGCCTAGGAAATCTCAGTTTGATCACCAGCCAAGATTTGAAGTTTTCACCCGAAGAAGTTTCTCGAATTGCTGACCTCAATGCTGCAGACATCGAGAATCAACATTCGCGGAGTTTGCTCGAGAAATGCGATGGCTGGCCAGCTGCCGTTCAAATGATGACTCGCGCTATCGCGCGCGGACATCAATCGTCAAATTTCGAAGTGGAATCAGGTTCTAGCCCGCTTGCGGTTTTAGCTCTAGAGACTATTGATTCGCTCAATGCAGAAAATAGATCGAAGATTTCAAGGTTAGTTTTATTGTCAGAGTTTGATCTAGAAACCGCGGCAATTGTTTTGGGAGAAGATTTCTCTGAAAGCTATATCAATAAATTAGCTACAGATGGACTTTATGTAAGTGTTTCGTCGGGGACTAGCCGCGTCTATAGATTCAATGACATTGTCTATGGAGTCTTGTCACAGCGAGAGTTTGGAGATCCCGAAGAAAACAAAAAGATTCACGAAAGACTTGCCACGCACTTCTGGGACAAAAGAGATTACAGAAAAGCACTCGAACACATCTATAAATCTGGTGACAAAGAAAAGTTTCAAGGTTATTTAGACACAACTATCAGACATATGGCAGTTATTGGTCGCGGTGACCAACTTTTGAAGTGGGCTGAATATTCAAGTGATTCCACACCTCGTGGTGAAATGATGAAAAGAACAATCAAGGTTGTTGGGCACCTGGTAAATCTTGAGTTTGCGCGAGCCGAAGCGTTAGCAACCGAACTTGAAATCATCTCTGAACAAAGCAAGGAACTTGAGTTTCTTACCCAACTGACATCTATGGCTTTTGCTCATATCTACTTTGCCCGGGGAGAATTTACGCGCTCTCTTGCGATGATTGACAGAGCTTTACTGACTGATTCCCCTTATGAATCCATCGAAAACACCGATCGCATCGCTTTGCTTCGCCTAAAGGCCGGAATTCATTTTCTTTACGATCAACCCGAAGAGATCAATCAATGCCTCAAGCGAGCCAAGTCCTTTTTGAATTCGGGAAATGTAATCAACGCCCCTTATTACATTACCTGCATCACTTCCATGTCATTATGGTGCGAAGGTCGTTTTTTTGAAGCCGCAGAACATGCCACTATCGCAATCAATCAGGCTTCAATTGCCGGTTATGCATCAATCAGTGCACCGCACGATGCGTATCTGGTGTTAGCCCGCTGCCAATTAGAACTTTCACAGTTAGATAAAGCGGTCGAAACATCTACAGTGCTTTTTGAGAAATCCTCTGAATCCAACATTTGGCCCTGGGCGCTAATGGCCGAAGGTACCCGTGCGCGAATCAATATTACAAAGGGCCAGATTCCACAGATGATGGAAATCGTTAAGCAACAACGTGAAAGGCTGGCCACCTTAAAGTCGCCACACGAACTGAGCTGGCTTATTGACATCACCGAAGTCTTTTTGCGCTTTGTGCTAGATGATTGGGAAAGAGCAGAAGAGCTACTGCGCCGTATGCCTAGGATTGAAATGGTCCGCCAAATTGATTTAAATGCAAAGTTCCAAAGCGACCCAAAGAAAATTCCTGCTTTAGTTGAAGCTTTTCCAGAAAATACTCCACGCGAAAAGGTCAATAAATTCCTCTATCAAGCAACGATCAATGTAGAGAGTGAAAATATCGCTTTGGGGTATCTCAACAAGGCGCTAGAAGTAGGTGCTGAAGTTGGCTATCACGAGTATTTCGTAAGGCAACATCGTCTATATCCAATCATGGTGAAAGCAGCAGCCGCGCAACCCACCGTCTTTAGAGAAAGTGTGGTTCATGAAATGACCGAGCGAATCCAGGCGATGAATAGTGACACTGGAGCACTTGAAGAGAAGTTAACTTCGAGAGAACTTGAGATTCTGAAGCACTTGACCACGGGCATACCGCTGAGTGCAATTGCTAAGCAGCTTCATATTTCGCAAAACACCATGAAGACCCACCTTCGAAATGTGTATAGAAAACTGGGTGTAGATGGTCGTCATTCTGCGGTCGAAAAAGCCAAGAAGCTTCTCATAATCTAAATAAGTGCAGCTGTTCTTTATTTGGATGGACTAATGTTCTAGCCATGGGTCCAGCATTTAATCGTTTATGGGCCAGCAGTTTAGTTTCCAACCTTGCCGATGGTGTTCTTATAGCCGCAGCTCCACTGCTGGCAATTACCCTGACAGACAGCACCGTTTTAATCTCTGTAATCGGTGCAATGGTGATGTTGCCTTGGTTGCTCTTTGCAATGCCGATCGGAGTAATGGTTGACCGGGTCGACCGTAGATTCATTTTGGCAGCTTCGAACGCAATACGCAGCGCGGTTATTGGCGCAATGGCCCTGGGTATTGCTACCGGCCATGTAACTATTTACTGGTTGATTTTTTCTGCCTTCATTATTGGTGTGTGCGAGGTTGCAACCGACACCACGGCACAATCTTTAATCCCACAAATTCTGGATGAAGAGCATTATGAAAAAGGTAATTCGAGACTTCAGATTTCAGAGACGGTGATTCAGGGCTTTATCGGTTCTCCACTTAGCGGTTTTCTATATGCGCTCGCAATTTGGTTGCCTTTCTTCATCAACAGTATTGGCTATGCCGTTGCAACGCTTTTAGCTCTTTCAATTCCGATTCAATACTTACAAGATGTTCGAACTGAAAGCTCAAAAGAGAGCAAGCCTGGCTTTATTGAAGACATTAAGTTTGGTATTAAGTATTTGTACAACCACAAAGTTTTGCGACGTTTGGTGTTAACAACAGCAACTATCGGTGTCTGTTATTCAATGGGCACAGCAACAATAGTTTTGTTCATCATTAAGGAGTTAGAACTTGCGCCTAAGTACTTTGGAGTAGTTCTCACAATTCAAGGCCTGGGGGCTTTGCTAGGTGCGATTGTTGCGCCAAAAGCGTCAAAGAAATTTGGTCGCAGCATTATGATGACTTTAGGGATTACAGGCAGTTCAGTGATTCTCTTAGCGCAGGGCTTTTCGCCCAACATTTATGTTTTTGTCGCACTTGCAACATTGAGTGGGTTTGCGATTGCACAGTGGAACATCTTGCTCATGGCTACCTATCAAACAATCATTCCTAATGATCTGTACGGAAGAATCCACGGAACTCGCCGCACACTGGTGTGGGGAATGATGCCAATTGGATCTTTACTCGGGGGAGTCCTGGCGCAATTCAGTCTGAGACTTCCTATGTATGTGGGTGGCGTAATTGCTTCACTTATTGCGATTAGTTCTATTAAGTTTTTCATGAGCATCGCAAAGAGCGTTGAAATTTCAGAATAGTATGTGGATATGAAAGCCAAACTGGGTCGGGCTTATTGGAAGCTTTGGTCTGCAACCGCTATTTCAAACCTAGGTGATGGCGTTTCCGGAGTTGCTTACCCATGGCTGGCATCTGCAGTCACCAGATCTCCACTATTGATCGCTGCAGCAGGTTTTGCATCCCGCCTGCCGTGGCTGGTTTTTACTTTACATGCAGGGGTTATCACCGATCGCTTTGATCGCCGAAAACTAATTCTTGCGATGGATTTATTTCGTGGCATCTTGACTGTATTTGTTGGCGTGGTTGTTTTATTGAATGGAGAATCGCTTCCTTCGCTCAATGAGTTGAGTTCAATAACTGATATGGAAACTAATTGGGCCTTGTACCTGACTTTGATTTTTTCTGCGTTTTTGTTTGGTTTAGCAGAGGTGCTTCGGGACAACAGTGCTCAAACTCTGATGCCTAGCGTGGTTGCTGAAGAAAACCTTGAAAGAGCCAATGGGCGGATGTGGTCTGCAGAATCTTTGACAAATAGTTTTATTGGGCCTCCACTTGGTTCCCTTCTAATTGGAATTTCAATATTCATTCCCTTCTTTTTTGACGCTGCCTCTTTCTTTGTTGCCGTAGCTCTTATCGCAAGTATTAGTGGCAGTTTTAAGCCAGTGAGTCAAAAACCACGCGAAAAAATTAATTTTAAGGTAGAAATTAAGGAAGGCTTTAGTTGGCTGTGGGCACATCCTTTACTGCGCCCCATGGCAATCATTCTCGGATTTATGAATGGTCTGGGATCAATGATCACAGCGACATACATTTTGTTTGCACAAGAGGTGTTGAAAACTTCAGTCTTTGTCTTTGCAGTTCTAGGAATGGCTGCCGCAGTCGGAGGCATAATTGGTGGACTGTTAGCTCCAAAAATTTCTGAGGTTTTGGGAAGCGGCCCTTCACTGTGGCTAGCGATGATTCTTGCCCCGATTGGTAGCGCGATAATTGGTTTTACATCTACTTGGCAAGTCGTTTGGGTTGTGACAGTTTTTCAAACGATCACGGCAATTTTGTGGAACACAATCACCGTTTCATTAAGACAAAGTATTATTCCGTCGCACCTTTTGGGCAGAGTAAATAGTGTTTATCGTTTTTTTGCTTGGGGTTCTATTCCCATTGGCATGTTCTTGGGCGGCGGACTGGTGACTCTTAGCCAACTAGCGCTTTCCCGTGAAATGGCGCTTCGAACACCATATTTCATAGGTGCAGTCCTGGGATTGTTACTTTTTGCAGTTGCCGCATCGAAGCTGACTACCGCTGCAATAGATAAGGCCCGAGCCGACGCTAAAGAGGGGCCTTAACCTCACCCCATCCACGCGTTAATTTTCTGACTTTCTCAGCCAATGGTTATCTAGGTGTTATAAAACTACGCTCATGCAAATGGTTCGCCTGTTGCTTAGACGAGTTTCCTACGGCAGACTTTCGCCACCAAAAGCGCCTACGGGGTTGGTCGACTCTCCGCAGACGCTTTTCTAAAACCCTCAAGGAGGAACTATGAAGTTCACACGTAGTGCAAAGTTTGCACTCGCAGCTGCAGCTTCTGCAGCGTTAGCAGTTTCACTGCTTGCGCCTGCTCAAGCGGCAACACGTTCAACTATCGTGATTCACGATACAAACGCATTAACATCATTTAACTCAAGCCAGCCTGATACCAACCTAACCATCAATGGCAAGGTTGGAAATCTCACTGGTATTGGTTTCTATTACATCAATGACAAAAAGAATGTTGTTCGAAATACAACATTCGGTGATTTCAAGATTGTAAAGAACAATGCATCAGATTTCCGCATTGCATATACAGTCAACAAGGGTCTTGTCTGGTCTGATGGAACACCTATCAACGCAGTAGATCTTTTGATGACACACGTTCTTTCAAGCAACGCATACTCAAAGTCTGCTGGCCTTGGAGATCCTGATGGTGATGACACACCTGCATTTGACTCAAATGGTTACGGTGGAACTTACAGCGACAACATTGTCGGACAGCCAGTTCTTTCAGCTGACAAGATGACATTGACGCTTCAGTTCAAGCAGAAGATTGCTAACTGGGATCTATATGGTCCAGGACCATCTCCAGTTCACACACTTGTTCTTCTTGCAGAAGGAAAGAAGGGTCTTCAGTCAGTTAAGGACAACGAAGCTGCACGTGATCGCTTCTTTGCTGCATACAACTCAAAGAACACTGCTGTTTTGAAGTCAATCGGTAAGGTGTGGTCAGAGGCTTACGACATCACCGAAGTTAACAACAGCACAAACCCACTTCTTTGGGTCGGCAACGGTGGATTTACAGTTGATAGCGCAGTTACCAAGTCATCTGTAACACTCAAGGTCAACCCTAAGTACAACTCAGGTCCAAAGCTAACCGGAACAATTGATACTGTGATCTTCAAGTTCATCTCTGATGGAACTGCAGCTGCACAGGCACTTGCTAACGGCGAGCTTGATGTTTACTCAGGTCAGCCAACAGCAGATGCTGTGGCTGCTTTGAAGAAGCTTTCAAACGTTAACCTCATTGGTGGAATCAACGCTTGCTACGAGCACTGGGATACACGCGTAAACGCTGCACCAGGACAACCTGATTACAACGGTATCTTCAAGGGACATGGTGGAAAGGGTGCAGATCTACGTAAGGCATTCCTACTTTCAATTCCTCGTGAAGAAATCAATGAGAAGTTGATCAAGCCAATTAACCCAAATGCACCAATCTTGGGTTCAACTTTCATCGCACCTGGCTTTGATGGTTACGAGCGTCTAATTGCTAACAATGGTTCAGGCTTCTACGTTGGATCACAGGATGCACTAAACGCTAAGGCAGCTCGTCTACTAAAGAAGCACTTCCCAAGTGCAAGCCCATCAAACCCAGTTAAGGTGACTGTGCTTGTTCCGGGTAACAACCCACGTCGTGCAGCGCAGTTCGCACTTGCTAAGGCAAACGCACTCAAGGTTGGTTTTGATCTAGTAGGAGATGTTCAAGCTTCATGGTCTCCAAAGATTCAGCTATCAACTTACGATGCACAGTTCTTTGCATACTGCCCATCAGCAGTTACACAGGCTGGATCAAATGCAAACTTCCAAGTTGGTGGAGGAAATAACCGTAACGGTATTAACTTGCCAGCACTAGATGCAATCCTTAACAAGTTGCAACTTCCAATGGATAACCGCACATTCATCTCAACAATTATCCAAGCAGAGCGCATCATTTTCGCAGAGGGCCTTACATCTGGAGTATTCCTGCACCCAGCAGTTACTGCAGTAAACAAGAACCTCAAGGGAATCAAGCCGTCACCGCTTTCTGATGACGTTGTTTGGAACTGGTGGGAGTGGGGCTACTAATAGCTTGATTTTCAAGCTATTACTACTGCCGTAAAAGGCGGAAAAGTACTCAGCGAGTGGCATCTGGTTGAAAAATCAGGTGCCATTCGCGCTACTATTTGGCAATTGTTTTTGAGAAATCGCACTTAAGACTAAGCTGGCAAGGAGCGTTACATGCTGAACTTCATCCTGCGTCGAATTGGCGTATCGATCATGATCCTATTTGGATCAAGCTTCTTGGTGTACAACCTTGCAGCGTATGCAAGCGACCCTTTGGCCGAGTTGCGCCTTAGCACTGATGATGGCGCCCGCCAGCAGATAATCTCTTTAACACGTAGTTTGAATCTTGATACTCCGCCACCCATTAGATACTTCTTGTGGCTCAGGGGTGTTCTTGGAATTTTTGTCGGCAATTTGAATCTAGGAATGACGCGCGAAGCGTCAACCGTGCAAGAAGAACTTGCTTATGCGATTCCGGTAACAGTTCGCCTTGTATTGGTTGCAACAATTACTGCAGTTCTATTTGGACTTGCACTAGGAATTATCTCAGCACTTCGCCAGTACAGCCGTTTTGATTACGGAATGACTTTTCTTGCATTCCTTCTTTACTCACTTCCAATTTTCTGGGTTGCTGTTCTCCTCAAGGAGTTTATGGCAATTCAATTCAACAACTTTTTAAGTGAACCAAATATCCCGATTAGGTGGATGGTTATATTCTCCATCTTCACTGGAATTTTCTGGAGCTCCTTGTTTGGAGGAGAGCGAAAGAGATTCTGGAGTGTTTTCGGTGGTGCCTTTGCAACAAGTTTTGTAATTTTGTGGGCAATTGATTTAACAGATTGGTATTTAACCCCTGGACTAGGCCCAATTCTGATCGGATTCCTTGCTGTTGGAATTGCCTTTGGTGTTACTGCAATTTCAACTGGTTTAAGTAATGCAGCGGCAAAAAAGGCGGCGCTCACAATGGCCGGCTTAGCTGTTGTCTGGTATTACCCAGCACAATGGATCTTTAATAACGTTGCTTCTTACTTCACGATCTTCATTTTGATTTCATTGATTGTTTTGTCCGGATTAGGGCTATCTCGCCTCTATAGCAAGATTGATCGTGGCCCAATTGCGCGAACCGCAATAATTACAGGAATCCTCAGTGGGTTTTTGATTTTGGTTGATCGAATCATGCAGAGCTGGGATGACTATCGCGCAACTGATGCGGTTAATGGTCGCCCGGTTCCTACCTATGGACAGCGTAAGGATCAGTTAGTAACCGAGGATTTCTGGCTCAATAACTTGGACATCATCATGCACTTAATCCTGCCAACGCTGGCATTGATTTTGATCTCGCTAGCTGGCTGGATTCGTTTCACACGTGGTGCGTTATTAGAGGTTCTCAATCAAGATTACATTCGTACAGCTAGAGCTAAGGGACTCAACGAACGAGTTGTGGTCACCCGCCATGCATTTAGAAACATGATGCTCCCGCTATCTAGCCTTTTCGTTGGCGAGTTCGTAGGACTTGTTGGTGGTGCAGTAATCACCGAGCGCGTTTTTGGTTGGCAAGGAATGGGAACTTTGGGAATCAAGGCGATTAATAGTTACGACCTCAACTTATTGATGGGCGTTAACTTGTTGCTTTCAATCCTAGTTATCTTCGGTAACTTGCTTGCAGACTTAGTGTATTCAGCTCTCGATCCACGTATTAGATTGGGCAAGTAGCCATGAAACTATTCGGACGTAAAGAACAAGCAACAGGTGAAATCCTTGCCGGTGGCGAAAATGCCATTGCCAATAAAGAGGTAGAGGGTCTTAGCCAAGGTCAGATTGTTCGTCGACGCTTCTTCCATCACCGTGCAGCTGTGATTGCTCTAGTAACTCTGGCGTCGTTGATTCTCTTTGTGATGACCTCTCTTGATAGCAAGATTGGTCCAATCCGTATTCCAGGTTGGTGGAAGTGGACAGTTGAAGACATTCCAGAGCTTCGCTATGAAGATTGTCCTGGCGGAACCACAGGTTGTCCAACGCTTTCACTAAAGCCTGGCTCAAGTTTTGGTCTAGGAACACACCCATTTGGCCAAGATGACATCGGCCGCGATTACTTTGCACTAGTAATGAATGGTGCACGCCGCTCGTTGATGATCATGTTCGTCATCGGCGCAGTAGCTGGATTCATTGGTGTTGTAGTTGGATCTATTTCAGGTTTTTATGGCAAGAAGGTTGATGCGGTGTTGATGCGCCTGGTCGACTTCATTCAGACAGTTCCAACGATCATCATCGCAGCGGTTATTGGTAAGGCTGCCGGTAAGGTCGGTCCGCTCTATCTGGCGCTGTTTTTAGGAATCCTCGGCTGGACTGGTCTTGCTCGTTTAGTGCGTGCGCAGTTCTTGCAGTTACGTGAAATGGAGTTTGTTGATGCTGCGCGCGTTGCAGGAGCATCAAATCTTCGAATCGCCTTTAAGCACATCCTGCCAAATGCGGTTGGTCAAATTATTGTGTCAGTCACATTGATCATGGCTGGTGCAATTTTGACAGAGACTGCACTGTCATATCTTGGCTTTGGTGTGGTTGCTCCAGATGTTTCACTGGGGCTTTTGATTAGCCAATACGAATCCTCATTTACGACTCGTCCATGGCTGTTCTGGTGGCCAGGTTTCTTCATTATTTCTATCGCATTGTGCGTTAACTTCATTGGAGATGGATTGCGTGATGCATTTGACCCACGTCAGCGACGTCGAATCACAAAGAAGGATCGCGAACAGGCGAAGCTTCAGGTTAAGGCTGGTGAGTAATCATGACTGAGAAAAATGTACTTCAAATCTCAAATTTCAATGTTGATTTCTGGGTAGATGGCGTTTGGTATCCAGCTGTTATCGACATGAACCTGGGGCTTGCCGCAGGTAAAGTCACCGCAATTGTGGGTGAGTCAGGTTCTGGCAAATCAACAACAGCACTTGGTCTTATGTCATTACTTGCATCAAATGCTCGCATGCAAGGCAGCATTTTGGTCAAGGGCGAAGAAATGCTCAATGCAAAGTCAGCTGTGTTGCGTGAGTTCCGTGGAAAAGAAGTTGCATACATTTTCCAGGAGCCAATGACAGCTTTGAACCCACTATTTACAATTGGGTATCAAATAGTTGAAACATTACGTAACCACTTTGATATGGGTCCAAAGGAAGCACATGCTCGTGCTTTGGAATTAATCACAATGGTGGATATTCCAGATCCAGAAGGCTCAATTAACAAGTACCCACACCAACTGTCGGGTGGGCAACGCCAGCGCGCAATGATCGCTCAAGCACTTGCTTGTGATCCTGCATTGCTAGTTGCTGATGAACCAACAACAGCGTTGGATGTGACAGTTCAGGCTGAAATTCTTGATTTGATGCGTGGACTCAAGGACAAGCTAAATTCTGCAATCCTTTTGATTACGCACGACATGGGTGTTGTTGCCGATATGGCTGATGAAATCCTTGTTATGAAGGATGGAATTACTGTTGAAAAGGGCACAGCAGATCAGATCTTCAATAAGCCACAGCATCCATACACACAGCAATTGCTGGGCGCGGTACCAATGCTTGGCTCAACAAAGAAGCGTCCACTTCCGTATAAAGAAGATGCAAAGCCTGCTCCAGTCTTGAAGCTAACTGATGTGACAGTCGAATATCCAAAGCGGGGTCGCCAACCAGCATTTACTGCTGTTAAGAACTTCAACCTTGAAATCTATCCAGGCGAAATCGTTGGCTTGGTAGGAGAGTCAGGTTCAGGTAAGACAACTGTTGGACGCGCATCCATCGGATTGCTTCCCATCAAGGAAGGCTCACTTGAAATTGTTGGCAAGGACATCAGCCACGCAACTCAAAAAGAGCTTTTCACAATTCGTCGCCACACCGGAATTGTTTTCCAAGATCCAGCCTCATCTCTTAACCCACGCCTTCCAATTGGTGAATCCATTGGCGAGCCTTTGTTATTGGCAGGCCTTGCAAAGGGTGCAGATCTAGCGCACAAGGTTGAAGAGCTTCTGGATCAAGTGGAACTTCCTCGTAGCTACCGCAACCGTTACCCACATGAGCTTTCAGGTGGACAACGCCAGCGTGTAGGTATCGCACGTGCCCTTGCATTGACTCCAGATCTTTTGATTGCAGATGAACCAACATCAGCACTTGATGTATCTGTGCAAGCTCGTTTCCTCGAACTTCTGCAAGAACTTCAGGGCAAGCTCAACTTTGCTTGTTTGTTTATCTCTCACGACTTAGCAGTTGTTGACATTCTGTGTCACCGAATTGCAGTGATGCAAAATGGTTTCCTAGTTGAAGTTGGCGACCGTGATCAGATCCTGAAGAACCCAAAGAATGAGTACACCAAGCGACTTATTTCAGCGGTTCCGGTTCCAGATCCTGCCGAACAACGCATCCGCCGCGAGGCACGTCTAGCACTTAAAAAGTAAGCCCCACTCGTGGATCTAGACCTTTTGGTCTTTGGACTAGACCTTGTTTCAACCTTTGCATTTGCATTGGTTGGTGCAAGAGTTGCGGCCAGTAAAGGTTTAGATTTTGGCGGAATTCTTTTCATCGCAGCAATCGCATCAATTTCGGGTGGCACATTGCGCAACTTGTTTATGGGCCAGCAACCTCCATGGATTCAATACCCATGGTTGTTCGCACCAATAATCGTGGCATTCTTAATCACGATTGCGATGGGCAAGACCCAAGATGTTGGTCGTTTTGCTTTATCGCTAGACACTTTGGGGTTGGCCGTTGCTACAGTTTCAAGTGTTCAGTTCGCACTTTCTAATGATGCGCCATTGGTGGCAGCTGCAGTTCTTGGTTTAATCGGCGCGGTTTCGGGTGGATTGTTCCGAGACATCATGTGCCAGACCGAACCTGTTCTGCTGCACCGGGAAACTATTGGAACCGCATGTCTATCGGGCGCAGTTGTGTACTTAGCCTTGGATGCCATTGACCTTAATGAAGCCGCCGTGGTTGCGATTGCCGGAATTGTCGTCGTCCTGGTCCGCGAACTGTCAATCAAGTACAACTGGAATCTGCCGAAGGTCGTAAAGAACCCTTAATCCCGTGACTGCCCACTTCGGTGGGTGTATCGGCCCAAGAAATCCGCCTTCATATCGGCAAAGTTTCCATCCAGAAGTGCCTGACGCATCTGATCCACCAATCGAACAATAAATCTTTCATTGTGAATCGTCGCCAAGGTCGCGCTAATGATTTCTTTTCCGCGGAATACATGGTGCATATAAGCCCGTGTGTAGTGCGTACAGGTGTAACAGTCGCATTCGCTGTCTATGGGCGTGAAATCCCGCTTAAAACGGCTGTTAGACAGGTTAAAACGCCCCTCCATCGTGTACACGGCGCTCGTGCGTGCAATTCTGCTCGCAAGTACGCAGTCAAAGGTGTCACAACCGTTTTCAACGCCGACAAATAGATCTTCTGGGGCTCCAATTCCAAGCAAGTGCCGGGGCTTATCTTCAGGCAAAATTTCATTGACCCAAGAAACGATTGTCCCGAGTTGACCCTTGTCCAAGGCCCCACCAATTCCAAATCCATCAAAGCTTTGGCCACTAGATTCCAAAGTGCCCAGATCAGTAGCTGCCTTTTTGCGAAGGTCTTCGTATTGGGCACCTTGTATTACTCCGAATAAGGCTTGGTACGGCTTTCCAATTCGCTCTTCGGTAAGGCGCTTATGTTCATCAAGACAGCGGATCGCCCAGGCATAGGTGCGGTCCATTGCCAGCTCTTGATAAGGACGGGTGTTGTGCAGGGTCGTGCACTCATCAAAAGCGAACATGATGTCGGCACCGATTTGATGTTGCACCTGCATGGAAACTTCTGGAGTAAATCGGTGCATCGACCCATCAAGGTGAGATTTAAAAGTCACACCCTCATCATCGACATGTGCCAAGCGATCTTTATTTCCTGCGATCACATCATCTCGCCGGAAAGTTTGGGCATCCATCGCTAATACTTTTTTAAATCCAACCCCCAAAGATAAAACTTGAAAACCACCAGAGTCGGTAAAAGTTGGCCCGGGCCAATTCATAAATTTAGCCA
>Ga0208806_1000117_pt1 | contig 21745 bp, 21 predicted proteins | sample Colrivmet1554B02_FD_187663 | JGI IMG/M metagenome (GOLD analysis project Ga0208806, IMG submission 187663) | Estuarine microbial communities from the Columbia River estuary - metaG 1554B-02 (SPAdes) (version 2) | ecosystem: Environmental > Aquatic > Marine > Intertidal zone > Estuary | place...
GATGTTGAGTATCAAAAGCTGCGCGACTTATCTATCGACATCATCCGCGAAGTGGGAGTTGCCACGGGTGGCTGCAATATTCAGTTTGCCGTAAATCCTGTTAATGGTCGAATCATTGTCATTGAAATGAACCCTAGAGTTTCAAGATCGAGTGCTCTGGCTTCAAAAGCTACGGGTTTTCCTATTGCAAAAATTGCTACAAAACTAGCTATCGGCTACACACTTGACGAGATTACGAATGACATCACTAAAACCACTCCTGCCTCCTTTGAACCAACACTGGATTATGTTGTCGTAAAAGTTCCACGCTTTGCTTTCGAGAAATTCGCTGATGCTGATCCACGCTTAACAACAACTATGAAAAGTGTTGGCGAAGCGATGGCTATCGGTCGTTCATTTTCAGAGGCTTTAATGAAAGCACTTCGCTCTCTAGAGCGTAAGGAAGCTATCTTTACTTGGCCACAGATAAGTGAGCAGGAGAAAGCAAATCTCTTGGTTTCAATGAAGATTCCTACGGAATATCGCCTGCAGCAGGTGCAGAAAGCAATGTGGGCGGGTGCCTCAATCGATGATGTCTTTGCTGCCACCAAGATTGATCCTTGGTACCTGCGTCAGATTCAAATCATCAATGAGCAAGCCTTTGCACTCACTCAGTTAGGTGAACTAACAGCCGAGAAACTACGCGAGGCAAAAGGCAATGGTTTCTCTGATAATCAGATTGCTAGCTTGCGTGGATTATCCGACGAGGATGTTCGACGTGAGCGTCATCACTTAGGAATTCGTCCTGTCTATAAGACTGTGGATACGTGTGCAGCAGAGTTTGAAGCCTTTACTCCGTATCACTATTCAAGTTATGAAGAAGAGAGCGAAGTTAAGCCTCGCACAACACCTGCAGTAATCATTCTAGGTAGTGGGCCAAATCGTATTGGACAAGGCATTGAGTTCGATTACTCATGTGTACATGCATCATTTGTTTTGCGCGAAGCTGGATACGAAACAATCATGGTCAACTGCAATCCTGAAACTGTTTCAACGGACTATGACACGAGCAATCGTCTCTACTTCGAACCTTTAACATTAGAAGATGTTATTGAAGTTGTGCACGCTGAATCTCTAGCTGGACCAGTCCTGGGAGTTATTACGCAGTTAGGTGGACAAACACCGTTGGGACTTGCTGCAGGTTTAAAGGCGGCTGGGATAACGATTCTTGGAACATCACCAGATGCAATCAACTTGGCTGAAGAACGCGGGGCTTTTGGAAATATTCTGAAAATGCAGGGCTTAACTGCGCCAGAGTTCGGTATGGCTGCTTCTCAATTAGAGGCAACCACAATTGCACAGAGAATTGGTTATCCAGTTCTTGTTCGTCCATCCTTTGTTCTAGGTGGTCGCGGAATGGAGATCGTCTACGACGATGCTGCCTTGGGTGGTTTCATCACAAGGGCTACGGATATAACGCCAGATCATCCAGTTCTAGTTGATAGGTTCCTAGATAGCGCTATCGAAATCGATGTTGACGCGCTCTTTGATGGTGAAGAGTTGTTTTTAGGTGGTGTGATGGAACACATTGAAGAAGCTGGAATTCACAGTGGCGATAGTGCATGTGTTCTGCCATCAATGACTGTTACAGCAAAGCAACTTGTTGAAATTCGCCAAGCGACTGAAAAGATTGCTCGTGGCGTTGACGTACGAGGTTTAATCAATATTCAGTTCGCTATCGCGGATAACACCTTGTATGTACTAGAAGCTAATCCTCGTGCTTCGCGAACAGTTCCATTTGTCTCTAAAGCAACGGGAGTTCCGTTGGCTAAAGCGGCAGCGCGTATTTCAGTTGGTTCAACTATCGCCGAGCTGCGCGCAGAAAAACTTCTACCGGCAACAGGTGATGGAATTGCAAAAGGTATTTCAGTTAAGGAAGCAGTACTTCCATGGAATCGATTCCGCAGAAGTGATGGTCGAGGTGTTGATGCCGTTCTCGGACCGGAGATGCGCTCAACGGGAGAGGTAATGGGCATTTCTCCAACTTTTGGTGAGAGTTATGCCAAGAGTCAGATCGCAGCTTTTGGACCTCTTCCAAAATCAGGCACAGTTTTCATCTCACTGGCTGATAAGGATAAGGATTCAGGCATTGATGCAGCCTTAGGGTTGCAAGAATGTGGATTTAGAATCTTAGCCACGGAGGGAACTGCAGCCTTTTTAAATACCCATGGCGTAACGTGCGTGACTGTGCGAAAGAACTCCGAGGGGACTGGTCCAATGGGCGAGAGAACCATCGTCGAAATCATCAACTCAGGAGATATCGATTTAGTAATTAACACTCCTGTAGGTCGTGGCACTCGTCAAGATGGCTGGGCTATTCGTACCGCCTCAGTGCAACGATCGATTCCAATTATCACCACCACGGCTGGCTTTAGTGCAGCAGTTGAAGGCATTCGATTCTTGCAAAGTAACAATCTCTCCATTAAATCTCTTCAAAAGTGGTTGAGCTGAAATGGCTGGCATAAACAAAAGTGCTGCGCAGATTCGCGCGAATGTCGTTAGCAATAAGCGAGTGGGGCAATACCACCAACTCATCATTAACATCGGGGATTTAGCTCAATCTTGCAGACCTGGAAACTTCGTAGCAATCAATGTTGGCGGAGAGAATTCACGGATGATTTTGCGAAGAGCCTTTGCAATCTCCAGAGTCTCAGCCAACTCGGTTTCTGGCGGAACAATGGAGTTGATCGTTGCTCCTCATGGTCAAGGAAGTAAGTGGTTATGCGCACAAGGTGAGGGTGCAATCTTAGATATCGTCGTTCCACTTGGAACTGCTTTTGGAATTCCCACTGAACCCGTCCAAGTTCTCTTAGTTGGTGGAGGTTATGGCTCAGCTCCTCTTTTTGGTTTAGCTGAAGTTCTCAACGCCAAAGGTTGTCGCGTGGATATGTTGCTCGGTGCAAGTACTGCGTCCAAGATTTACGCGCCAATGGAAGGAAAGCGCGCTGTTAACTCACTGCGCATCTATACCGAAGATGGCTCTATGGGTCAGAGTGGTCGCGTGACAGAGCCTATTGCGGCACTTATTGCAGATCTAAATATTGCAGTCATCTATTCCTGCGGGCCCATGGCGATGCTTTCGGCTATTGATGAGATTACCCGTGGCACCGATGTAATCCATCAATGCGCAGTGGAGGAATCAATGGCCTGCGGCATAGGAATTTGCATGACGTGTGTTTTACCTGTTGCTTGCTGATCAAGATGGAAACATCTCAATGCTTCGCTCATGTATTGATGGGCCAGTAATGGATGGATCCTTTGTGCAGTGGGACAAAGTTGGCAAAGCGCTATGACGGCTTTAGATTTCTCAACAACTTTGGGCAATGCTTGGTTTCCAGCACCGACTTTTACGGCAAGTGGTTGCGCGAGTTCAGGGCGTGAGTTATCACAGTTTTTTGACATCACCACAATGGGTGGAGTTGTAACAAAGTCAGTAATGCTTAAAGCTCGAAATGGTCGAGCAACTCCGCGCATGGCTGAAACTCCGAGTGGAATGCTCAATTCAATCGGTCTGCAGGGTCCAGGTATTGATGCCTTTCTTGCCAAAGATGTTCCCTTTCTTGTTGAACAAAAGGCACGAATTATCATCTCTATTGCAGGTGAAACCGTTGAAGAGTATTCAACTTTGGCGCGCAAATTGCGTTCGGTCTCAGGTATTAGCGCTATCGAAGTCAATATCTCTTGTCCAAACGTAGAGAACAGGGGATTGGTCTTTGCCTGTGATCCTGAGGCATCCAGACGAGTGATTGATGGAGTGCGCAGAACTATTGGCGGAGAGTTACCGATAATTGCCAAGTTATCACCTGATGTAACTGATCTTGTTTCGATTGCTCGCGGTGTTGTTGATGCAGGAGCTGATGGATTAGCTTTAATTAACACGGTTTTAGGAATGGTTATCAATCTAGACACCATGCGTCCACACCTGGGTGGTAAAACGGGCGGTTTATCAGGTCCAGCCATTAAGCCAATTGCGGTAAGAGCGGTGTATCAAGTTCACGCCGAAATGCCACAGGTTCCAATTCTTGGGATGGGTGGAATTTCAAGTGGGCGTGATGCTCTTGAGATGATTGCCGCTGGTGCTAGTGGAATTTCAATAGGAACAGCTAGCTTTGGTAACCCAACTGCAATTATGTCGATTCAAAATGAACTCAAAGAACTTTTGATAGCAAAGGGATTCACTTCATTACGCCAAGCAATTGGCTATGCACACAGACCAGAGAACGAGTAAAAATGAATAAGCCAGCTCCTATTGCTCTTGCCGTTGATACCAATGATTTAGATATTGCCAAGCAATGGGTTAGCGCAACTGATGGAGTCATCTCAGTAGTTAAGTTGGGCTTGGAGTTCTATACAACGTTAGGAAATGATGGCATTAGAGCGATTGCAGATAGTTGTTCGACTGATATTTTCCTTGATTTAAAGCTTCACGATATTCCGCACACTGTTGCTGGAGCGGCCCGCGCTGTTTCTACCTTGCGCCCTAAGTTTTTAACTGTGCATGCAGCAGGTGGAAGTGCGATGGTTCAGGCAGCGGTAGATGCAATGCCTGCAACACACATTACCGGTGTAACAATTTTGACTTCTCTCTCTGAGAAAGATGTTACAGATATTGGATTTAGATCTCACGCGCTGGATTCTGCAGTCGGCTTGGCAAAAGTAGCCGTAGCAGGAGGGGCCAGAGCAATTGTCTGCTCACCGCTAGAAATCTTGGCCATTCGGGAAAATCTTGGCGATGACATAACCATCATCACTCCGGGTGTGAGACCTAGCGATTCTGCTGGCGGTGATGACCAGGCCAGAACCATGACACCGCGTGAAGCAATCGATCGTGGAGCAAACCTCGTTGTTATTGGACGTCCAATCACACAAAGTTTTGCAGATGGAGCCCAAGCCATGCGTGAGCGAGCTATAGAGCTGGCTGAGCAGATTCTCAATTAACTTCACATGCAGTTAGGGTTAGAGCATGGGAGCACCTCCAGTATTAACAGCGCAGCAGCGCGCTGATGCGCTAGCAAAGGCTGCAGCTTCCAGAAAACGACGCGCAGAGGTTAAGTCAAAGATTAAATCGGGTGACTACACAATCGATACGGTTTTAGAACTGGCACAAAACGATGATGCTGTAGCGAAAATGCGAGTGCGAGAACTATTGGAGGCACTCTCTGGCGTTGGAAAAGTGCGAGCACAGAGCCTTATGGAGAGATTAAACATCTCGCCAACCCGTAGAATTGCAGGACTCGGTCGCCATCAAATAAAGGAACTGCGTAGCGAATTTATGAAAAGCACACATGCGGTTCGTCCTGGAAAGCTAATTGTTCTCTCCGGTCCAGGGGGAGTAGGCAAGAGCACAATTGCTGCCCTACTTCGAAAGTCAGGGGATTTTTGGGTAAGCGTTTCAGCAACAACGAGACAACCTCGAAACAATGAACTCAATGGAATTGATTACTTCTTTATTTCAAGCGATGAATTCGATCGCAAAATCAAAGAGGATGAGTTTTTAGAGTGGGCAGAATTTGCTGGTAATCGTTATGGAACCCCGAGTGTTGAAGTGCAGGATGCACTATTGCGTGGTGAAAATGTTTTGCTTGAGATTGAAATCGATGGAGCAAAGCAAGTGAAGGCTCATCTGCCACAAGCAATTCTTGTATTCCTAGAGCCACCATCATGGGAGGAGTTAGTAGCTCGTCTTGAAGGGCGAGGAACCGATGATCCTGAGCGAAGGGCTCATAGGTTGCAATTGGCCCAAGAAGAGCTTGCAGCAGCCTCATTTTTCGATCATGTCATCGTAAATGACGCCGTCGAGCGGGTCGTTGCACAACTGGTAGCATTGGCCTCTTGAGTCCGCAGACGGATTCTCACAGCACACTAGATCTGAGCGGGGTATAAACATGGATGGCATTACAAATCCACCTATCGATGAACTTCTAGATAAGAGCGGTTCTAAGTACAGTTTAGTTTTGTATGCAGCTAAGCGCGCCCGTCAGATCAACGCTTACTATTCACAACTTGGTGAAGGTCTTCTTGAGTACGTGGGACCACTAGTTGAGACACATGTTCATGAGAAGCCATTATCAATCGCACTTCGCGAGATCAATGAAGGTTTACTCACGATTGAAAATCTAGAACCAACAGCTTAAGTACCAGGTCTATGAGCGCCACTAACCGCGAGGTTATCCTCGGTATCGGTGGTGGAATTGCTGCATATAAATCAGCTGACCTACTGCGGCGCCTTCAAGATAATGGTTTCGCTGTAACTGTCGTTCCGACCCCTAATTCGCTCAACTTTGTTGGAGCTGCAACATGGCAAGCTCTTTCAGGTCGCCCGGTAACAACGCAGGTGTGGGAAGACGTAGATCAAGTTCGACATATCTCTTTAGCAAAGCTTGCGGATTTCTTTATTATTGCTCCAGCAACGGCAGATTTGATCGCGCGACTAGCAATGGGCCGAGCCGATGATCTTCTTACTAATCTTGTTTTAGCTAGCGCAGTTCCAAAGTTGGTAGTTCCAGCCATGCATCCATCCATGTGGCTAGATCCAGCAACAGTTGCAAATGTTGCAACTCTTCGCTCTCGTGGCTTTATCGTCATGGAACCTGAAGTGGGACGACTTACAGGATCTGATTCTGGACAAGGACGCTTCCCGCAGACACAGGCAATCATCGATCAATTCTTTGTCATCAGTGGTTTCAAGCGCGATCTTGTAGGCAAGAAAGTATTGGTAACAGCCGGCGGAACACGTGAGGCCATTGATCCAGTGCGCTTTATAGGAAACAGATCTTCTGGCAAGCAAGGCATCGCTGTTGCCAAAGCAGCGGCTGCACGTGGAGCCACTGTTCATTTGATCGCAGCTAATGTTGATATGGCTGAGTGCGATGGCGTTGTAACAACCCATGTTGAAAGTGCGCAGCAAATGCTTTCTGAGTTAGAGAAAAGCTTCTCTGACAGTGACATTTTGGTAATGAGCGCAGCAGTTGCCGACGCTAAACCTAAAAATAGTTCTGTCCAAAAGATTGATAAGAGTGATTTCACATCTATTGAGCTGCAAGTTAACCCTGATTTATTGGCCACATTATCTGCAAAGAAGGCTAACCAAGTGATGGTTGGGTTCGCTGCTCAAACCAGCGAATTGATTGCATCTGCACAATCCAAACTCATCTCTAAGGGCTTAGACTTGATCTATGTTAATGACGTCACAGGGGGAGCTATCTTTGGTCAGGACGAGACAGAGGGTACGATTGTGCTTCGTAATGGGGATTTAATCCCTATAGCCCGTCAATCTAAAGACACGCTTGCCCATCATCTACTCGATTATGCTCTTGAGCAGTTAGGTTAGGACAATGTCACAACGTCTATTTACATCAGAGTCAGTAACTGAAGGCCATCCAGACAAGATTGCAGATGCGATCTCAGACGCCGTATTGGATTCATTGCTCTCGCAAGATAAAAAGTCTCGCGTAGCAGTTGAAACACTCATAACAACTGGCCAAGTCCACGTTGCTGGTGAAGTAACAACTGATGGTTACGCCGATGTAATGGGAATTGTTCGCGATACTGTTTTAAATATTGGCTACGACTCATCAGATAAGGGATTCGATGGCAATAGCTGTGGAGTTTCAATCTCTATCGGGCAACAATCACAAGATATTGCGCAAGGTGTCGATGATGCATACGAGCATCGCGTTGGTTCACAAGTAGATCCACTAGATCTACAGGGTGCAGGAGATCAAGGCCTCATGTTTGGCTATGCCTGCGATGACACAAAAGAGTTGATGCCACTTCCTATTTGGTTGGCACACGCTTTAGCTCAACAGCTAACAAAGGTCCGCAAATCTGGTCTTTTGCCATACCTTCGCCCAGATGGAAAAACTCAAGTCACTATTGAGTATGACGGTGATCGCGCAGTTGCACTCAATACCGTGGTCATCTCAAGCCAGCACGCTGAAGAGGTAGATGTTCCTAAGAAGTTAACGCCAGAGATTATTGAGCATGTTATTGACCCAATATTGGCAACTATTGATTTGCCTCGTAAAGATCTGCGCACATTAATCAATCCAACAGGTCGCTTTGTTATTGGTGGACCAATGGGTGATGCTGGTTTAACGGGCCGAAAGATTATTGTCGATACATACGGTGGAATGGCGCGCCACGGTGGCGGAGCATTTAGCGGAAAAGATCCATCTAAGGTGGATCGTTCTGCAGCGTATGCGATGCGATGGGTTGCAAAGAATGTGGTTGCAGCTGGACTGGCTAGACGCTGCGAAGTCCAGGTTGCTTATGCCATTGGTAAAGCTCAACCTGTTGGAGTATTCGTTGAGACCTTTGGAACAGAGACAGTTCCAGTGGCTAAGATTCAAAACGCAGTAACTACTGTCTTTGATCTACGTCCAGCAGCCATCATTCGCGATTTGGATCTTTTGCGTCCGATCTATTCACTCACAAGTGCATATGGACACTTCGGCCGCGAACTTCCTGAGTTTGCTTGGGAACGCACTAATCGCGTTTCAGAGCTACAAAACGCAATTAAGTAATCACTGTGGCAGCGCCACGGCTATTTAGACTCAAGTCGCAGGTTGCACCTGCTGCGAGTGGTCCTGTTGCTACAGAGTTACCGTTTGCGCGAATCTGGGTTGATACGGGCGTTTTTCATCTAGATACACCGTATGACTATGAAGTTCCAGAGAAGTTTTCCGATATCGTCACAACTGGTATTCGAGTGCAAGTTCCCTTTGGAAGCCGAGAAGTTGAGGGCTTAGTAATCGAGCGTATTGCTGCGCCAAGTGTTACGAATGCTTTGAAATCAATAACCAAAGTCCTCTCACCACATCCAGTTGCTACAACTAAATCCCTAGAACTTATAGCTCAATGCGCTTCGCGTTGGGCGACTAATCCTTGGGATGTCATACGAAGTGCGATACCTGCGCGCGTCGCAGCCGTTGACAAGGCTTTTATCCCAAGTCAACCAAATCCACCTCGATTCAATAACCAATCTGATTCATCCTTTAGAGCATTTGAACCGCACAATTCTCCATATGCCCAAGTTGCTCTCATTGCACGTGAGGCAAGTAGAAAAGGAACAGTATTAATTGTTGCTCCTGATGAGCGTGACATCCTGGCGATTATTGCGGAGCTGGATGGGGTAACTTCACCAGTTTTGCGCATTGATAGCGGTATTTCGCGTAATGAGAGATATCAGAACTTCTTATCTGCGATAGCGCCAACCAATCAGATTGTGATCGGTTCAAGGAATGCAATATTTACTCCTCTGGCACCAGGTTCAATGATTATTGTTTTCAAGGAGTCATCGCCAGATCTCTATGAAGTGCGATCACCTGCCTGGAATGCTCGAGATATTTCTCTGATGCGTAGGTCTATCGACTCTGTCCGAGTTGTTCTCACCGGCTATGTTCCGTCATTAGATGTTGCGGCACTGATTGACACAAAAAGAATCAATTATTTCAACTCCAATGCAAAAGTATCGGTCAAGGCATTCACACCGGTTGATTCATCACTTCTTCCTGGACGGATTTTTGCCGATATTCGATCAAATATTTCTCAAGGACCAGTTCTGTTTCTCTTGCCTCGTAAGGGCTACGCCAATGGAATTCTGTGTGCGCATTGTAAGAATGTCGCAGTATGTGTATGCGGTGGGCGTTTACATCTAACGAGTAAGAATGCTGATCCGGCTTGTCGTATCTGCGGAAATACGACTAAGGATTGGAAGTGTAGTTTTTGCACCAGAGATAAGAAGTTTGTTGTATCGCGCGGAATTGAACGCGCTCAAGAGGAGATAGCCAGAGCTTTTCCTAATACTCCTATCGTTCTTTCCTTCGGTGATGTCATCAAAGATCGCGTCGAAGCTAAGCCTTGCATCGTTTTAGCTACTCCGGGTGCAATACCTCAAGTTAGCGGGGGATATAGCGCAGTAGTGGTGCTTGAAGGACTGTCATATTTTAGTCATGATGATTTAAGAGCTAGTGAGCGAGCTAATGAACTTTTCTTTGAGGTATCAGGCGCAGTTAAAAAAGGGGGAGTTGTTCTGCTTGCAATTGATGATTCTCACCCGATTGTCTCAAGTTTGATTCGCTGGAACCCCTCAACTATTTTGAAGCGCGAACTAGCACAGCGTGCTGAGATTTCTTTCCCACCATCAGTAAATAGTGCTGTGATGATTCTGCCTACTACTCAAGCAAGCCCTCTAGTTACTGGAATAAATCGCGCAATTGCCGATGCTCGTTTAGCCAGTGATACGCGGGTATTGGGGCCAACAAAGATTGATAGCGAATTAAGTAAAGTCGTGATTCTCTCCTCCTCGGATTCAAGGGGGGCTTTAACCACTTTCTTGCATGAGTTGATGCGCCGTAGAAGTATTGCTAGAAAATCAGATTCAAGCCTTCGAATCGATCCATATTCACTTTAGTATTTTTGATAGACTTCAGCCATGTCGATTCAAGAGATTCGTTTATTCGGTGATCCGGTGTTACTAACACCGGCCTCACCTGTGGTCGACTTTGATAAAGAGCTGCGCAAATTGGTCGCTGACCTTACCGATACGATGTTGGAAGCTCCTGGAGCTGGTCTTGCTGCGCCACAAATTGGGGTTCCTTTACGAGTTTTTACATGGCACGTTGATGATGTTCTTGGCCATTTAATAAACCCAACTCTGACATTGGGTGAGGAGATTCAAGAAGGTGAAGAGGGATGTCTTTCTTTCCCAGAGCTGCGCTATGACGCAAAGCGAGCGATGAGTGCTGTAGCTAAGGGCTTTAATATGTTTGGTGAACCTGTAGTTATTGAAGGGACAGAGTTTCTAGCACGCGCATTGCAGCATGAGACGGATCACTTAGATGGAATTCTTTTCATTGATCGTTTGTCTGCGGAGGATCGTAAATTGGCAATGCGGGAAATCCGTGAGTCTGAATGGTTTAATGCGCAGAGTGAAAGCGGCGCTACTCCAAATATTAAGACATCACCCCATTCACTTTTCGGACGGAATACTTAATGCGTTTAGGGGTAGCCGCTACTCCCGAGGTTGCATTGCCCACCCTTAGTTGGTTACAAACTAGTGGTCACACCTTGGTTCGAGTCATTAGCCAACCCGATAAACCCTCTGGGCGCGGACAGGAAATACATTCTTCACCTGTGAGTCAATGGGCTAAAGCGAACTCCATAGAGTTGGTTAATCCTGCAACAGTTCCCGAAATTAATAAAGCTCTGTCGGATTTGGATCTATTAATCACGATTGGATATGGCCGCATTCTTCCAGCGCAAACACTGGCGATTCCAAAGCATGGGTGTATTAATCTCCACTTCTCGCTGTTGCCCAAGTTTCGTGGCGCGGCTCCTGTACAAAGAGCTATTGAATCTGGAGAAAGTGAAAGCGGAGTTACTGTCTTCGCACTTGATCCCGGTATGGACACCGGTCCCATCTACACATCAATCACTGTTCCTATTGAGCCAACTATGCGTAGCTATGAATTACTTGAAAAGCTTTCAGTAATTGGAGTTACTGCAATCGAAAATGCATTGATAGCGATTGAGAGTGGGATAGCACCAGTGGCACAAACAGGACAAGCTTCGATTGCCTCGAAGATAACTCGAGAAGAGGCTGCTTTGGATTGGAATGCATCTTCCAAAACACTTCACAATAAGATTCGTGCGTTCTATCCACAACCTCATGCATGGACTAATTTTCGTGGACAGCCCCTAAAAATATCCGCGGCAAAAATTGCGGGCTCTGATATCAAGTTGGAACCAGGTGAGTTAAGAGTTGTGGAAAATGAGTGTCTGATCGGAACTGGTGATGCTTGTCTTGTGCTGGAAACATTGACTCCTGCAGGCAAAAAGGAAATGTCGGCGTTGGATTGGTCTCGTGGAGCGCGTTTCGAGAGCTCGGAACGCTGTGGTTGAGGCCAGACGTAATACGTTCAAAGCACCCAAACCAGATGCCGTTCGACTACTTGCATTTGATCTCATCACTGAAGTTAACCGTAATGAGGGTTATTCGAATCTTCTATTGCCGGCCGCACTAAACGCTTCTCCATTAGAGGATCGAGATCGCAACTTAGTTACTGAGCTTGTTTATGGAACATTGCGTATGCAGGGAAAACATGACTGGGTTCTCGCACAAACTTCAGATAGACCCTGGAATGAAGTTGATTCAGGAATTATCGATGTCGCCCGAATGGGTGTTCATCAGATTCACGAACTTCGAATCCCTGACCATGCTGCAGTTTCAGCAACGGTTGAAGTTGCACGCAAACGCCTAGGGGAGTCAAAGGCCAGCTTCGTTAACGCGCTACTGCGCTCTGTTACTCGCAAATCTTATGATGAGTGGTTTGCTCCACTTGCTGCGATCACAGATAAAGTTGAAAAGCTTTCTATTCACTATTCTCATCCACACTGGATAATTTCAGCCTACTTTGATTTGTTGAAGGACTGGGATGCGGTAGAAGCCGAGCTTGCTACTAACAATGTTCCGGCCCTTCCAACGTTAGTTTCTTGGCCTGGTTATTCGACTCAGGCAGAGCTAGTTGAACTTGGTGCAGAAGCAACAATTTATTCACAGCTGGGTGCTCGTTTGAAGGGTAATCCCGGAAATCTAGATGTGATTAAGCATCGTCTTGCCGGTGTGCAGGATGAGGGATCTCAATTAGTTGCAACTGTTTTCGCTGCTGCAGCTTCGGGTAGCTCTTGGTTGGATTTGTGTGCAGGCCCTGGAGGCAAAGCTGCACTGCTTTCTAGTATCGCCAAAGAGCGTGGAATTGATTTCACAGCCAATGAATTCTCAGAGCCTCGCGCAGAACTGGTCAGGAAGGTTGTTCATGGAGCAACAGTTTGGTGCGGTGATGGTCGCGAAGTCGCAAACCACGGAGAAAGATTTGATGCAGTAATTGTCGATGCACCTTGCACTGGATTAGGTGCTCTGCGCCGCCGTCCTGAGGTTCGATGGCGCAGAACCTTAAGTGATCTACGCGAACTTACTTCTTTGCAGAGAGAGTTGATTGATGGGGCAGTTGCTGTGATGAATCCTGGAGCTATTTTGGGTTATGCAACTTGTTCGCCCCACTTAGCCGAAACAACGGTGCAGGTCCTAGATATCTTGAAGAAGTATCCGGAGTTGGAGCAGTTGGACATCAGCGAATTTTTGCCAGCGAACTTACATGATGCCACCAGAGGCAAAGCGATGTCTCTATGGACCCACAAGCACGGCACGGATGCGATGTTTCTAGCTCTGCTGCGAAAGAAAGAACCTCATGCCAGTTAGGCTAGAGATATGACCCGTGAGATTCGGATAACGCCAAGTATTCTCAATGCTGATTTCGACCATTTAGATCAAGAGATTGCAAAGATTGCATATGTTTCAGATCTTATACACCTTGATGTTATGGATAATATCTTCGTTCCTAACTTCACTTTTGATTTTGAAAGTGCAAGCGCGATCATAAAAGGTTGTCCGATAGGCGTAGATGCACATCTCATGGTCGCAAACGTTGATCAGATCGGTCCGCAGTACGCACAAGCTGGGTGTGCGAGCGTGACGATTCATGCAGAAGCAAGTGAAAATATTGCTAAGACGTTGCGAGCTATCCGCAGCGAGGGATCTCGATCTGGTTTGGCCATTAAGCCAGATACATCGATAGATGAGTACGAGCAATTCAGCGATCTCGTAGATATGTTCTTGATTATGACCGTCGAACCAGGTTTTGGTGGTCAGAAATTTATGAGTCAGATGATGGAGAAGGTTAAGGCAACCCGCAAAATCATTGGTGATAAGCCCATATGGCTCCAAGTTGATGGCGGCATATCGCTGGAGACTATTGAAATCGCAGTCGAGGCTGGTGCTGACACTTTTGTTGCCGGGAGCGCTGTATTCAAATCTGAAGACCCAGCGCACATGGTCAGTTCGTTACGTTCCCTTGCGCAGGCTACGAGTTCATAGTCACTAGTAATGCGGGAAAAATAGGCAACGCTCGAGCAAAGCACTCTAGTAAACTACAGCTATGAAAACCTTTGAATCTCTTTGGGCCGAGCTCAGTGAGAAAGCCCTACAACGCCCAGATGGTTCAGGAACTGTTGCTGCACTTGATGCCGGGGTTCACGAGATAGGCAAGAAGATTTTAGAAGAAGCCGGTGAAGTCTGGTTAGCTGCTGAGCACGAGAGTGATGAGGCGTTAGCCGAAGAGATCAGTCAGTTGATTTATCACGTGCAGACATTGATGTTGGCTCGGGGTTTGAGCCTTGATGATGTTTACACCTACTTGTAAGTGAATCGAGAAAAATATGTTGCGCATTGCAGTTCCAAATAAGGGTTCACTTGCTGAAGAATCTATTGCGATTCTAAAAGAGGCTGGATACCGCCAGCGCACAGATAGTCGTGACTTGGTTCTTATCGATAACGATAACAGCGTGGAGTTCTACTACCTGCGCCCACGTGATATTGCAATTTATGTTGGCTCGGGGGAGTTAGAAGCAGGAATAACTGGCCGTGATCTTTTAATTGATTCATCTGCCAGTGCACAGGAACTTCTTTCACTCAATTTTGGAGCCTCCACATTTAGATTTGCAGCACCTGCAGATCGTGAGTGGAAGGTCTCTGATATCGCGGGCAAACGTGTTGCAACGGCCTATCCAGGCTTAGTTACTCACCACTTAGCTCAGCTAAAAATAGAGGCTGATGTCGTGCGATTAGATGGCGCAGTTGAGAGCAGTGTTCGCTTAGGTGTTGCCGATCTCATTGCTGATGTCGTCAGTACAGGTAACACGCTTCGACAAGCAGGTTTGAAAATATTTGGTGAGGCAATTCTAACTAGTGAGGCGGTTGTAATCTCTAGAAAAGGTGTTGCGATACCTGCTGAGCTGGAGATCTTAATCCGACGCCTGCAAGGTGTTGTTACAGCTCGTATGTATGTTCTTTTGGACTATGACATTCCGAAATCTCTCGTTGATAAAGCTTGCGCAATAACTCCTGGTTTAGAGTCACCAACGATTTCTCCATTGCAAAATGCTGATTGGGTCGCTGTGCGCGCCATGGTAAAGCGCAAAGAAACTAATGATGTGATGGATGAGCTATGGGCTATTGGCGCACGTGGAATCTTGGTTACCGATATCCACGCCTGTCGCCTTTAGTTGATTATTGAACGGTTATCTCTGCGCTATTGCTTAATGCAATCGGAGGGAGAGCCTGACTGAGAGTCTCCTTCGTAGCCCCAGAGATTAAGAACTCTATAACGGTGAGTGGATCCGAAGCCAAGCGGGTTACACGTTCAATATTGGCACCGCTCTGACTGACCGATGCAGCCAGCTCGAAAATGGCCTTTGGATTTAGTTTCTTAGAGGAGATTTGTACGTGAACTAGATTTGATTCGGTAGACAAAGCTGACTTGTCTTCGTATGAGAAGAGAGTTGCAATATCAACATCCAAACTAGTTGCGCAGCTTTCTAGATCAGCAGCAATTGCGCTCTCATGTGCGGGGTTTAGCGCGATGAGAACGGTAAGAATGAGTCGATCCTTAACAACTACTTGTTCAATGTCCACAACTGTTATAGCAAAGGGTGAAAGGACCTCAAAGAGGGATGCAGCAATCCCAGGCTTGTCCACGCCACTGAGAAGGATAAGACCGGTGTATAGCTCGTCATCTGCGCTAGTACTCATGATGAGGCCAAGATTATCTTAAAATCACATCGCGTAATCGCCATTATTTCGATGATTCAACCTCTCTAACCAGTATCTTCTTGCTCTATGACTACATCACCTGTACTCGAGCTGAGCGATGTTTCGGTACGTCGTGGTGAGAAGATCATTCTTGGACCGTTAAATTTTCAAATAGCCCAGGGGGAGCGCTGGGTCATTCTTGGTCCAAATGGTGCTGGTAAATCAACTCTTCTGCAGATTTTGGCAACAAAGATTTTCCCAACACATGGAACCGTCAGTGTTTTAGGTAAGCAGATGGGAAGAGTTGATCTCTTTGAACTGCGCACACGCATTGGAATTTGCGGTGCACCTATTGCAGAAGATATTCCAGGGGATGAAAAAGTGAAGGATGTCGTATTAACGGCAGCCTATGCAATTTTGGGCAGATGGAATGAAGATTACGATTTGTGGGATGAATCAAGAGCGATTGCATTGCTGACAACTTTTGGTGTGCGCGAATTAGGAGATCGCCTTTATGGATCACTCAGTGAAGGTGAAAAAAAGCGCACACAAATTGCACGAGCTCTCATGGCTGATCCCGAGCTTCTACTCCTTGATGAACCGGCTGGAGGATTAGATGTTGGCGGCCGCGAAGATCTTCTGCGTCGCTTTGCCAATTTTGCTGCCGATCCGAGCGCCCCAGCAACGATATTGGTTACACACCACATTGAAGAGATTCCTATCGGAACAACACATGCCTTACTACTTAAAGATGGCCAGATTGCAGTCTCTGGTCCGGTCGATGCGGTAATTACGAGTGAACATATTTCCGCAATCTTCAATGAAAAAATCTTTGTTACACAAGACTCCGGTCGCTTCTTCGCGCGTTCATATCAATAGCTATGGGCCTTTTTGACCAACTGCATCCTGATTGGCAAAAGACTCTTGCCGAGTATCGCGGCCTTGTAACCACGATTGATTCACTCATCGAAAAAAATGATGTTGCTCCCGCTTATGCGGATATTTTTGCGGCCTATCAACTACCACCGGGTCAAATTAAAGTCGCAATCTTTGGTCAAGATCCATACCCGACGCCGGGCTATGCCCATGGCTTAGCTTTCTCTGTTTCATCAAGTACTCAACCCTTACCTGCTTCCTTGAGAAATATTTTCAAGGAGTTAGAGAGTGATTGTGGTGTGAAAGCTGCCAGCAACGGAGATTTGCACCGTTGGGCTGATCAAGGGGTTTTCCTTCTCAATCAGATTCTCACCACCAAGCCTAAGCAATCACTTGCCCATGAAGATTTTGGGTGGCAGGAGTTCACACAAGCCACGGCACAAGTAGTTGGAAAATCTGGAGCTATTGGAATTTTTTGGGGATCTAAGGCGCAAAAGTTCGCTCAATATTTCGACCCGCAACGTTCAATCACTTCGCCCCATCCAAGTCCGTTATCGGCATATAGGGGTTTCTTTGGTTCGTCTCCATTTTCAAAAACTAATGCAATGTTGCGTGCAGAGGGCAAAAGCGAAATCAACTGGTAGAAATACTAAGGCCCCGCAGATTTCTCCACGGGGCCTTAGCTACGAACTTAGTGCAGGTTTAGCCAATCCAAGAGTTAATTGGTGAGGATAGGAAATAAACCATGAAGAGACCTGAAACAAGTAGGAGCAGTGGGTGCACCTCTTTGCCTCGTCCCTGTACTGCACGGATTACGACGTGAGTTACAAATCCGGCACCAATTCCCACTGAGATGTTGTAGGAAAATGGCATCAAGATGATTGTCAAGAATGCCGGGATGCCAATTCCAAGATCATCCCAATCGATGTTCTTAACCTGACTCATCATTAAGAATCCAACCACAAGAAGTGCTGGGGTAGCAGCCTCGTAAGGAATGATCGCAACAAGTGGTGCTAGGAATGTTGTGAGTAGGAATGCGATTCCAGTAACGATTGATGCAAGACCAGTGCGTGCACCTTCACCTACACCGGTTGCTGACTCGATATAGCTTGTGTTTGAAGAAACACCAGCGGCACCTCCGGCAGCTGCAGCAATAGAATCCACGATGAGGATCTTATTTGCGCCTTCAACATTGCCGTCCCGATCAACAAGTCCAGCTTGGTTACCAATAGCGGTCATCGTTCCCATCGTGTCGAAGAAATCGGCTAGAAGCAATGTAAAGACAAGTAGTAACGCAGCTAGAAAACCAGTTTTTGGATTAGTGAAAGCTCCAAAAATATCGTTAAAACCAAGACCGAGAGTGTCGAATCGTGGCGAATCGGTGAGATTGAGATTACCGCTGGCATCTTTAGGCAAGGTTGGATTATTCAATGCCCATCCGCGAGAGTTAGATTCAGTTGGGCTCATGAAGCTGTTTCCAACTTTGAATTGCGCCTCAACCAAGATGGCTAGAAGTGTTGACGTTACGATTCCAATGAGAATCGAACCTTTGATCTTCTTTACCATGAGAATTATTGTGAGGAAGAGGCCGAAACCGAAGACTACGATTGGCCATCCGACGAGTTGACCACCATCACCGAGTTCAAGAGGAACGGCTGATGGCTTCGAATTTGTGCTACCCCAGACAACATTCGGAGTTCTACGCACGAAGCCGGCATCAACCAGACCGATTAATGCGATGAAGAGGCCAATACCTACAGAGATTGCAACTTTAAGAGATGTTGGTATCGCCTTGAAGACTGCAATGCGAAAACCAGTGAGAACTAGTATGAGAATCAAGATTCCCTCGATTAACACCAGTCCCATAGCCTGTTCCCAGGTTGAATTTTTAGCAATCGAAACCGCTACGAAAGTGTTTAATCCCAAACCAGTAGCAAGCGCTAGAGGGAAATTAGCGACTGCACCCATAAGCATTGTAAGAATTCCCGCCACAAGTGCGGTGCCTGCAGCAACAATGATGATGGCATTAGTTCTATCACCGCCGCCAATGAATTGACCGGCTCCATCTGTTGTCGCAAGGATCAACGGGTTAAGTGCAACGATATAAGCCATTGTGAAGAAGGTTACGAGTCCGCCTCGAACCTCTTGTCCAATGGATGAGCCGCGTTCTGAGATTTTAAAATAGGAATCCAGCATGAATAGCGCCTTTCTAATTTTGTTAACGGGGGTGTTTGCGACCCCGTGCGCAGAAAACGGCCAACGCACGCCGAGGGAATACTTTGAGGGTAGTAGTTACTTGCTCGTAACTCTTGAAACGACACCTAGGGAAATGGCTATGGATTGACCGATTAAGAGGGCAAAGAGGAGTGTTCCGAGCCCAACGGTGCCACCAAGGACCCAGCCAAGGGCCAATACGCTGCCTTCAATAGCTAAACGCACTCTGCCAACTCGAACGCCGGTCTTGAAGTGGATACCCGTCATCAGACCATCTCTTGGACCAGGGCCTAGGCCGCATGTGATGTAGAGGGCTGATGCAACTCCAACCATGCCGATTCCTAAAAGCGTGTAAAGGATTCCAATGAAATAGTTCTCTTGCAGTGGAATGTATGTCACGCCAATTTCAATAGCCAAAGCAATGATGACTATGTTGGAAATAGTTCCAAATCCAGGTTTTTCACGAAGAGGGATCCAACCTAAAAGCACGAGCGCACTTATGCCAAAGGTGGACCAACCCATAGTGATATCTAAATTTTTAGAAATTCCTTGAGCCAATACTGACCAAGGTCCGTTACCGATATTGCTTTGAATCACGAAAGCATCACCAAGGCCGAAAATAAAAAGTCCTACCCATAGAATCAATACTCGTGTGAAGCCGAGATCCCACTTAGATTGCGCCGTCCAAGGTGTTACTGGAACTGTGCGGTGTGGGCGAAGAAACTCCATGAATGCGTTTGAGGACATTGTGGGAGTCTAGTGCAACCACATCTGGGATAGCAGGCTATTCTTCAACAATGTTTCCAGGTATCGGCACGCTCATCAATGTTGTTGCAATCATTGTGGGAGCAGTGTTAGGTATTTTTGTTGGACACAGGTTGAGTTCAAAGACTAGAACTTTACTGACAGATGTGTTGGGTTTAGCAACTCTTTTAGGCGCAGCTTCAGCGCTAATTCCTCTTTGGTCATCGCGATACATCGATTCATTGCCGACCGGATGGCCGTTATTGGTTGTTCTGGGCTCTCTCATTTTTGGTGGACTAATCGGTTCTGCACTTAGCTTAGAAGATCGCTTAGATCATTTGGGTGAGAGTTTGCGAAAGAAGTTCAAAGCATCAAAAGAGAGTTCATTTGTTGAGGGTTTTGTTACAGCATCTCTTCTCTTTGCAATAGGCCCGCTGGCTATCTTGGGAAGTATTAGCGATGGAATGTCTAATGGAATTGATCAACTTTTACTCAAAAGCACACTCGACTTCTTCGCAGCGATGGCATTTGCGTCCTCCCTTGGTTGGGGAGTAGCAGTTGCTGCAATTCCTGTTGCTTTGTATCAAGGATTCTGGACAGTTACCGGTCTTGGCCTAGGAGAGATTCTGGCCGGCTACCAGGTCGATGCAATGACTATCGTCGGAGGAGTACTTCTTATCGGTATTGGTTTGCGTCTTTTGAACATTAAGCACGTAGCTGTTGGTAACTTACTTCCAGCCTTAGCAATAGCACCGCTACTTGCGATGCTCGTTCATTCATTTATTTAGAACGTTGAACCATCGATAACGAAGCGGTATTTCACATCGCTTGCGATTGTGCGCTCATAAGCAGTATTTGCATAAGAAGCCTCAATAATTTCAACATCGCTTACGATGGAATGCTTTCCACAGAAATCCAACATCTCCTGCATCTCAGGAATGCCACCAATCATTGAGCCAGCGAGGCGTCGGCGACCATTGAGTAATGTGCCAGCGTTAACTTCATAGGGCTTTCCTGGCAGACCAATGACCACGAGAGTGCCATCAAGCTTGAGAAGATCGAGATACTCATTGATATCCAAATATGCGCCAATGACCACGAGAGTGCCATCAAGCTTGAGAAGATCGAGATACTCATTGATATCCAAATATGCGCTGACGGTGTTGAGAACTAAATCAAACTTCTTAGTCAGAGGCTTAAGCGAACCCGCAGCGCTGGTGTCAACAAAGTGCTTAGCTCCCATTGCTAATGCATCAGCTTTCTTTGAAGATGAGTGGGAGAGCACAGTAACTTCAGCTCCCATTGCCGCTGCAAACTTAACGCCCATATGTCCAAGACCGCCAAGACCCATGACAGCGACTTTGCTATTGGCAGTGACATTCCATTTGCGAATCGGAGAATACAAAGTGATTCCTGCACACAGAAGCGGGGCAACACCATCTAATGGGAGATTATCTGGAATGTGAACTGCGTAGTCTTCATTGATTACAAAAAGGTTTGAATAACCACCAAGAGCCACAGCCTTTCCATCACGTTCCATGGTGTTGTAGGTGCCAGTCATACCTTCTTCGCAGTACTGCTGTAATCCAGCAAGACAGCTTGCACACTTTCGACAGGAATCAATAAAAACGCCAACGCCAATGCGATCACCTACTGCAAACTTGGTCACAGAACTTCCAATTGCACTCACTGTTCCTGCAATTTCATGACCTGGACAACAAACTTGGTCACAGAACTTCCAATTGCACTCACTGTTCCTGCAATTTCATGGCCTGGAACCATAGGGAAAATGGCTGGGCCCCACTCTTCGCGGACTTGATGAATATCTGAGTGGCATATGCCGGCGTAAGCGATATCTAGAGCAACATCGTGGGCGCCAAGTTCACGTCGATCAAATTCATATGACGTGAGTTCTGCCTTAGCTGTTAGAGCTGCTAAACCACGTGCCTTCATCGTTGCTCCTTGAAAAGATTATTGGTTGAACGGTAGAGGTTGCGAAGATACATGACCTGCGCGAGAAGCGCGCGCTGTAACTTGGCGCATATGGTGTCTACGACAAAGAACTTCATATCCAACTTCACTGCCAGGTGATACATCTCCAACAACAACCTGTTCGCCCTCAATAACCATAGTTCCGCCAACAGTTCGAGCATTGTGAGTGGCACGTGATCCGCACCAACACAACGCCTCTACCTGCAAGGTGTTAACGCGATCAGCTAATTC
>Ga0208806_1000121_pt1 | contig 21469 bp, 9 predicted proteins | sample Colrivmet1554B02_FD_187663 | JGI IMG/M metagenome (GOLD analysis project Ga0208806, IMG submission 187663) | Estuarine microbial communities from the Columbia River estuary - metaG 1554B-02 (SPAdes) (version 2) | ecosystem: Environmental > Aquatic > Marine > Intertidal zone > Estuary | place...
AAGAACGGCAATGCCCATGAGTTCTTCATCTACAATCCATGGGGTGAGCAATTGCATCAGTGGACAGCTAGTACCTACGCATTCAGCTCTCCTTATAGGTTCAATGGGAAAGAACTAGATCCCGAAACAGGACTAACCTATTACGGCGCCAGGTACTACCAAAATAAACTCAACCTGTGGCTGAGTGTGGATCCATTGGCAATGAACGAGAATAATCGTTACCTGACTCCTTATCATTTCGTGGTGAATAATCCGATTCTCAACTTTGATCCTAAAGGTGAAGATTGGTTTGAGAATTCAGAAACAGGACAGTTGATGTGGTTAAAGGATGATGTGGATGTCTACGAAAATGATAACGGCACATGGAATAACATAGGCACAGAACTTTTAGATTTTGATGGAGAGAACTTGACGTATTATACACAAGGGACGAATGATGATGGGGAAATGTTCTTGAAAGTTAATAGGTACAAAGCACGTTCTGGAAAAATGAAAGATGATGAGACTTTTGATTATTCTGAAAAAGCTCAAGCGCAACCAAGTAAAGGACCATTGCCAGAAGGGACGTATAGTATAAATCCTCAAAGAATCCAATGGTGGGAAGATGAGTCCTTTATGCAAAAATCTGCGGCGGCTATTGGAAAGGGTACATGGCCAGGTGGGCAAATTTCGTGGGGACCTGCAAGAGCGTGGATAAATCCTGGTGAAGTTTTAATTAATGATCCTGGCACAGGACAATCGGTAACACGAGGCGGATTTACAATACATGGAGGTTATGAATTTGGAAGCTCTGGGTGCATTGATTTGGGGCAGAATGCTCGTGATTTCTTTGAACAATTAGAAAGTTCTGGCTCAAATAATATTCGGCTCAGAGTGAGTTTCAAATCTAGTAATATTCCATTATGAGATTAGAAAGGGTCATGGATGTGATAAAACTTCTATGTGCTTTATGTTGGATAATTTTTGTCCTTGCAGACATAGTTGGACTGATGACCAATCCAGAGAATTATGTGCGCGCGTACAGAATCGTTGAAAGTAATCCCATCTGGTATCAAACAAGCACAATACGATTTCTTATAAAGTTGATTATTGAAGGAGCTTTGGTTTTAACTTATATGATCCTTTTACTAATGAAAAGGAAACAATGGCGATTATATTTAAAATGGCATATTAGATTTATTGAAGTTATAGTATTAATTTCTATCGGGCATCATTTATTTACATGGATAAATACTGGATTTGATCATTAAAAATGATGACCTAAAGACTTACCCTACTTGCTAGTGAGGTCCTCCCCTTATTAGTAACCCTTTTAACTAGAGAATTCGGGGTTGATTTGATGTAAATATATGAATTCTTCAGGTGGCAAATCGAAGATAGATGAATGCGGCCTCACGGTGTTGTAATCAATCCGATATTCTTCAATCTTCTCCCTTGCGTCTTCCAAATCCATAAACCAATTCATCGACAAGCATTCGTCCCTGAATTTCCCATTAAAGGACTCGACATACGGATTATCCGTGGGTGTGCCTGGCCTGGAGAAATCCAGTGTGACGTTATTTGCATAGGCCCATCGGTCCACCTCTTTTGAAATGAACTCACTTCCGTTATCGCATTGAATTCGCTCGGGGAAGCAGCTTTCCTCTTTGCAGTCTTGGCTCAATTCGTTTCGTACGTCTTCCCCTCGAAGGGACTTACCCACGAGTAGCGACAGGCATTTTTTACTGTAGTTATCCACTATGGCTAAGATGCGAAATCGCTGCCCGTTGAACAGGGCATCTTGAAGAAAATCCATGCTCCAAACACGATTGATTGCTGGAGCATCGACACGCTCTAAGCGGTGCGCACCATTACGCGACCTTCGTGGTCGTTTACTCCGAAGATTCAGTCCCTCCTCACGGTAGACGCGGTATACACGCTTGTGATTATCCTTGAAGCCTTCCCGTCGCAGCATGATCAAGATTCGCTCAAAACCATACCTTACCCTGATAGCAGCGATCTCCTTCATTCGCATTCTAAGCAATTGATCACCTCGATCTCTTTTCTTGTAGTACCACATACTTGGTGACACATTTGTTATGTGAATACTACGACGCAGTGATACCGCATAAGCTTCTTGGAGGTAATGGGCCATGGCCTTTCGGATTGCGACTGCTAGAACTTTTTTTTTAAAATGTCCTGCAGCATTTGCTTGTCTAGGCTCAGATCGGCAACCAATTTCTTAAGCTGTACATTTTCATCTTCAAGTGCACGTAATCGCTTCAACTCCGTGACGCCCATGTCACCATACTTCTTTTTCCAAGTAAAGAAGGTGGCCTGACTTATGCCCAGGCGCCGGGTAATCTCAGCGACCTTGGTGCCTGATTCATTCTCGCGAATGGCATAAACGATCTGAGCTTCAGAGAATTTTGACTTCTTCATGATGGGTCCAATTTCGTGATTTTTCACTTCCCACTGCCCGGGGACTTGGGCCCAAAAACTCCAGTTTAGAAACGTACTAAATCAAGGGAAGAGGTCAATAGTGCCCAACAGTAGGTCGATGCCTCCTGTTAGGACAATGACAAATCCAAATCAATCCAAGTAAAAATTATGAACAGGTGGTACAGTTTACTCCGGCTTTAGTGGTACAGTTCGCTCCGGGTTTTGCATATAGTTCCTCAAGGCTTGTTTTTACTGGGGTTTAAACGTTTTAAAGTCTTTAGTCTATTGTGGGGTGGCATTCAATCTTGCCAGGGTAAAAGTCATTGAACTGAAAACACTCAATAACAGTATTTCCATGTTTGACTTGACTTCTTAATGCAAAAATAGAAGACGCTCCTAACCACGGTGAAGAGGGGCTTATTCTCGATATTTCATCAATTCTCCAATCGGCTATCAACTGATACACACGGTAATCATAAGAGTAATGCCCATCTACTGTTGGCGAACGGAAAATCATTGTATCCGAAGATTCGGCATCATTCACCCCAAACTCCTTCCACACTTCAGCATATAGCACACTTACATTGACCCAACTGTCATCATCTGCCTTTGACAACAACACCGCTTTAATTGATGAGTCAGATTCCATTAAGCCACTGATATCATACTGAAATATTCTATTGGCGTTTTCAAGACACTGACTTCTACTGCTGGTGTTATAGCTGCCACAGCCAATTGTGCAAATCAAAATTAGTAGCACCCATAATTTAGTATACATACCCTGATCCTTTTATTTTCTTATAACCACTTCGATTTATCCCGTTTTGTCTATAATAAAAGCTATCGTTTGAATTATTTAGCAACCTACCAGAGCTCGACCATGTATAGAACTTTCTTAATGGGATGTTATTCTCTGCCCGTACCATATTTTCAACATGTGAAGCATAAATCTCACCCTTCGGAATAGCCTTACCTCCTGTTGTATACCATGTAGATGCATCAAAAGTACCTCTCCAAATATCTTGTACATGAGCTAACTCATGTGCCAAACCAATGTAAGCGGGACGTTGAGTGCTCCCATTCACATCTCTTCCCCCTGTATTTTTAGTTGGATTGAACAGGACATACTTTGCACCGTTAGGGTCCGTTGCGTTTCCTCTATTACCAAAACGTAGTGCAACTTCAGTCTTATTGTTGTCTAATGCCACATCCCGAACTAGATCATAACCCGCACTTCCACCACACATAATTTCATTGAGGGCATCCGCAACCTCTGTCACTGCAATATCACTTCCTTGATATTGTGTTCCTTGATCATCATAAAACCCCCAATCTCCATTTTGACCTGCCTCCCAAGAATATTGATCAAATGTCGATGTAATCGAATTCCACACTTTAACAATTATGCTATCCCCATTCGGATCTACATAACTAACCGGGTTATTCCCACTAAACACATAAGGAGAACTATGCGGATACTTCTCCGCCAAACGGTCCACACTCAACCACATACTCATCTGGTTGTTAGAATACCTCGCTCCATAGTAAGCAAGGCCAGTTTCTTCATCCAGCTCCTTACCGTTAAACCTATAAGGAGAGCTGAATGCGTAGGTACTAGCTGTCCACTGATGCAATTGCTCACCCCATGGATTGTAGATGAAGAACTCATGGGCATTGCCGTTCTTGTCTGTGATAAGGTCAACGCTACCGAGGTAGTCTGGGTGATACCAGAAGATGATTCTCGAAGAGGTGATGGATTCAGTGGACCCTGTTTTATTGAATTCCGTTTGATTTAAATCAAGGTCTGGGTAATAAGCCTGAATGGATGGAAGGCTTTGTTTGCCGCCTTCTTCGATCTGATCCATCCCCAGTTGGGCTATTATACCGTTGAGGTTGTCAATGGCGAGGCTCGAGGGCGCAGAGCTGCCTGCGGCGTCTCCTTCCATCTTTTGCTGCGATGGAGGCGTGTAATTAATGGAGATGTCTGTAGCCACTCTTTGGGTGTTCATGTAGTAGTGCTTGGATACCTTGTCACCACCAGAAAGCCCAGTAACCACGTAATGGGGATTCACATAGACGGTATAGGGGTCTAGGTTCCACACCTCATCGATGGTTTCATCATTGACATACACTTTGCTTGCAAGGACTGAGGATTTCATGATGCGCTCACCCTTGTAGTCATAAATATAATGATGAATCCCCTGGTCGTTGCTCACGCCCACGAGCTGCTGCTCTTCATTCCAGAAGAACTCTTGCGGGCCGCCGGCAGTAGGATCATCGATGTGCTTGATGCTGCCGGTGCTGTTGTACTGATACTGCGACAGCACACTGTTGTCTGCATCAAGGACTTCCATCAGCTGATGAGGATTCATATTGTCATAGGTGTATCCAAGGTTATAGTTCAGTGCTGAGGCATTTTGAAACCCAAGGCCCGTACCATCCTTAGCGGTGATGCCCCCTGCTTTATTGTAGGACATCGTCAAGGTATAGTCATAGGTCGATGACGGAGTCCCCACCATGGAATGATCGTGCCCTTCAAAGCGACCGAAGACATCATAGGAATAAGCATCCGTGTAGGTCTTGGTTGCAGAGGCTGCCGCGCCTACAAGGCTACCATTGACAATTCGTTGCAGGGAGCTGACCATCCCCTGCTTGTTGTACTGATACTGACGATCCAGAAGGGTCGTAGGATTGTAAGAAACAAAGCCATCCACCGTGGATGACATTAGCGTGGACTGCTTCTTAGTATTGCCAGCATCATAGGTGTAGGTGGTGGATGTACCGTTGCCGTAGGTGAGCTCTTTGATTTGACCATAGCCATTGTATGTTATGTCCGAGATGATATCATCAGCAACGCCACTTACGGTAGATGTTATATCCTTAAGCTCACCATTGGCAGTGTAACCGTAATCCACCTGATCTCCATCGGGATAATTGGCGCGCATGATTCTACCAAATGAGTCATAGAACTTTTGTGTGGTAAAAGATCGACCACCATACATAGGAACATCAATGTTGACATACTCCTGAGATACCTGACCGAGCTCATCATATTTGAGCTGATCTATTTTGAACGTTTGTCCCTGTGTGATCTGGACTACACGTCCTGCGCCATTGTTGCCATCGCCTTTATATCCATATATGTAGTCGATGTCGTAGAGATCATTGCCCACAGAGTTTGGCATGTGCTTACTCATGAGCCTATTAAAGCTATAAGACATTGTGATTACACCGTTTTTCTCTTGCGTCGCCGGTGTTTCAATCTGAATTACGTTGCTGGCATTGTCATAAGTCGTTGTTGTCGCGCCACGATCTGGGTGGTTCTCTTGTGTCACACGGCCTGCCATGTCGTGTTCGTAGGTGGTAATGGCGCCAATAGGATCTGTCACCTGAGTCAATTCCCCAATCTCATTGTATTGGAACTGGGTGATGATATCATCAGCAGAGGTTAAACCGTAGGTAATCTGGCCGATTTTGCGTCCGCGTGCGTCGGTATAATTAGCAGCGACCATGTCCGGTGTAGGAATGCCAGCCCCTTGGCTACTCAGCACGGAGGTCTTCTCAAAATAATGCAAGGCACCGCCCAGGTCTGTATTCCAACCATATTGCATTTCTGTTGTGGTCCACTCGCCGGCACCCACACTTTCAGCACCCCAACTCTCAGAGGACAAGGCGCGGCTATTATAATCATACGCAACGGCTCTCTGCATCAGTTCATTCGAAGTGTACGAGGGCTCAACATACAGATCTCCAAAGGTTTGTCCGCTGACAAAGACATCAGCATAGATTTGGGTGAGCCTTCCAAACTTATCCAAGGTCTGGGGTCCTGAAACGAGAAACTTAGTATTATCAGCGCCCGTTGGGCCTGATTGATCCGCATGTACCTGTACAGCCTTTCCCATGCCATCAACAATGGTCGCCGTACGAACAAAATTATCTGTAGTCAAGGGGTGACCCGCAAGACTGACTTCACCACAATTCAGCGGGGTGTAATCCGTAACAGGAGTAACGTAATTCACCGTATTGAGATTATGGTAGGTAATGGCAGAAGCGGGCTTTCCAGGGTCACCTGAATTCAAGCTATAGTCATACCAGATGGTCGGCGCGCTTGAAGCATTGTATACTTCTTTGGGTGCCCATATTCGCTTGATTCGATCAAATTGGTCATACTGATAGACCATGGGGTGTCCATTGATGTCAATGGTCTGCTTCAATAGGCCTATTTCCGGATCATACATGTTGCAAACACTCTCATTGAACTGATTTTCAACAGATTCAACAAACTGATGCTGGGCGAGGTCGTATCCGTATTTTGTAAAAGCTCGTTGACTGGATTGATTCGCTGCCCCAATGACTTTCGTCACATTTCCAAAGCTGTCATATTCTATGTCTGTTTGAGCATAATTACCACCTCCATCAAGGGCTGAGCGCATTACCTGAACGGCTTTCCCATCCGTTGTAAGTGATGTCACCTCACTTTCGCGTACCATGTTGGGCGGTAAAGTGTCTCCAACATAGATGGTGTGCTTTCGAAGCACTCCGGTGCGGCCCGCGGCGTTACTAGGTGTGTAGTACTTCATCAGTGCGATCCGATCCGATTGATATGTGGCATTTGTGACTGTCTTATAGACATATGAAGTCGTGGACAGTTGCTTATAGTGGTGGGTGATGTAGGTATCCGTATCTGCAACCGCACATACGTCCATTCCATAGACATCCACTGGGGGACAACTTCCAGTCTTATCCATGAACCATACTGTATCCATTGAGTATGTGCTGTAGGATGGCTCGGGATCGATTACAAATCCAATCCTACCCCCTGTAGTATCGATCGGTGTTGCAAACTGTAAATCCAGGCAGGTGTTACGTTGTTCATGAACCAACGTCTCAACAGTAACCACAGTATCAACAACTTCTTCTGTAATGCCTCCAGGAATCATGTCCGCTTTGTCCTGATAACGAACGACATTAAAATACTTATCATACTCAAGCTCAAATAGCTGACTGTGATATTGAGCGTCCGCAATTTGTGGGTAGTTGAGGGCTTCAGTTTCCACAACGGCAGGGAAAAGGGTCTGTGTCTCTCCCACATTATCCCAATCGGTCACCAACATCCAATTAAGCGCAACCTTTCGCACTTGCCCTATGCTTGAAGAATTAATATCTACCTCGCGAAATTCATAGGTTGAATTCTGAGCTGAAATCAAGCTCACATTGTGGGTGGTGCTGTTAGGCTCCTCGTTATATAGGCTATAAGTGCCTCTAGCTAGGCCTTTTAGATAACTCAGCTTCTTGAGCCCGTTAAAGTCCAACTGTTCCGGCGCGAAGTATTCAATGACCTCGGTGATGTACTTTTTAGGATAATTGCTTTCAGATCCCACTTGGTTCTGCAGGCGGGTCTGCACGCGCGTGAAACCTGCAAACTCTTTCTCGCGACGGTTTTGAACCCCGCCATCATAGTCAAAAAACATCATCGTCTGATCAATGCCATCAAGGTCCGGGCCTCCATTGGGAATTGTCATGTCAAGACCGTCATGGATGGTTACCTGTGACATAACCCATTTGCCAGAAGGCATGTCCCAAAGCATTGTTTCGGTTGGGCGATGAGTCTTTACAACCGGCTGATATCCACCGCGTTTGTGGCCAACCAACTCATAGTCAATATCAAAGGATCCACCCAGTGGATTTTCCACTTTAATGAGGTAGTTCGACTTTACAACATTGGAATAATAAACATGGAGATCGCCATTTTCCATTGCCTCGACAAAATCAACAGCCCCATCACCATTAAGATCTATGAAGGTTGAACGTGATTTGTTGATTGCATAATTACCACCAGCATTAACACTGACGGACATCTTCACAAATGCCCCTATGGGGAACCCAATCGTCCCTGCAACATCTCCTGTAAGCCCGTAGCTCTGTGACTGCCCTGGTTCTTGCGTCAAGTTCAAATCAACAACGCTAGTGCCATCTGTGTGGGTTTGATACCCCATTCCTGTGTTTAAATGCACGATATGTTTCGCACCAACTCTTTCGATAATATCCGTAAGCCCATCACCATTGAGGTCGATAGACATGATCTCGGAGCGAGATCCAGAGCTGTTAATTCCAACACCCATCGTAAAGCTCTCAGCTAGGACGCTTTTCCTAATCGATGCGCTTTGAAAAACACTGCCCGCAGCAGCATTGATCGACGGTGGCGCCGAAGTTGTACGGTTCATCGAATTTACAGGGACTGTGTAGTTCTTGGGAGCCTCAAATCCATGACCATTGTTAAGACGTACATCTCCAGTAAAATCGTAAACACGATCCGTCAAACCATCACCATTGACGTCGACATACTCAATCTCCTGATAGGAACCACCGAAATTGATACCGAAACTTGCACCACTAGTGAATCGTATGTCCTCGTTCTTATAGCTCCCTGAACACGTAATCGCCGACCCATCAGAGTGCCCTTTTGAATTTCGCTCGTTGCTCACAGCAAGCGTATCCGAAAGGTGACCTCCAGAAGGGTTTGTCAACTGCATTCTGACGTCATCTCCATCCTGATAAATCTGATCAGGATAGCCATCACCATTAAAATCTTGGAACATGCTCGCTGCATTGGACCAGAACTGATTTGGAAACATCGCGGAGGAGACAGTCAGCGATCTCGTGGTGGCATCACTAACCAAGCTCGTACCGATGTTCCCACTCAAAGAATTAGATCTATTGACCTGGATTCCTCCGGCAGCAGTATATACATCTGACGTGTTTCCACTAGTGACCACCTCCGATTCCATCTCTCCAATGAATCCTGCCACTGAAGCGGAATTGTGTCGGTACAACCCCATGTGAGACCCGAATACACTATAATGATCTTTGTCCTCAATTGTTGCTAATGTGTCTAATTCATAGGACCACAAGCCGACAGCGTTATCACCGCGAACAGGACTCATGGTAAAAAATGAACCGGTCCACGGATTGGCATTAGAACTTTGCAGCTCTACCTCCGTAACCTGTTCAACAGGTGGCAGGCTAGGATCTATGTCAGCCATTCCTGATAATTCCATTTGTACTCTTAAAATCACAGTTGACGGATCACCACTCCATGCAAACTGTCCCCAACCCAATTGACGTGTATTGAAATAGTCTGACTCACCATAGAACATATTGATGTTGGTGTTGGGCTGAAATCCCATCACCATTGCCTGATAGCTGTCGATCACATTGATACCTACAAGGTTATTTTGAATATACTGTATCGCTTTGAGCGCAAAAGGAGACTCCTTAGCAAAGAATTCCAAACTGACACTATTATTGGCAATATCTTGATCATCAAACATCGCCGTTGGAGATCCCGAATATTGATACGCATTAACAGGATTGCTCGGCGATGCCGTCGCTTGATCGAGTGTGTACAAAATCAAGCTGTTGTTGTACTGCCCGTTCTGATCCTTATGCAGTACCACCACTTTTTTGGAAATAGTCTTCCCACCACTTTTCACAACGAAGTAAACTTCTTGATCAAGATCACTTTGACCGGTACCATCGAAGACTTGATCAATACCGGCCTTGTCCTCAATGACCTCGGGATTGACCTCGTAGATTCCAGGATTCAGGGCCAAAAATTCTTGCCCCTGTAGCTGATGTACATGATTAAATATCCGATATCCCACATTGGGAAATACAGACACCGGGGCAGTGCAGGGATCGGTTAGAATCTGAACCTCCGGACGAAAGGAAATTCCAGACCAATCCACATTGCTGTGTGCAAACACCTCAAAAGATAACTCACACATGTCATCGGAATCCGTATTCGGCAAAGAGCCGAACGAGCCAATGAAAGGAGCGTTCATTGTCGAGAAGCTTGTATCAGATTGTCCTAAGCGATTAACATAAACCTGATTGACAATGACACCTGTAGCAGTATCCGTAATAGTTGCAGTAATTCGGAAATATATATCATCAGAGTAGTTGAAGCCACCTCTGTTGAGGTTCACCTTAATTTGGTCCGTACCATTGATCTGAATACCCTGCCCTCCTGAAAGCACATAATCTTCCTCATAGGTATTCAGTTCATAATTCGAGCCGTTACCATCCGACGGCAGGCCGCCAGTATAACTGACTTGTGGGTTCCATTGAACAAAATCCATTTGGCCATCAGCGCCAGGGGCAAGTCTAAAGACAAGAATGTCTCCTTTTTGGACGTTGGGTGCGCCACTGTAGTATCCAGAATTTACCGGAACATCGACCGGAAACTGAATGAAATCGTCATTGTGCTGGATGCTCACCTTCACATTACCCGTCACCCCAAATGCGAACCGTGGGTCCGAGGTGATTTGAACGTGCCCATCTGCAGGGGCTGTCCAAATACGGACAACCTCAAAGGACTTTACATCTTCATCTTGATATGTAGCGAGCGACTCTTTCTTAAGCACTGGATTGAGGGTGTTTTCTGAGTTATCCTCGAATATCAAAGTGCCATCATCCTGTAGCACCCCAAATTCAACCTCAGCTGTTCCGCCACTTACAGGCACAACGCGATCAAGGATGCCATCTCCATTGTAGTCCAATAGATACCGGGAAACCCTGCTGGTGCTATAGTTCCAGTTAACGCCAGCATTGAAAATTTCCTTGGGCAGTACGTAATCTACCCCTGTGCTAATGGATTTAGAGGTGCTGCGATATAACTTACTTCCTTCCATGTCCATCCTTGGGCCAAAGCTGATATTTCCATTGTCTACCATTAAAGGGCGATAGGTGTAATGATTGTTTGTTGAATTAGCCTCAATCAGGTCAGACAATCCGTCGCCATTGACATCTTGGAAGGTGTACTTATCGTGAGTGTAGCTCTCTGAATAATTAAGCTTACCATTGAATGTCCAAGTCTTAGACTGGCTGCCTGGTGCTGGCTCTGGTGTCACACCTACCCCGACACCACCTCCTGCACTCCAGCCTTGAGTCTCAGTGGTTTTAATCATTGAAGGGAGTACAACTCCGCTGAGCGCATTGCGTAATGGAGCAAAGGGGACATTTTCCAGAAGTGGTAACGTCGGAACATCGCTCAACCGAATAATTTCAGGGGAAGAGGCAAATGCAATAGTCCCCACTTGATTGTAGGTGAACTTATGTTCGTAAAACAGAGAGTCATCGTGGTACTGCCCAACAGAGGAAAGGATTTTCTTACCAAAATCTCCAGTGCCGAATGTCAATCGGTACTCTTTTGTCAACGTGCCGTTATACTTGACTTGTATCCTATCTAGGCTACGATCATCAACTTCCTTGACCCCACTTGAATAGCTGATCCTAGAATCAATGCGATTGCCACTGGTGACAAAGTGCACAGAGTACAGGCCTGGCGTATTGCCCAATCCCGTGTACTCAATCTTTTCCAAAAACATGGTCTTGCCGCCATCCTTGAGATCAGAAGACGTATGGCTTTGTGTGGAATAGGTATACAAGATGCTATTACCAAATCGGTCTTCAGTTTTCTTCAAGTACCACTTGGTGATGTGATTACTTGAAGTCGTGAGCACGGAGCCATTATCAAAATTGACGGTGTCCAAGCAGCCGTAGTAATTCTTGTTGCCGTTGGCGTCAGTAACCACCCAATGGTAATTGGCGGTAGATGTGCCAAAACGCTTAATGGTGCGATAAGAACTCTGCTGTTTAGGGAAGAACTGGCGCGTGCCGCTATTCCTCGGCGCGTATGTCACTGTTGATCCACTTACATCTGGGCGGTTAGCCTTAGTGCCCCCTTGCTCATGCAGGGATTCACCATCCAACATGTACACTTCAGTTTGCAGCGTGGCGTCAAAGGAGGGCACTCCCCATCGAGTGTCCACCGAGATGCTTTGAACAGGCACGCTCCATCCGAAGCCCGCCCATGATGAGCCTCCCGAACTAGAATAGTTCAATGAGATTTGAGGTGTCATCCCCTGTCGACCTTGCGGAATGCCAATAGGGTATGAAACATTAGCATCCCCCTGCTGATTCGCCTTCGGGGGTTGGATCAGGTTAATTCCTTCAGCGGGTGTCTTCGGCTCCAAATCCGATATCGCCGTGGGCATGAACGCCGCCGCCTCAGGCATCTCAGGAGTTTTAATCATCGCAGCGAAATAGTCGGACCCTCCCGGTGCGTCTGCCTCAATCATATAGTTGGCATGATCCACATTTTTGACAAATGCCTGCTGCCATGAACGAGTATTGTAATCGAAATACATTACCTGCGCTTCGCGCAACTGACTTTCGCTCAGCTCCTTGCTTACGCCTACTTTGATAGTAATCACCTCTTCAGTTCCTGTTGAGCGATAGGCTGTTGCCCCACGAGTGACATTGCTCATGCTACTTGGAATCGCCGCAGTCTGATTAGTTAACAAGCCAAATGTCAAAGCATCACTGCTTTCCACCATGAAATCACTCTCTTCAGCCATTGATAAGACCATCTCCGCACTGGCCATTTCAGCAGATGGTGATAACTCGAGGTTGTTCACTCGCGCAGGACCTTCTCCCATCTGGCTGAACATCAGGGTGTTGGCACCTGATCGCAAATACTCTTTGCCAAGTACAACTTCGCCATCCTTGGCCTGAATAAACCTCTGGCCGTTGATTGTGATACCGAGGTCTTGGGCGTCAGATTCAAAGCTCACCTTGACATTTTCCCTGACTCCGCCCTTGATCTCAAACTCATACACATCATCCGAGGGTTTATTCAAAGCATCAAGGCTGTGACCGTTGAGGTACGCCACATGCTGATCTAACAGACGCACTTCAAAAGCCTCCGATTCACTTGCAACGAGGTTGTCAGTTCGAGTGTCCGCTGGCGCTTCATTCACTGTTGAAGCCATTGAGCTGGACACATACTCAATTTGCGCGGGAGCATTCCACGGCTGTTCAGAAAGCACCTTGGCTGATGCCGCCATATCGGGCATGAGCATGATAAGGGCTGTGGTTATAGCTGCGAGACGGTCTATAATATTCATAGTACGGTTCATGTCGATCGTCTTTGAGTTCAACAGGTTGGTGTGATTAGTGGCCTGCCACCAAGAGTTTTTGGCTGTAGATGATTCCATCTTGAATCACCATGACGGTGTGAAGCCCCGGGCTCGTCCCCGTCAGTTCCACGGACATTTGATCCGTGAAAGGAAGTGCTTGCTTCATCTCGAGCTTGCCCGTGCCGTCATGCAGCATGATCGTGACCGGACCGTTGCTAGGAAGGCCACTGATTACGAGCCTTGAGGTCTCACCGACCAATACAGGATTCGGAATCAATTTCAAGGACGGTTCCACGATGCTAGGCGTTTGAGCCACCATCGATTCATGGGTTTGGACGATTCGTTCTGCCATCACATGGCCATCCTTGTCCAAAAGCCACACCTGGTATTGCCCCTGGGCGATGGGTGTTGAGAAGGATTTTCCTTTAACCTGCTGCTCAACAGTTAATCCGCTGCCCAGATTCAAGTATTTGAGGGTCACCTCCCCAAGGCCCGTCTGGTTATCCACCGTAAGGTCGCTGGTGGTGGTTCCAATGGTAATCTCATCGCAAGGGTCACCCTTGACATCGGTGAAGAAATAGTGCATCCCGTTGTGAACGCTGTCCAGTTCGATGCGGTAAATCACCTTTGATGATGACGCCGGTGACACCTCAGGTACATAGGTATAGCGCATGCCATCGGTCATCCACACCGAATCCGACAGGCTCTTGAGCGTCACATCCATCGTGACATATAAGTATTGAGCCCCGCTGCTCCATCCATGGGGCTTGAGCTTCCAGTTGCCCAACGGATTACTGCCGTCTTTCAGGCAGACATTGTAATAGGAGCTCTGTTCGGGCAGTCTTTCGCTCAGCACCAAAAAGGCATCCTCATCCATGGAAACCTGAGGCATCTGCCCGATGGGCTTGATGCTGTCAAGGCTCAACTGAATGAACGACCCACTCGAAGCGCTTGTCTGTGATTGATAGAAATCCTCATCTTGAGAACTGCCTAGCCCTAAGACCCGAATGCTGTACTGGTTGTCAGTGGTAAAGTCCCAGTACCGCGAACTGTCCGCGGCCCAGTAGTCCTTCCAGTCAGGGTCCGCAACGCCGGTGATCGCCACGGAGTATTTCAAGGCCAGGTAAGAGTTAACCATCTTGATGTCCTGGCGGCTTTTGAGCTTGGGATAGTAAATCAGCTCAGCAACGGAGAACAGATTCGAGTCCAATAGATTAAAGGTTGGAGTGGCGCTCGTCTTGAAGCGTGGTGAACGCTGCATCGAAAGCGTTAGAATCTTCGAGTTTCCATCACTGAAATCCAGCGCCGTAGAGTCACTACCGTGGACCAGGAGGTTGTCGTAGACCTTAATATCCCCCAACTCAAAGAATTCGTTGCCAGCGGCTGTGGTGAAATTTGGCTTGAGAGCTAAAAACAAGGTCGTTGCGCCTTGAAGCGGTGGGATGACCATATCAGCCTGAACCTTCAAATCCAAAAGGTTTAAGCTTCGGTAATTCGCCAAGAAGTCCGCTGAGTCTCCGTCCGCGCTCCAAAGGCTCGCGCCGCTGACGCCCCCAGGGGCTTTTTGGACTTGAGCAAACACCTGCGTGAAGCAGAGTGAGCACAAAGTAATAATGAGAACTCGAAGGGTAAAAGACAGTGATGATTGCATTTCAAAAAGTTAAGTCAATTCCTTTCAACAAGTTGATGAAATTTTTTGTTAACATTAATGATAGAAATCTATCATCTAATCGGCATTCACATACATAGATATCCATCGACGTTCAGTAAATCCTGAACAGGGTTTTGGAATGCTCGGAGGTTTGCAACGAGCCCCCGGCTCCAGAGTTCATGTCAAGGGAGCTTTGCTTAAAAAGGGCATATCGTAACATGTTACGTTACCCCCTTTTTTGGACGATCTTACGCCCTACGCTATTCGCAAATATTACAATATCAATGCTTTACGAAAATCAGTGAAGCGTAACATAATGTTACGATTGGGCCAAAACGTAACACCTATGTTACGCCTTATCCTTTGAATCTTCCCGGGCAAGAATCCGACTGACGCGCATCTTATTGACCCCCAATTGCCGCGCAATTTCAGCTTGGGAAAGACTAGGATCTTTCGCACGCAGAAGAATCACCCGATCATTGACCTCCTGACGATCAGGGGTGCGCAATAAGTCAGACTCCTCACAATATCCCTCAAATACAAAACCTAGCATCCCATCTTGTGGAGCAAGTCGGCATTTGATCACATTGTCAGATCCATAGCAGAGCATCGCCGAACGTACCTTGATTTGTTTGATGTAGCGTTGATCAGAAGAATCGCCACCAATTCCAATGGCAATCAGACTATCTGTCACACGTGACAAACCCGCTGAACCCGCAAGGTCTACTTCGTTGATCGAAAAGCTTCGATTGCGCTTGGGGGTATGCGCCAAAAGCATGATAGAAAGGCGATACTCCTCTTTCAGGATTTTCATTGCACGCATGAAGTCTATGGCCTCTTGGGCTGTTTCTAAAGATGTGCTGGCGAAATAGGAAAGATTGTCAATAATCAATACATGAGAATGGAAGGACTCGATATGGCCACGAATCTCGGTGAAGACGTCTTGACTGCGAATTCGGGGCACCTTACAGTCGGGATTGTATCCGATCCGGTAGAAATTAGGCGAAAATTGGTACGAATTTCCTTGAGAATCAGTGTAGCGTTTCTCAAACTGCTTGTCGTTGAGCTCAAAGTCGTAATACAACACTCCTTGTCCCGGGACACCAAGCCGAAATCCTGGGATGGCTGTCCCATTGGCAATTGACTGTGCGATCTGTACGGCGAGCAAGGACTTACCCACGTTGGTGTCCGCAAAGAGAATGCACAGCTCCTGCTCAAACCAAAGCTCATCAAAGAGCATCATGGGTGTAGGGATAGACTTGGCGTCCTCCATACAGCGGCTGGCGGTTCGCACGGTGAAAATTGGCGATTTCATGTTCCTTGATACAGGGCATTGAGGGACAGGTAGTAGGGACAGCCCGCGGGACAGTCCTCCCGAAACCGGTAAACAGCAAAAACCGTGTTCACTTCTGGATGATGATGCCGGATATATCGAAATGCTTGGTGAAGCGGCGTTCCTTTTTGACTTAATTCTAAAGTTTCCTTTAGTTCCTGTTTCAGAAACTCAAGATGGCTATACAAGGTTTTTCTAATGTTGACATCAGAGTGTGCTTGAGGATTATTGGATTCCACGATAGCTTCGAGATCATGGATGAGCAATGCTAACTGCCTGAGGTGATCGCGATTCATAGTGCTCCACCTCTTTGCTTGGCATCCAACCAGGCGTCGAGTTGACTCTTTCGAAACAGCACGCGCTTGCCTTGCTTGATGTGGGGGATTCGTCCTTTTGAGGTGTAGCCGTATAGCGTATTCTTCGAGATGCGTAGGTATTCGACAGCTTCATCAACTGTAAGCAGCGGCTGTGGATCAATGGTGATGACGGTCGGTACGACCTCCTCGCCCTCACGAAGAGCCCGGTAAGACTCACGAATGAGCGTCTGAAGTTCTTCTTTACTAGTAATAATGATATTTTCCATTTGGCAGTTGTTTTTAATGATTACTGCGCAAATGTTTTGAGTGTTTATGCCTGAAGGTTACCCAATGACCCACCCAATGAGGCACCCTATATTTGCAAATTCTGCATCTTCTTGTTGAATTTCAGCATGATAGAATCGCTTTGCAGGTCTTCTAAAAAGGGCTTTATCCGCATCATGCGTCTCTGCACCAAGCGCTTACTGCCTTGAAAGGGGTCTCTAGTTTTCTTGTAGAGATTGTCGTAGCCGCGACCAGTCAGGGCCACTAAAAGTCTGGCGACCGCGGTCATGTCGCATTGATTGACATTAGCCTCGCGCAGAAGAAAATGCATTATAATGGCCATCTCAGCGTTTTCTAGGGCTTTGGAGTCGGCGGCCCCTTCGCCACACGCCTCTTCTTGGTCTACTTCCAATGCACGGGATCCCTTGATTTCTTCCAAAATACCTGGCATAAATTCCTGAAGTTCCTTCAACAGATCCTCCGTTACTTCAACCAATTCCATCAGTAATTTTTGGTTTGAAGTGAGTAAGTCGTTTATTCTAGGTTGCTCTTGAGCTAAGATTAACCAAACCATCTTGGTTGCGATCATGGCCTTGTAGATAAAGGCCATCTCACTGTACACGCCACGATTGCAAATCAATGGCACGGGGGCAATCATCATTTCGGGTTGGCAAAACTCCATGGCATCAACATGGCCATTGAAAAACTCACGCGCCACAACGATCCATTCACCTAGCCAAGAAGGGTCGCCGTCATATAACATGCCCATGCAGCGAAGTAACTCACGAACCTCATATTCACCAGAGTTTGTGTCAAAATCAAAGCTGTCATTTAGAACTTCGGACAACATCAACCTTGCAAATTCTACACATGACGGAAAAAAGTATTCGGGCGCCACGGTAAAGAATCCAAGGTCTCCAATACTAATTAACCGTCGAGAAGGTTGAAAACGAGTCAACTCATCTATTTTTTCGCATAGGTCTTGGCATGGACCTTCTTCGTCCAGAGAGAGTAAATCAAAAGCATTCATAGTACTGGACAAGTAACGGTAAAAAACAGCCAACAGTGAAGCGCGGAAACGAACAGCAAGTCGTTGTTAATAACTCAAAAATTCACTAAGTCAAACAAAATCTGTGAGTTAGCGAAAATCAAGGCAATTTGGTTTCTCAGAACTTTCCTCTAATTTCCTCTAGTTTCACATTAAAAAATTCAAAATGTTGATAAATTGGGGTTATTAACACCCTAAAAATGAGCGATTTGTGACACTTTGAGACAGTTTGGGACCGCTGATTTCAGGGCCAAAAAGCAGATTTCTGCTCGAAGAAGGGTTGGGAATGATCGAAAGTGAACCACTTAAGGAGTTCAAGAATTATCAGTACGATCTTACAAACGACCATAACAAACCCAAAATCACGGCTCAGCTGAGCTGGTTAGGGAGGCGCTTATTTCCGTCATTTGCGGACTCATTTCAACGTTTTGGTCCGATTTTGTATGCAAATTGTATGCAAATAATGAAAAAAGCACCTACCTCTTTCGATGTAAGTGCTTGATTTTCAGTGTGACCCCGTCAGGATTCAAACCTGAAACCTTCTGATCCGTAGTCAGATGCTCTATTCAGTTGAGCTACGGGGCCAAATCGCAGAAGGACCAGCCTTCGTTGAATGAGGGTGCAAATATACGCCTTGGCCAGGATTACCAAAGCAGTGCGTAAAATTATTTAGCGACGTTTTCGGGCCGCACATAAGCCTGTGCTCCTAAGGAAAAGAAAACCAACTGTTTACTTTTCATCCTCTGAATCAATGATCTCTTCGAGGCCATCCAAAAAGCGCTTCATATTTCCCCTCGTGGTGGTAACGTAGGTATAATAAGGCAATCCGTCTTTCGCGGGAAGAGAGCGCTTCTTGGTGTCGGTCGCCAAGATGGCATCCATGTAGGACTTTTCGGTACTGTAAAAGCGCAGGACATTGCGTTTGAAGAAGAAGTAATGCTCCAGATTAGGGTTCAAGTACAAGGAGAATTCATCGCCTCCACGGCGCTTGCGCAACTCGAGGACCCCTTCCACATAGCGGTGAACAGCGTTTCCGCTTACCCCACCCACCCCAAGGGCCCCTTGACTGCGGAAGGCCCGCAGGTTCTTATCCCAAAGAAGATCCACCTCATCAAAATAGAGGGTCTGCCGGAGCTCGCGGGGCAACTTGTCATCCGTCGAGGCCGCATAAAAGCGATCTCGGTCTCTCGGGGTCATGAGGCGATTGAGGCCTTCGAGAAGGTAATCATTGGCCCAATCCGTGCTGAGGCCTCCCATACCCGGGCCCATTTCCTGGGGCAAGGCTTTGAGAATATCCTCTTGGAAGACAAAGTCCATGGTCACCGCCGCGGTTGCACTGAGTTTGTTTCGGTACAAATCGTGTTCGATATGCCCGAAGGCACCCAGTTGGACCCGCCCCATTTTAGCACCGAGCGACAGCTGCCCCATACCCGTTACGGTGCACTCCTTCGTACTGAAGACCAAATGATTATCCGGAGCGTTGGGGTCCAGCAGTCGGCGGCGCGTCGTGACAACATAGGCATCTTCTTCGGCATCATAGAAAAGAATGCCGCGGGCACTAATGAGCTCTACGGCGATGGACGGGTTGTTTCGGCGTATGAACGCGGTGTAGGGACTCGCAGAGTCCTGCATCAAGTAGATCCCGCTGTATACTTTGTGCGCAGGTCGCGCCGTGTCGGGGTCCGGTAGATCGATGACGATATCTAGGGGGTCGATTTGGGTGGTCGTCATGATCCAATCGGTCTCCAATGCGGGACAATTCGTGACAATGTGGATTCGCCCGCGAACGGTGAGCATCGGATCAATGGACTCCATGTTGACGATACCGTAGTATTGAAAATGAGGACTTAACTGAAAACCCGCTTCTTCTACCAGTTCCCCTTGAGCCACCACGTGGTCTAGACTGTCGACATCAATACGCCCCATGGGAATGGGCCAAATCTTCCCGAGTTCATCCGTGTATTGGTATTCCCCCGCACCGTAGAGATCATTGCGGCCCCGCACTTTGAACTCAGCTTTTTCGATTCGGTGATACCCGCCTATCCGCGACGCTAGCAAGGAGGCGTTTTTGAGCGGACGCATGTACGCCGCTTCTTCGATGGTGACTCGTCCGCTATCGGGGAAAACGCGCGAGTCCGCCACATCTATGTTCGGCACGCCATAGGCTTCTAAGATGCTGGGGAGCAGAAAGAATTCGGCCCGATGCGCAAGGAAGTTTAGCCCCTCCTGCGACGCACGCGTGCTGGTCATCCGCGCCTCTATCCCGGATCCCTTTTGGATGGAGATTTTCTTGGCTCGGATATCCCAATCTGCCTGGTTCATGTCGGCCTCATATTCATTGCGAGGAAAGCCAAGGCTCGCATCTCCCCCAAGCAACTCAAAATGCCCACTATTCTTGGCAAAGTCGACCATGGCCGTGGCGCGCTGCATCTGGAAACCCCAGGCCAAATCCGGAGCCGCCCGCACGCGAAAATCGGCCTTGCCCGATTCTACCCATTGGGCGTGCATGCGAATGAGTCCACCTTCAAGTTCGGCATCATCAAACGCCAGCAATCCCCGTGCCTCCAAACTCCCGGGTTGATACGTCAACCGCCCCGTTGCGGTCATGGGACGTTCCGGATACGTCGTAAAGGCTTGGCTCATACTCTGCGACCACCAGGTTTTCTGATAGGGCAACCAATGCATTGAAGCATCCGAACCTTCAGCAGATGGATGCCCACCTCCTCGCGGAGGCCCCGCCACGGAGGCGAGCGTGTATTGCCCTTGTCCCCGAGCAGAATCGGGGAAGAGCACAAACTCAGATGAGTGCCCCCTGGACTGCTGATAGACCAAATCCCCATCCACGCGCAAGCCCGCGATGGAAAGCTGGACTTTTCCCTGCGCTTGGCCCGCCCCCTGATAGGCTCGCCAACCCTCAGGACCGGTTTCCTCGGTAAAACCAAGTGAATAATCCCGTTGTACACGGATATCCTGGCGCTTGACCGGAAAGATGCCCGCAGAGGTGAAGCTCCCGCCAAAGACCAATCCCTCGGTGGATGTGTTATCCAACGAGTCAATGGTAAAGGGGTCGATGTTCACGAAGAAGTTGGAGCGTTTGTACACGCCCCCATAGGCTTTGTCGTAATAAATCTTTGCCGGGGCGGCGGACTTAAAAATGGGATACTCGGGGTACCGGAGATAGCTGGACTTATTCGTGGGGTAATCAATCCATAGTTCCCCAGAAATGTCCTGAATGGTGTTTCGAACCCGGACCAAAGGACGCGTTCCATCGACCGCCAAATCAAAGCTGGGCACCGAAAAGCGCATGGAGTCGATCGCCGGCATGTTGAACTGAAATAGGTCGTAGTTGAACTTGTTTTCACGACTGTAAAACGTGAAGCGCCCCGCCTCAACCCTGCCGTCAAAATCAAAGTTTAAACCCTTGTGAATCAACACTTTTTGCTGGGTGGGGTA
>Ga0208806_1000127_pt1 | contig 21131 bp, 19 predicted proteins | sample Colrivmet1554B02_FD_187663 | JGI IMG/M metagenome (GOLD analysis project Ga0208806, IMG submission 187663) | Estuarine microbial communities from the Columbia River estuary - metaG 1554B-02 (SPAdes) (version 2) | ecosystem: Environmental > Aquatic > Marine > Intertidal zone > Estuary | place...
CTATCACGTGGGTGCATTGATTGCACAAGCACAGTCAATTCCTGTTCCTATTAGTGCAAAGAGCTGGCCTAGCGCTGATTTAGCTTGGTTGAATTCACCATCAAATCCAACTGGGCGAGTTCATAGCATTGAAGAAATTAAGGAAAGCATTGCTTGGTCAAGAGCAAACGATGCCATCTTAATTTCAGATGAGTGCTATTTGGAGTTTGAGCACAATGCCACACCAACATCTGTCATGGCACTGACTGAAGGTAATAACAAGAATATTCTGGCGCTTCACTCACTATCCAAGCGCTCTTCAATGGCTGGATACAGAGCGGCATTTATGGTGGGTGATTCTTCGTTAATCGCAAAGATTCGTGAACTAAGAAAGCATGCAGGCATGATGGTTTCATTGCCTGTGCAAAAAGCAATGACTGTTGCACTTAGTGATGACTCACATGTTGCCGAGCAGCGCGCACGTTATAACGCACGACGTGATGCCCTGCGTCCAGCTCTTGAAGCTTGCGGATTTAAAATTGAATTTAGCGATGCAGGTCTCTACATATGGTGCACGCGTGATGAAGATGCATGGACAAGTGTTGATTGGTTAGCCGAGCGGGGAATCTTGGCTACACCAGGTAGTTTCTATGGCGAAAAGGGAAAGAACCATATTCGCATCGCAATGACTGTCACTGATGCAGCCATAAAAGATGCAGTTAACCGCTTAAAGGCTTAACTGATGGCCGTTGGAATCCTTCTAGTTGGTGGCTTTGGAACACGGTTAATGCCACTGACTAAAAACACACCAAAACCAATGCTGACAGTTGCTGGCTTGCCAGTAACAGAACATCAATTAGCTATGGCAAAAAAGGCAGGAATAACCACGGTAGTTCTAGCTACTTCTTATCTATCTGAGGTCTTTATTCCCTATTTTGGAGATGGATCTAAATGGGGAATGAAACTGCTCTATGCCGTTGAAAAAGAGCCTTTGGGCACAGGCGGTGCGATTAGGAATGCAGCAAAACTGTTGCCAGGTGATGAATCTGTTGTTGTCTTTAATGGTGATGTTTTAAGTTCACACAATTTGGCGCTACAAATTCAAGAACATGAAGAAAATGGGGCTGATGCAACGCTACATTTAACTACAGTTGAAGATGCTCGTGCATATGGTTGTGTTCCAACTGATTCTGACGGGCGTGTTACGGCTTTTCTAGAAAAAATGCAGAATCCAGTCACAAATACTATTAACGCTGGATGCTATGTTTTCAAACCTTCGGTTATCCAATCAATAGAGCCAGATAAAGTTGTCAGTGTTGAAAGAGAAGTTTTCCCTAATCTTGTTGCAAGCCACGGAAAAGTATTTGGTTTCATTGATGATTCTTATTGGCTAGACATTGGCACACCACAAGCCCTGCTTAAAGGTTCAAGAGATTTAGTTACAGGCTTAGCTGATTCCTCTGCACTCACTGCAGATCTTGTTGAAAGTGTGGGCAAAGATTTCTTAATTATGAAAGGCGCACAGGTGGACCCATCGGCGCACATTGATGGGGGCAGCTGTGTTTCTAGCGGCGCTGTAGTTGGGGCAGGTGCCCACATTTCAGGTTCCATTATTGAATCTGGGGCTCGCGTTGGTGCAGATACAACCATCATTGATTCATTCATCGCATCAGGGGCGGTTGTGGCCGATTCAGTGAAAATATCGGCATCTTTTGTGACAAATACAGAAATAATTGAAATCCCTGCCTGATTTAAGCGTGAATCTCTTCCGATAAGGGCCCATCTCGGCTTGACTTATTCGACTTACACGCGTGTAATTCACTCTTAAGTAAGTCTTTTCCAAGAGGGATGAGACCTGAAGTTTTCAAGGAGAATCGACGATGCCGATTAAACCTGAAGCCACGAACTCCCCAACCCCCACCACTGGCCCAAAGATCACGCTAGCGACCGGCGAGAGTATTGAACTCTCTTGGCAAGAACGCGCATTGTGTGCGCAAACAGATCCAGAAGCATTCTTCCCTGAAAAAGGCGGCTCAACTCGCGAAGCAAAGCGTGTTTGTCTTTCATGCGATGTTCGTTCAGAGTGCTTGGAATACGCACTTGCACATGACGAACGTTTTGGAATTTGGGGCGGACTATCAGAGCGCGAACGTCGTCGCTTAAAGCGCCGTTCTGCGTAAGTTTTTAATCCCAACTCTTTAAGAGATGGTGGTTTAGTTGTGGCAATAACAGATAGACATTCAGTAACCGCAATTGTTGTTACACACGACGGTGAAACTTGGTTACCTGCAGTTGTCGCTGCATTAGCTTCACAAACCAGACCTGCAGATCAAATTGTTGCAGTTGATACAGATTCAAATGATTCATCCACAAAACTTATTAAAGCTGCCCGCATTCCATTAATTGCAGCAGATCGCGATTGCGGATTTGGTGATGCTGTTGCGCTCGCTGTGGCGAAGATGCCAAAACATATCGAGGGCGATAGTGAATGGATCTGGTTGATTCATGATGACTGTGCGCCAACACCTACTGCACTAGAAAAACTATTAGAAGCAATTAATGATCGACCTCAAGTTGCAATGGTGGGGCCAAAACTTCTTGGTTGGCATGATCGCACTCACATACTTGAAGCTGGAATAAGTATTGCTGGCAACGGTGCTCGCTGGACAGGTCTTGAAACTGATGAATATGACCAAGGCCAACATGATGGTATTCATGATGTTCTCTCAGTGAGCACAGCAGGTGCGTTAATTCGTCGTGACATATTTGAAGAACTTGGTGGTTTTGATTCAAACCTCTCCCTATTTCGCGATGACATAGATTTTGGCTGGCGAGCCAGAGTTGCCGGTCATGGAGTAATTGCCACCACTGCCGCTGTTGCTCATCATGCTCAAGCCTCGGCATCAGAGCGACGTAGCGTTGATGTAAACGGCGCATTCTTACATCGCCCATTACTTCTAGATCGCCGAAATGCCGCTTACGTTTTATTAGCTAACTCATCATGGTGGATGATTCCGTGGCTTTCAATTCAATTGTTAGCCTCTGCAATGGCTCGCGCAATTGGTTATTTGTTAGCAAAGCTTCCTGGGTATGCAGCTGACGAACTATTGGCTGTGGCTACTTTGATTATCAAACCTGCAGAGATTGTTAAAGCAAGAAAATTTAGAAAGACAAAGCGTTTAGTGTCTGCCCGCGTTATTTCTTCCTATATCCCACCTCGCTGGTCACAGATTCGTTTATCTGGAGCCCGCGTTGCAGAGGCTATAAGAGCAAAAGTTATACCCGTTACAGAGAGCACTCCAGTCTCTGTCTTAAGTTCACTTGAAGATGAAGACCTACTGGTACCAACTCAGCGTTTTCAGATAAGTAAGTTGTTAAAAAACCCAGCAATATTTGGATACCTGCTACTTGCCATAATTACTCTCATTCAATCCCGAAATCGTTTTGGAGCATTAAACGGTGGTGCACTTGCAGCATCACCAAGTGGGGCCCGAGATTTATGGGGGTTCTATTTTGAATCATGGCACCAAGTTGGTATGGGCAGTTCACATGCATCTCCTGCCTGGATTGCAGTTCTTGCAATGGCATCAACTCTGCTTCTTGGTAAAGCACCGCTTCTCATAACAGTGTTCTTTTTGGCCGCCCCTCTTCTGATCATGTGGTCGGGCCACACATTCCTACGAAAGCTTTCAAACAATCAATTTATAACAATTCCTGCCAGTTTCTTATATGCGCTATCTCCAGTTGCTCTGGCCTCTGTGAACTCAGGGCGCTTAGCAACTCTTGTTGCCTTAATGATTGCCCCTCAAATTCCAATGATTCTAAGTTATTGGAAGCAAGTAGAGCTCAATAGCTGGCGTCGCATCTATGGTTTATGCATTTTGTTAGCGGTCTTAACTTCATTTACTTTGATTACAACACTTGTTAGCTTGGGCGTGATTGGATATGCGATAGTCACTGATTATTATGGAAAACTAGCCAAGCCTCTATTTCTTGCAAGGCTTTATAAGCGTCTAACGTTGTTGATATTCCCATTCATACTGGTTGCACCGTATTCATTTGAAGCACTCGTTCGTCCTGCACGTTTTCTTGCCGAACCAGGTCTTAACCTGGCAGGAGGTGCTGCTGCACTAGTTCTTTCAGGAAATCCAGGCGGTGCTGGATCTCTACCGTGGTGGGCTATTAGCCCCATTCTGCTTCTACTCATCACTGCTCTATTTTCATCATCAAATGCTCGTTCGTTCGCACAAGTTGGTATCTCATTTATGTGTGCAGCGGTTCTATTTTCATCAATCTCGATCACGGTGCACGGCAATAGCTCAGGCACGCGCACATGGGTTGGAACATTATTAGTTGGCGCAACTCTTTCATCAGTTGCAGCAGGAGTTGTGATTCTAGATCGCTTGCGAACTATTCTGATTGCAAGCAATATTCACTACCGCCATATCTTGGCTGGATTACTTTTGATTATTACCACGATTTATTCAGTCTCTAGTATTGGTTGGTCTATTACTGCCGGTGCTGATTCTCCAGTGCAGAGCAATATGAAGGGGGTAATGCCAGCCTTCCTAACTGCCGAAGCTGATACAAAAACCTTAGTTTTGCGCGAAGTTGGATCTGCAAATTCAAAATCAATTCAGTACTACATCTCACGCGGTGAAGACATTTTACTAGGTGAGCCTGATGTTGCACCTGGGCAAGTACGAGCGATTGAGATTGCAGCTCAGGAACTCATTGATGGTTCTGGTATTAGTAGTAGCCAAGTTTTCTCTTCATATGGAATTAAGTATGTCTTTGTCAAGAATCCTTTCAGCCGCAATGTGGTTCGAACAATTGATGGTCTTGGTGGATTCGCTCGCACTTCGGCAACCTCGGCTGGTGTTGTTTGGAGAGTTACTGGTGTGACTGGTCGAATTATTTTCACTGCAAAAGATGGAACTCGTTCTGTTTTGGATGCAGGTGAAGTTGGTGCCCGCACAACGGTTAATGGCCCAGGTTCAATTACTTTGACTGAAACTTTTGATCGATCTTGGCAGATTTTACAAAATGGATATCGATTAGATCGCGCTAAAGACGAACAGTCATTGCCACAGTTCCAAGTGATAGAGGCTGGAGAAATATCTCTGCTTCATGATGGAACTATCAGGCGTGCATGGCTTTCCCTCCAATTAATTGCTTGGACCCTTGTCATTGTTTTGGCAGCACCGGCCGGTCGTAGAAAACGTGAAATTTCAGAGAAGGAGTTGGCATGAAATTTGAAAAGCCTTTTCTTTTCTTATCTGCACTCATCGCAAGTTTCATGATTGCATCAGGGGTAACCACAGTCTCAAAGCCAAGTAACTACTCTGAAAGCTATCCGGTGGTGGTTTGTCCTCCAACGCTCAATGGTTTATCTTCACAAATTTCTATTTCTTCACGCAAAACCCAGTACCAACGATTGGAAAATCGAAGCAGCAAGACCGTGCCCTTTAAAGCACTTCGTTTCCCAGTATCCAAAGATTCCTTAGTAATTACAGCCGAAGGAACCACGCCACTTATTTGGCAAAGCAGAGCTGGAAGTTGGGCTGGAGGAACATTGTGTTCTGGACCTAACGCTTCAGCTTGGTTTGTTGGTGGAACTGCTAACGTCACATCTCGTGGTCGGTTAATGCTTGTGAACAGCGGGTTAAGTGATGCGATTGTGGATATTCAAAGTTATACCGAGAATGCAAAACAACCAGTTAAGTCTGTAAATTTAAAGTCTAAGAATTACATGCAAATTTCTCTCGACTCACTTGCCCCTGGCGATAAAGCATTGGCAGTTCAAGTTGTCCCACGATCTGGTCGCGTGAATGCATTCATGATCGATGAACAGGGCGCTGGGTTGAAAGCACTCGGGGGAGATTTTGTTAACTCATATCCGAATGCAAGCAAAGAAATTGTTATCCCGGCCATTCCTAACCAGCCTCCCAAAAGGGGGCAAAAAGCTTCAGCATCACACACGTTGCGAATTCTTACACCGGGTGATGTCAATACAACATTCACATTAGAGGTTCTATCTGCCGATGGCAGTTTTGTTCCTGTTGGCATGAGCTCACGTTCAATTGATGCTGGTGTTGTCTCTGAGTTTTCATTAGAGCCTAAAATCTCGGCAAACGCCTTTGCTGTTCGAATCACTTCTGCAGAGCCAATAGTTGCTTCCGTTTCATCATCGGTCGTAATTAGTGGCAAGAAAGACTTTGTTTGGAGTACAGCCACACCACCTCTTGCGCCGATGTCTATTGCTGTGACTGGGCTATCTCCACTGATTGCATTTGCTGGTGATTCAATATCGGTGAAAGTCCAAGCTAAGTTAATAAATGGAAAAACGGTCAGCAAAGTAATAAAGGGAAGTGATATTGCCACCTGGCGAGTTCCTGAAAACTCACGGTCGATTACGATTATTTCCAGCAGTAAAGGGGTCTTTGCTGGTGCGCTTATAGCCTCAAGTAATGGTTATGGATTTATTCCGATCCAGAACGGCAGTGCTCTCACACGAGTAGAAGTTCCGAATTCAAACATTCGTGTTTTAAATCCCTAGCAATCCCTAAAAATTGGCACACAGGCCACTAATGTTCTAACCATGAAGTCACCAGCACACGTCGGACGAGCTTGCTCTCGTGTGGGCTGCCGTTCTGTTGCCTCAATGACTCTTACCTATATTTATGCTGAATCAACGGCTGTGGTGGGACCCCTTGCAACGTATTCAGAACCACATGCATATGATCTATGCGCAGTTCATGGTGAGCGTTTGAAAGTTCCACATGGATGGAATGTTATAAAGCAAGAGCTAACAGGAAATGAACCTGGTCCATCAGATGATGACTTAATGGCAATTGCAGATGCTGTACGTGAAGTTGGAAAGCGAAGTGAAGAATCACCTGCTGTTGTAGGTGAAGATACTTCACATGCTTCAATCGGGCGCCGAGGACATCTTCGAGCCGTTCCATCGTAAGGATTAATTAATGTCGCAAGAAATAGCAAATATCTTTAAAGCCTATGACATTCGTGGACTCGTTGATTTAGAAATTACTCCAGATTTCACATTTGCTACGGGCGTTGCTTTTGCACACTTTCTACAACAACTGCGTGAGCCAGGAACAGTTGTCATAGGTGAAGATATGCGTCCATCGTCAATCCCACTTGCAGAGGCATTTTCTGCAGGAGTCACTTCATTAGGAATGGATGTAATACGCATTGGATTAGCCTCAACAGATATGTTGTATTTTGCTTCAGGCAAACTTGGTCTACCTGGTGCAATGTTTACGGCAAGCCATAATCCTGCAGAATACAACGGCATAAAACTCTGTCTCAGTAGTGCAAGACCTATAGGTAAAGAGTCAGGTTTACTTACAATTGAAAACTTTGTTCGAAAGGGCTCAGCACTTGAACTTCGCTCAGTCGGGGTTGAGACTCATCGGGACATGCTCGAAGAGTATGTGGATCACCTTTTAAGCCTGGTAGATCTTTCTAATATCCGCCCACTAAAAATCGTTGTTGATGCGGGAAATGGAATGGCTGGGCACACAGCGCCAGCGATATTTGCGCGCTTAAACTGTGAAGTCATACCAATGTATTTTGAACTAGATGGAACCTTCCCTAATCACGAGGCGAATCCAATAGATGAAAAGAATCTAAGAGATCTTCAAAAGGCAGTTATCGAACACGGCGCAGACTTAGGCTTAGCTTTTGATGGTGATGCCGATCGTTGCTTTTTAGTTGATGAGAAAGCAAATGCAGTTAATCCATCCGATTTAACGTCTTTGATTGCACAGCGTGAGTTAAAGAAGAACCCTGGATCTACGATTATTTATAATTTAATCTCATCTAGGGCTGTATTAGAAGTTATTGAAGAAAATGGTGGTGTTGGTCTTCGCTCACGTGTTGGTCATTCTTATATAAAGAAAATGATGGCCGAGAGTAAAGCGATTTTCGGTGGGGAACATTCAGGCCACTTCTATTTTGATGATTTTTGGAGAGCGGATTCAGGAGCACTTGCTGCATTGCATGCGATCGCAGCGTTAGGTGAGTCTGATAAATCTATGTCTGAGATTTTAAAGCCCTATCAACGGTATTGCCTTAGTGGTGAAATCAATTCGAAAGTTGCCGATGCGCAAGCAGCAACTGCTTTAGTTGAATCCACATATAGTTCAATGACTGGGGTCACAACGGATCATCTTGATGGACTCACAGTCAATGGCGATACATGGTGGTTTAACCTACGGCCCTCAAATACAGAGCCGCTGCTCAGACTCAACGTTGAGGCCAAGTCACCAGCGCGCATGCAAGAGCTACGTGATGAGGTTCTCGCCCTTATTCGTGGCTAGGTGCGCGTCTTCATTACTCGCTTTAGGCGTGGGGGCAGTAACCTATGCTCCTGACCGCAGTCGATAAAAGGAGCTTTTCGTGAACGTACCAGTTACATCTACTCTTCCAAAGCACGATATTGCAGATGCATCTCTTGCTACACAGGGACGCATGCGCATCGAATGGGCAGAGCGCAATATGCCTGTTCTTGCTCAAATCCGTGCACGTTTTGAAAAGTCACAACCTTTCGCTGGTGTTCGCATCTCAGCATGCATGCACGTAACAACTGAGACAGCTGTCTTAATGCGCGTTCTAAAAGCTGGCGGCGCTGATATCGCCCTATGTGCATCAAATCCACTTTCAACTCAAGATGACACTGCAGCGGCTTTGGTCCATGAATATGGAATCTCAGTTTTTGCTCGCAACGCTGTTGACCGCGATGGTTACTACAAGCACATCAACGCATCTCTTGATATCGAACCACACCAAGTTTTCGATGACGGTTGCGACCTCGTCAATACTCTTCATACAACTCGCAAAGAGTTAATTCCAAATATCGCTGGTGGCTGCGAAGAAACCACAACAGGAGTTATTCGTCTGAACCAGATGGCAAAAGATGGAGCACTTCAGTTCCCAATGATTGCTGTGAACGACACAGACACAAAGCACATGTTTGATAACCGTTATGGAACAGGTCAATCAACACTCGATGCAGTGTTTCGTGCGACTAACTTCCTTCTAGCAGGACGCATTCTTGTTGTTGCTGGATTTGGTTACTGCGGTAAGGGTGTTGCAGAGCGCGCCAAGGGAATGGGCGCTGACGTAATTATTACTGAGATTGATCCAACTAAGGCATTAGATGCAATGATGCAAGGTTTCCGCGTTATGCCAATGGCAGATGCAGCAAAGGTTGGCGATGTTTTCATTACTGTTACAGGTAACCGCGATGTATTGCGAGATGAGCACTTTGCAGTAATGAAGGATGGCGCAATCATGGCTAACTCAGGCCACTTTGATATTGAAATCGACGTTGCTTGGCTAGAACAGCATGCAGTGAAGAAGAATGCAAAGATGCGTCATCAAACTGATGAATATGTAATGACTGATGGTCGCCGTCTACTTCTAATTGCAGAAGGACGCCTTGTTAACCTTGGTGCAGCAGAAGGTCACCCAGCATCAGTTATGGATATGTCATTTTCTGATCAAGCTCTAACTGCTGAATACCTTGTTAAGGAAGCTAAGAACTTGAAGCCTGGTGTTCACAACGTTCCTACATACATCGACAAGGAAGTTGCTAGCTTGAAGTTGAAGAGCATGGGCGGCCTCATTGACACACTTACTCCAGCACAAGATATGTACTTGAACTCTTGGGAGCACGGTAGCTAATGACATTGGTTATGGTCGTCGATGACGACCAGGACCTTGCCGAAATGCTCGGCATTGTTTTAACCGGTGCAGGCATTGATGTAGACCTCGTAAGCCGCGGGGATGAAGTTCTTGATGTATTTCGTAACAATCCACCAGATTTAGTTCTGTTGGATGTTATGTTGCCTGGACTCGATGGAATTGAAGTCTGTAAGTTAATTCGCGCAGAATCTATGGTTCCAATCATTATGTTGACAGCAAAAGGTGATTCACACGATGTTGTGCGTGGGCTTGAAGCTGGGGCAGATGACTACATGGTCAAGCCCTTTAGACATCCATCAGAGTTAATTGCCCGTATTCGTACTCGCTTGCGCCGAACAAATGTTGATATCGCAGGCTTACTAACTATTGGTGATTTAGCTATTGATGTTCAGGCACACCAAATTTTGCGGGCAGGAAAACAGATTTCACTCACTCGCTTGGAGTTTGATTTATTAGTCGCCCTTGCTAAAGAGCCTGGCCGTGTATTTACCCGTGATGCTTTGCTCAGCGAAGTGTGGGGCTATCGCCATTCCACTGACACACGTCTAGTCAATGTTCACGTTCAGCGCCTTCGCTCCAAAATCGAACATGATCCAGAGCGACCTGAGATTGTGGTTACTGTGCGCGGTGTTGGCTACAAAGCTGGAGTGATGGGCGGTTCCTAAACTATGAACCGTATTTTCTTACGCCTTCGTAATTCACTTGCAACCAGAGTGATTATCTCAACTGTTCTGCTTTCTCTAGGCGTTGTCTACCTGACTGGCTCTGCTCTTAACTCACAGTTATCTACGGGTATTAAGAAAGTAAACCTGGATTCATCTCGCATTGAAGCGCGATCGACAATATTTTCAGCCGAATACCGCTTTCTCTTGGCAGAAGGTGAAAATGATGCTGCTGTTTTTAAAGTCATTAACGACATCATTAGTTCTGCCACTTCACTGACATCAAATGAGAATGCAAGAGAAGTAGTCTTTATTCGAAGCCCTGGCAACAACCGTATTCAAAATTATGAAATTACTTCTAACCAAGTTGATCCAGTATCGGTTCCTGAGAATTTAAGTAAGCGTGTCCGCAAAAGCGCAGATTTAGTGTCTTCCAATGTCACGATTCAATACGCAGGTGGACTCAGAATTCCTGGTCTAGCTTTTGGGCAAAAGGTTCAGATTCCTGGTGCTGGTCAATATGAGATGTATATGCTTTTTTCTCTTGCTAACCAAAATGCAACGTTGGACTTGATCCAACGCCTGCTGCTACTAACAGGCTCGGTCTTGATTTTACTGATTGCTCTCATTGTTTGGCTTGTAGTTCGACAAGTAGTTCGGCCTGTTCGTGAAGCGGCAGCGATTGCAAGCCAGTTCACAGCTGGAGACTTTCGCCAACGTATGAAAGTGGTGTCACAAGATGAAATTGCCACTTTGGGCACTGCCTTTAATGAAATGGCAGAGTCTTTAGAGAAACAAATTGCACGCCTAGAAAACCTTTCCAGAGTGCAACAACGTTTCGTTTCAGATGTTTCCCATGAACTTCGCACACCATTAACTACCCTCCGAATGGCTTCTGAAGTCATTAATGCTTCGCGCGATAGTTTTGACCCAGTAGTAGCAAGAAGCACTGAGCTCTTAGTAGCTCAACTAGATCGCTTCGAGCGATTACTGGAAGATTTACTTGAAGTTAGCCGATTTGATGCTGAAGTTGCAGTTGTTGAAGCCGTTGATTTCGACATTGTTTTATTAGCTAATCGATGTGCGGAGGATCTGGCGCTAGTGGCCAGAGAACACTCCACAGATCTTCGCATTTATAGCATTGCCGAGAGCATTAATGTGAAAGCAGATATTCGAAGAGTTGAGCGAATCTTGCGTAATTTGTTCTCAAATGCAATCGATCATGCTGAAGAAAAGCCTATTGCAATAACAATTGTGGCAAGTGAGCATGATGTGGCAGTTGGTGTGAGGGATCATGGAATTGGTTTAGATGAAAGCGCCCTTACCCGCGTATTTGATCGTTTCTGGCGTGCTGATCCTTCACGAGCCAGAACTCGAGGAGGAACGGGTCTAGGACTTTCAATTGCGCTCGAGGATGCTCGTTTACACAATGGAGAACTCGAAGCGTGGGGATTACCTGGCAAAGGTGCACACTTTGTTTTAACGTTGCCACGCCAAACTCGACAAGGTATTGAATCGCGCCTGATTAAATTGATTCCAGATGATGTTCATGCCTAGTTTCCACAAGTAAGTTTCTGTACATTCTTTTCACGATAACTTGCCAAGGTGCAAGTTATTTCAGAGCTGAGTCAACTGCTCTTTCCAACTCGATGTTATGGATGTAATGCCATTGGAATCTCCATCTGTTCAAATTGTCGCAGAGAATGGCATCCTCACTATTACCTCACGCATATTGGAGGCTTACGTGTTAATTCAGCGGTTCTTTATTCACCTACTGCTAGCAAAATAATCTTGGCAGCTAAAGAGCGTGGATTAAAAGGGGCCGATGAGTTAATCATTGAGGCAATAGTTCACGTGCTTAGTAGGGCTAATTTTGATAAATACAATGTGCGGCTAGTACCGATTCCTTCTTCAGTAGTAAATAAGCGAAGAAGAGGTAGAAGTTTTATTCCCGATATCTGCAATGAAATTTCTGTGAGAACTTCCATACCTGTAATTCCAGCTTTAACGATTATTCGTAAAGTCAAAGATCAGAGCACCCTTAGCGCAAAGGCAAGGGCTAACAACATGCGCGGAGCTTTTGGAATAGCCGAGAACATTTATCCTCGGGGTGATTTAATTCTCATTGATGATGTAGTCACTACAGGGGCCACCGTCTCTGAGGCAGCCAGAGCCCTAAATTCACATGGATTTGCGGTCATGGGCTCGGTTACCGCTTGCGTGGCTCAACCTCTACGATAGGGGCTGGGAAATTGAACTACATCAGTTAGTGAGCTTTGAAAGGTTGCATTGATGCCAGCGTTTTTTGACAAGCTTATGCGTGCAGGAGAAGGTCGCATCCTTCGAGAGCTGAGCAAGATTGTTGTTGTCGTTAATGGACATGAATCTCGTATTTCTGCGATGTCTGACTCAGAGCTTCGAGCACAAACTGAGATCTTTAAAGAGCGCTTTTCTAAAGGTGAATCACTTGATGATTTGATGCCAGAGGCATTTGCAGTTGTTCGTGAAGCAGCAAAGAGAACTTTAGGTCAGCGTCACTACGACGTTCAGATTATGGGTGGAGCCGCACTTCATAAAGGCAATATCGCGGAAATGCGAACTGGTGAAGGAAAGACTTTAGTTGCAACTTTGCCCTCATATTTAAATGCACTTGCTGGCCGCGGAGTTCACGTTGTTACAACAAATGATTATTTAGCAGAGCGCGACAGTGAATGGATGGGACGTATTCACCGCTTCCTAGGATTAAAGGTTGGCGTGATTTTGGCCAACATGACTCCAGCAGAGCGACGCGAGGCATATCTAGCTGACATTACTTATGGAACAAATAATGAATTTGGTTTTGATTACTTACGCGACAACATGGCATGGACACTTGAAGAGTGCGTGCAGCGTGATCACTTCTTTGCAGTGGTCGATGAAGTTGACTCGATTTTAATTGATGAAGCTCGTACTCCATTAATCATTAGTGGACCGGCCGATAAAGCCACAAAGTGGTACATGGAGTTTGCAACTCTTGTAGGCAAATTGCAGCGCGATGCGCACTATGAAGTTGATGAAAAGAAGCGCACCGTTGGAATCCTTGAAAACGGCGTAACAAAGGTTGAAGAGCTTCTACAAATCGGTAACCTGTATGAGGCTGCAAACACGCCAATGATTGGTTACCTCAATAACGCTGTACGAGCCAAGGAGCTCTTCAAGCGCGATAAAGATTATGTAGTGATGAATGGCGAACTACTTATTGTTGATGAGCACACTGGTCGCATGCTGGCCGGACGTCGCTATAGCGAAGGTTTACACCAAGCCCTGGAAGCAAAAGAGCGCATTGAAATTAAAGATGAAAACCAAACTCTTGCAACTATTACATTACAGAACTATTTCCGTCTTTACGACAAGCTCTCAGGTATGACTGGAACAGCTATGACTGAGGCCTCAGAATTTCATCAGATTTATAAGCTGGGTGTTGTTCCTATCCCAACAAATCGAAGCATGGTCCGTATCGATCAACCTGATCTTGTTTATAAAACAGAAGCCGGCAAATTCATTGCTGTAACTTCAGATATTGTTGAGAAGCACCGCAAGGGTCAACCAGTTCTAGTTGGCACAGTCAGCGTTGAAAAATCAGAAGAGCTATCTAGTTTTCTTCGCAAAGCAGGAGTTCCACATGAAGTTCTAAATGCCAAGCATCACGAGCGCGAAGCAGCAATCATCGCTCGCGCCGGTGTTAAAGGCGCAGTAACTGTTGCAACGAATATGGCTGGTCGTGGTACCGACATCATGCTGGGCGGAAACCCAGAGTTCATGGCAGATTTTGAATTACAGCGTCGTGGAATTTCACCAGTAGATGATGCAGAGCAATATGAAAAAGCTTGGCCAGAGGAAATCACTCGCCAAAAGGCAGCGGTTGCACGTGGCCATGAAGAAGTAATTGCACTTGGTGGCCTCTATGTTTTGGGAACCGAGCGACATGAATCTCGACGCATCGATAATCAGTTGCGTGGTCGTTCTGGTCGCCAAGGCGATCCTGGTGAATCACGTTTCTATCTTTCACTTCAAGATGAACTCATGCGTCGATTTAACTCAGGAATGGTTGAGCGTTTCTTAACCGCTGCTGGTATTCCAGAAGATGCACCAATTGAATCTAAAATGGTCAGCAATGCAATTCGCTCAGCGCAGACACAGGTTGAATCACAGAACTTTGAAATGCGTAAGAATGTTTTGAAATATGACGATGTAATGAATCGCCAGCGCCAAGTTGTTTATGGAGAGCGCCGAATGGTTCTAGAAGGTGCTGATATTGAGGATCAGGTAGCTACTTTTGTTAGTGACACCTTGACTGCCTACGTCAGCATGGCTACTTCTCAAGGTTATTCAGAGGATTGGGATCTAGATACTTTATGGAATGCGCTAAAGACCATTTATCCAATCTCATTTACTATCGATGAGCTTATTGCTCGTGTTGGTTCACGAGCTGGACTTGATGAAGAGTTCTTAACGGCTGCAGTAATTGAAGATTGCAAAGCGGCTTATGCAAAACGCGAAGAATCACTTGGATCAGAGGCTATGCGCGAACTTGAGCGCAAAGTCTTGCTCTCAGTTCTAGATCGTAAATGGCGCGAACATCTCTATGAGATGGACTATTTGCAAGAGGGAATTGGCCTTCGAGCTATGGCTCAGCGCGATCCACTCGTTGAATACCAACGCGAAGGCTTTGATTTGTTCTCAGCGATGATGGATGCAATCAAGGAAGAGATTGCAGGATTCCTGTTCAACATCGAAGTAACTGTTGAAGCTTCAAGCAAGGAAGTAAGCGGTGCTGGCCTTGAAGCTAAGCCATTGTCTTCTAGTGGTCTTCAATACACAGCTGCAGATGAATCTGGTGTGAAAACAACTGGAGATGTTTCGCGTAATGCGCAATGTCCTTGTGGCTCAGGTAAGAAATATAAGCGTTGCCATGGTGGTGCTTAAAGCAAGTAAAGGGCAGTACACAACCATCGCTTATCAATACCTTCAAACCGAACTAGCATCACACGTAATCGATTCTCAAATCGGATCGTGATTGTTGCTTCACAAATCCCATCTAACGGTTCCTGAATATGTATCTTACGAATGTGCCCAATCTCCTTTTGTGTGCCTGATTGACGTACTAATTCAGAGAAGATTCTGTGATGGCACAGCGATTCAACTTGCCTGGGTGAGCGACGCCCAGCCCAAATCTCTACAACTGAATGTGCAAAGCGCCCAGTCCATACTGTGAGTTCAGGAAGATCTCTTGCAGATGTGGGTTCAGGGGCGAAATCTGGATCAAACTCATCATCGAATCTAGATGGAACTAAATAGAGCTTGCTGGGTGCGAGTTGTGCGGTTAATGGCTGCGGCCTAAAGATTTCAAGTAGTGGATGCTGCCAATCGATATTTGTAGCACTTACTAGCTTCTCAATGCGAAAACTACTTATTGATATCTCTTCTACTACTCGGTTGGTTGTCATAGATGAAGGCTTTAACTTTTCACGCACTTTGGCCTCAACCATTGGGTTGAATTCTTCTCATCACAAAGGATGACTGTGGATAAAGAGAGAGCCGCTGTCAGCCAATGCAATTGGGTGCACTCATGAGAAAACCACCTTCAAGTAACCGATCCAGAATGCCTTTAGCTATTTCACTTATCATCGCTTCATTTCTTTCAGCCTTCTTTTTAGCCACCTTCTCTCGATCAACGACAGAGTATTGGGTTGCAACTATTGATTTGCAGACCGGACATCAAATCTCAACTGGAGATCTTTCACTCATGGATATGGATTTGTCCTCTAGCTCCATGGTTTATCTTTCGAAAGATTTAGATCCGCTAGGACAAGTAGTCATAAAAAATGTAGTTGCCGGTGAAGTTATGGCCATTAACTCAGTGAGTTCCACAGCCAAAACTATGGCCAGTAGCGCTGTCCCATTGAGTATTCGATCTGTGGATCTTGCCGCTGGCATCTATGTCGGCGCTCTTGTAGATATCTACTGGGTTATCGATAGCCTCAACGGCGAATTACCAGAAGATCCGATTCTCATTCTGGGCAGTGTTCCTATCATTAGTGCTGATGTAAAGAATAAGAACTTTGGTACAGATGCAGCGATAACGGTTTCAGTGGAGCAAACGCAAGTACTACGCCTTCTATCTGCCACAACTTCTGGTCGCCTGGTGGTGATTAGTTCTAATGTCTAGCCAAGAACTGCCCGTCGTAATCACAGCCATTTCAGATGCTCAGTTCGAAGGTTTTGTTTCTGGAACTCTCTTTGCGCAAGGGTGGAGTGTGGTTTTCAGGGCTATTGATACTGAAGCACTTGAGAGATTTTGCTCAAATAATGTAGAACAAGCTGCCAGTTCGCTACTTATCTACTCTCCAGACTTACCAGGAATTACCAATGATGTTGTACAGCATCTAACTTCAAAGGTGAAGCAAGTAGTTGGCTTTTCATCAAAGACTAATTTGGAGTATGCCGACTTACATTCCAATCCAGCAACTGCCACTGACCTAGTGAGTATTGTGCGTGGTTTTGTACGTGCGCCGATGCTTCGCCAAGTCAGTCAGATCAGCCGTGCAAACCGCAAAGCTCATGTAATTGCGATTGGATCTGCTGGAAGTGACACAGGGTGCACAACTATTGCCCTTAATCTAGCTATGGAATTAAGCGTCCTGGGTAAATCAACGCTGCTCATTGATGCAAATTTTCGAGCACCTTCTATTGCTGCCCTGATTGCGATTCGTAATGTGCAATCAGAAGCTGGCTGGAGAACGATTGCCCCTCAACTAGCTATTGCTGAAATTACGCAGCAAGAAGCCGGAACTATCGATCAATTGATGGAGAGTGCAACGCAGAGCTTTGACAACATAGTCATTGATTTAGGATCAATCTCAGGGCTTTCAAATCGATTAACAGATAGACGTTGGACATCAACTATGACTACGTGGAGTTGTGATCAAGGCGATGAGTTAATGGTCATTGCTCGTCCTGATTTACTTGGAATTCATCGGTTGGAACAGGTTTGCAGCCTGCTTGAAAAGACTTCGATTAGAGCCGCACTGAGCTTCACACTCAACATGAGATCACAAGGCAAGAAAGGTGCCGATGAAGAAGCTCAATTCTTGGCAATCACTACGAGGTTGCGACCATTGTGTGTTCGAGTCATTGGTCGTGATTTACGGGCGGCATCTAAGGCTCTAGAGGAAAAAGCCACACTTATTGAGGTCAATATGCGCTCTGCGCTGCGTAAATCAATTGCAACAATGGCCAGTGAGCTCAAGCGCTAACTTCTAATACTATTAAGGCATGCGAGCCTATCTTCCACTATCTCACGATGAGCTTGCTGCCTTCCTTAATAATGGAAGCAAAGAGCTTGAATCAATTTTAGCCCCAACTCCTTTTTATGTTGGTGAAAATGAAGATCTAGATGAAGAAGAGATTGAATATCTCTTATCCCTTGAAGCAGCTCAGGCATCAATGGAGATGCGCCCTTCAAACAAGGCACCAGGAATTGTTTTAGCAATTGAATTAGAGGCCCAGCAGGTTAATACAATCAATGAAAATTCAGTCACTCTGAACTCACCAATTACATGGGAACAAGTTCAATGTGCACTCCTTCTCTTTCCTGATGAGGAAGAGCTGATTTGGTTTGCAACACAAGAGATTGAAATCAACTTAGGGGAGTGGAAGTAACGTGCCCCAGTTTGAAACATTGATTCATAGCCGCAGCTCGGTAACTATTGATCAGGCTCATAAGCTGCGTGAATTGGTTGCTGATTGGCAGCTGCTCTCAGATCTCTCTTTTGCAGATCTAATTCTTTGGGTGCCTATTCGAAAAGATATGAAGATGTGGCCAACGGGCCATGTTGCTGTGGCACATATTCGTCCAACCACTGCAGCTACAGTTTTTACTAATGATGTTATTGGCGATGAGGTTATGTGGGGCAGCCGTCCAAGAATTGACTCTGCGTTATCTAGCGGTGAAATAGTTCGCGATTCAGAGGCTGAACAAGTTGGCGAACTAATGATTAAGGAAGAAGCAGTTCCAGTGCTGTGCGATGGTCAAGTTATTGCTGTCATATCTCGACACCGCAACGCTGATTTAATGCGCTCACCAAGTCGCCTGGAATTAAATTATCGCGAGATTGCTCATAGCCTCTATCGAATGGTGGCCCAAGGTTCTTTTCCTTACTCAGATGCAGGTTCACTTTTTGAACCAGTCCCACGTGTGGGAGATGGTCTGATTCGCCTGGATGTGAACGGTGTTATCTCATATGCAAGCCCTAACGCTCGCTCTGCATTTAGCCGAATGGGTTGGAAAAGTGAGATTGAAAATAACAAGTTAGGCGAAGTTGCCGAGGCAGTAGCTAAGAATTCTCCCGATCCCCATGAAGAAGGAATTCGCACACGTCTGAATGGAAAGACTTTGCGACGTGTTGATATTGATAATCAAGGCGCAACAATCGACCTGTTGGTGCTTCCATTGTTGCAAGGTGAAGATCGAATTGGTGCCATCGTTTTATTGCAAAATGTGACCGAACTTCGCAGACGAGATAGAGAACTTGTTACTAAGGATGCAACTATTCGGGAAATTCACCACCGCGTTAAAAATAACCTTCAAACCGTTTCAGCCCTTCTTCGACTGCAAGCTCGCAGAATCGAAGACCCAAGTGCTTCCTCGGCCCTTAATGAAGCTGTGCGTCGTATTGCATCGATTGCACTTGTTCATGACACTCTTTCGACAAGCAGTGAAAACACAGTTGCCTTTGATGAAGTTCTTACTAGTTTGATTACTCATGCCCTCGAGTTAAGTCCTCGAATGGGAGAACTGCGAATTGAGAGAAAGGGCGAACTTGGCTCACTTGAGTCTAGGCTTGCAACCCCTCTCTCACTTGTAGTAACTGAGCTCATGCACAACGCACTCGAACATGGTTTAGCCGAGCAGGGCTCTGTTTTATCTATTGAACTATCTCGCTATAGCAATGAGTGTGTTATCAACATAACCGATGATGGAATTGGTTTACCTGAAGGTTTTGACCTAGCAACATCTTCAAATCTAGGACTTCAGATTGTTAGAACGTTGACAGAAAATGAACTCAAAGGTGTTTTGAAATTACAGTCAACAGATTCAGGCACACAAGCAAACTTGCGTTTCCCGCTTTAGAATTGGTTTTGCTGCTCCATTAAACGCGCACGATTACGTGCAGCACGACGCTTAAGTGCACGACGCTCATCTTCTGAAAGACCGCCCCAAACTCCAGCATCTTGTCCGCTCTCTAGTGCCCAAGCAAGACATGGTTCTTTAACGATGCATCGATTACAAACCTTTTTAGCTTCTTCGATTTGGGTAATTGCTGGTCCCGTATTTCCGACTGGGAAGAAGAGCTCAGGATCTTCATCACGGCAGGCTGATTGATGTCGCCAATCCATGGGAGACCCCCTTCATATAAAGGATTTGGGCATACCCAAATCACGTAAATTCTCTCGGTTGATATACGCATATCTATGTTGCGCAAGAACATAATTCTCCCTTGTTAGGCGGTGATAAACAAGGATGAATTGAAAAAGATTTAGAAAATTAGGGTGATATGCGTCAAGTGAGTGCCCCCGACAGGAATCGAACCTGTGCACCCGCCTCCGGAGGGCGGTGCTCTATCCCCTGAGCTACGGGGGCTCATGAGCATGAGTAGGTTATCAGCGGGTGCAGTTATCGCGTGAAACTGTCAGAATGAGCGCTATGAGTTCAATCGCATATTTTGCAACAGGTTGCTTTTGGGGCGCTGAGCGCCGTTTTTGGCAGATGGATGGCGTAACAGAAACATCTGTTGGATACATGGGTGGCACACGAGCAAACCCATCATATGAACAAGTTTGTACCGGAGTTACTGGTCACGCCGAGATGGTTGCTGTCACATTCGATGAGTCAAAAGTGAGTTATCAACGATTACTAGAAGAGTTTTGGGTAATGCATGATCCAACATCTCTGAATCAACAAGGTGGAGATATCGGAACACAGTACCGAAGTGCTATCTACACAAGCACGCCTGAGCAATATGTAACTGCTGTAAATTCTCGAAGTGTCTATCAAAATGTTTTAACGATGGCAGGCTTAGATGAGATTGTTACTGAGATTAAAAGCGCTGATGGAATTGAGTACTTCTTAGCCGAGGAGTATCACCAAAAGTATTTGAAGAAAAACCCCAACGGATATGACTGCCACTCCAGCACAGGTGTTGCCTATCCCAGCGTAGGAATTAATGCATGAGCGAGAAAAATTATCCAGTTTCAATAGATGAAGCAGCACTTAAGGCCAAGCTAGACCCACTTTCATATGAAGTGCTGCGCAACGCTGCAACTGAGCGACCATTTACTGGTGAATACACCGACACCGACAAAGTAGGTGTCTACAAGTGCAAAGCATGTAGTGCCCAGCTCTTCCGTAGCGAAACTAAATTTCATTCAGGATGCGGATGGCCTTCTTTCTATGCCCCAACTGCAGATGATGCAGTCGAGCTCATTGAAGATCGTTCACTATTTCCTCGCGTTAGAACTGAGGTTCGATGTGCGGCATGTGGCTCACATCTAGGACATATTTTCAAGGGCGAGGGTTATGACGTTCCGACCGATGAGCGCTGGTGCATTAACTCAGTCTCACTCATCCTTGAGGATATTTAGTACTCCAGCCCACGGCTTTCATGGACTGCCTGATAGCAGTACCAAGCAACAACACTTCGGTATGGATGTAACTTC
>Ga0208806_1000154_pt1 | contig 18945 bp, 10 predicted proteins | sample Colrivmet1554B02_FD_187663 | JGI IMG/M metagenome (GOLD analysis project Ga0208806, IMG submission 187663) | Estuarine microbial communities from the Columbia River estuary - metaG 1554B-02 (SPAdes) (version 2) | ecosystem: Environmental > Aquatic > Marine > Intertidal zone > Estuary | place...
GTTCTCGCAGTGGGCGAGCATGGATTCCACTCCGGAGAAGCCCGGTCGCGCATGTCGCTGCACTTACCTGGTCTGCAAGAGCATATGATTCGTGAGGTACTCAAGGTTCAAGAGCATGTCGTCCTGTTGTTGTATGCCGGCCGACCGATGATTCTGCCCGACGACATTACCGAACAAGTAGATGCCATCCTTTTGGCCTGGCAGCCCGGCACCATGGGCGGTCCGGCTATGGCTAATCTGCTGATGGGCAAGCGCTCTCCGAGTGGTCGCCTCCCAGTCACTTTCCCGCGCTCTGAGGGCCAAATCCCTCTGTACTATGGTGCCTACAACACGGGTCGTCCAGGTCCGTCCGATGCCGTATTCTGGTCCCACTATGGCGACGGTCCCAATTCACCGGCCTATCCCTTTGGCTATGGTTTGACCTATTCCACGGTAACCTATACCGCGACACAGGCTAAGCAGATGGGGGATTCCATCGCCGTCCAAGCCCTCGTAAAGAACGAAGGCAAGGTCGCTGTGGACGAAGTCGTTCAGCTCTACACGCGAGATCACCACAGCCGGGTAGGTGTACAGCCCGTCCGCCGTTTAATCGGATTCCAACGCCTGTCATTGAAGCCAGGGGAAGAACGTATGGTGAACTTTAGCGTCACAGCCGATGAGTTGAGCGTGATGACTTCAGAAGGCGAGCGCCTATTTGAACCAGGGACATTTAGCTTTTGGGTAGCGCCGCACAGTGCGGCGGGAACCCCGGCGACCTTTGACTGGAAATAAGCCGACGCATGGCCGTTCCTGCAAAATCCTCGTAGAATTTTCGACGAATTCACGATTCGCCCTACCTTTCAGCATGCCTCCAAAACACATTGGCCTAACCGGATCCATCGGTGCGGGCAAATCTACCGTAGCCTCGCTACTTGCTTCAAAAGGAATCCCTGTCTATGTGGCGGACGAGGCGGCCAAACGACTCATGGTGGAAGATGAAGGACTGAAAGCCGCGATAGAAGACGCCTTTGGACCAGGGATCTATGTGGAAGGTCAGTTGCAACGCAAAATTTTGGCTCAACGCGCGTTTGGGACGCCCGAGGCCACCGCTCAAATCAATGCGCTTGTGCATCCTGCCGTGCACGATGATTTTGTGGCTTGGCATTCGGCCCAAGTGGCTCCTTATATTCTTCGCGAAGCCGCTATTCTCTTTGAGTCAGGGACCTACCAAACGTGTGATGCGATTGTCGTGGTAGAGGCATCTAAAGAAGTCCGCATCCAAAGAGTCATGGAACGGTCGGGAATGACCCGTGAAGAGGTAGAGCAGCGGATGCAGCATCAATGGCCGGATGCCAAGCGTCGGGCTTACCTAACAGATCGTGATTTCATTGTGCAGAATGATGAAGATGAAGCCTCCCTTCGTGGTCAAGTGGATGTGTTACACGAAACATTGCTCCAGCGTTGCGGAAGATGACAGAGAACGAGGCGCCCAACTTTGGAGTTCGTTTTTGCTTCTTTCTGGTCCTCAGTATTTACATAGGAGCACTCACAAGTCTATTGATGGCGATTCTTTCCATCATGCTCTTTGGACTCCCAGAAGATGCGCTATCTGGTGCTGTGCTGATGGTGCTTGTCGTAGTAGGGATATCCATGGTGCCGGTGTTTGTAATTTCCGTGATCCTCGGCCTATTGATGGCTTTTTGGTTGCAGCGGGCATCGCCCCAAAAGTCCTACTGGGATTGGCAATGGCGCCTTCAGTTGGGTCAAAGTGTCGTGGGCTTGCTATTCATAGCTGTCGTCACCGTGGTGGAGCCCGCGCTGTTCTATTTGAGTTTATTGGCCCTGCTTCATGCCGGTATTGGAGCCTATATCTACCAACGGCGACTCCCTAGGCATCTAGGGTATTGGTACCATGAATTAGATCGTTAATACCGCGGTCACCATGGGGATAGACCCAGGCATTCCGCCCACAATGATCATGGTTTCTCCCCAAGGACTCTCCCAGGCATACCCGATTTGGGCCTGCTCATTGTCATCGGGCTGGTAGTAGAATTCTATAAGCCATTTCCCATAGGAAGTTGGGATGTGCCAGCCACATGCGACGAGGGGGTGCCATGGGTCCGCATCGGTATTTTGACAAAAACCAATGTTACCATGAAATTCATACCGTCCTGAATGCGTGGCGCCGAGCCAAAATTTATGTTGGGGGATGATCTGGTCCCCGTACAATTTGCTCACCGTTCCAGAGAGCGCCGAAGACCAAGCCCCATTTTGCATCCATTGATAGGTCAATCCAAAGAGTAGGGAGCCGTGTTTGACCGTCTGATCCCAGCCTGTGGCGGAAGCAAGGCGCATTTCCCATTTTTCCGACAAGGCATGGTGCCCTTGAAATTGAATTTGGGAGTAAAATTGGGTGGAGTGCATCCGCTCAACGGGAAAACTCAAATTGGAGCATTCAAAGCTGCTCAAACCAGGGGGCAAGATTTGGCCCGATTCGAGCATGGGTTGAGCATGCAGGACAAGTCCCAGCTGAAAGAGGATGCATGCAAGGACTCCTCTAATCATTCGACGGGGTTTCTGCGCGGCGCACTTGATGCCAAACGAGCCAGCCTAGCAGCGCATTGATCAAATAGAAGATGTACTTCGCCACGTAGGCGATGTTGCCAAAGAGCACATTTTGGTAGAGCTTGAATCCGTTGTATACCTCATAGAAACCCCACGTGTCCGCATACATTCGTGGCATGTTTAGGGTGCCCGAGAAGGTGAGGGCTGTAATGATGGTAGTCACCCAAAATTTGGCCAAATCCTCGGGCCATATTTCATGGGCCAAATACCCACTAAAGCCAATGTAATTGAGGATGATGGCCATGACTGTCGCGATGCCCGCATTGACAAAATACCAGTTGTCAAATTTGCGCGGCGTTCGGTTGCCTTTTTTGCGCCAAAACCAAAAGGATGCGATGTTGCCAAAGAAGGACACCGGATAGGTCAGCAAGGCGGCTTGGTTGCCCAAATAGTAATCGACGATGGTCGTATTGACCGTGGTTAAAACCCCAATCAGATTGCCCCAGTTATTTCGCTTGGTGACCAAACGCGTGGCCATCATGGAGAAGGCCGCGCCCACGGTGGATAGAATGCCAATGGGAATGCCGTCGATCACCGTGAGGTGGTAGCCCATCGCGATGGAGGCACTGACCACAATGACCACCCCCAATACATCAAGGGTTACGCTTTCGGTAAACTTTTGAAGTTTGGAGATCATGCGCTCAGGTCCAAATTAGTCGGCCTCCGGGAAGAGGAGGGAGGCAAAGGTATGACTTCCGGCATGCAGGGCTTGGATACGTTCTGCCGCCACCACAGCGCCCAGGGCAAATCCAGCTCGGGAGTGCGCCACGTGTGTAAGACTAAGCTGATCAACTGCGGAACGGTAGGTCACGGTGTGCGTGCCTGGGACAGGGTCTTTCCGAATCGCGGCAATGGGCAACGCATCTTCGGGTGCGCCAGGCTGAAGCGCCCAGCCATTCAGCGAAGGATTGGCAGCCAAAATGCCTTCTGCCAAGGTAATGGCGGTCCCACTGGGGGCATCTTTTTTCGCGGTGTGGTGGATTTCTTCCATATCGGCCCGGTAGTCCGAATGAGGGGCGATCAGTTTCGCCAAGTAGCGATTGACTTGAAAGGCTATGTTGACCCCCAAAGAGAAGTTGGAGGCGTACACCAAAGGCGTTTGGGTGCAATCGAGTTCGGGCACGCGTCCAAACCAACCTGTCGTGCCGCAGACGGTCGGAATCCCTTGAGCCAAGAGGGCATGCACATTGGCAAAGGCGGCATCCGGCTGGGTAAACTCAATGGCGACATCTACGCCCGAAAACGTGTGCGCGCCCATTCCTTCGCGGCCTACGCGCGCAGCGATGTGGTGCCCGCGCTGCACTGCCACCGCTTCAATTTCTCGGCCCATTTTGCCGTACCCGATTAAGGCGATGTTCAAGGCCATGACAATTGAATTTTGGCCCCAAGAGGAGCAAGCGGTTGCGGGCATGGACTCACACTGCCAACCAATGTGGGGCTCACATCAAAATGGACTAAAAACCCCGAAGAATAGGCATCCAAGACCTGAAAGAGGTAGGCGGCCCCCACGCCGAGGATGGCATAATCGCGAGAACGGCGTGTTTCGTTTTTGAGGGTGAACAGTTGGTTGTCGGTAAATCGGCCAACGAATTCGTCGGTCGTTGTCGGGTCGGTGTCAAATCGGATATCAATCGCCGTATTCAATCGGTTAAGTGTGCTCTGGTTTGTGTAGAGGAAGTATCCAGAGCCCGCCAAAATCCCCCAGGCGATTGGGGCTTTCCAGGCTTGGTGGTTGACGAACTGTCCAGCACCAGGCAGAATGGCAGAGGCGAAAGCGGCTTTTTTGGCCTGCGCATCGCTTCCTCCTTGGGCGCATAGATTCAAAGAGGTGCCAAGCAAGGCAATGATCCAAAGAGATTTGAGTGCATTCACCATTTGATGACAAAAGTACCACGCCTCCTGCGCATCTGGGCAAAAACCTTGTATTCGCATTATTCTGTCCAAGATTGTCATTCGTCCTATTCTATCGGGCTTCTTCCCGCGGAATCTCCCTATTTTTGCGCCCTCGGTCCCGTAGCTCAGCTGGATAGAGCATCTGCCTTCTAAGCAGACGGTCGCGCGTTCGAATCGCGCCGGGATCACTAAGAGCCAAAAACCCGCCAGATTCTGGCGGGTTTTTCTTTGGCCGCTGGCGGCCAAGCCCTGCTTGAGCCGGTGAGCGGCCAAAGAAAACGAAGCGCCCATTGGCGCTTGGGTTTTTGGTTCGGAATTCGGAGGCAACGCGATGCCCGAAGGGAATCGCTTACTGGCGGCCAAGCCCTGCTTGAGCCGGTGAGCGGCCAAAGAAAACGAAGCGCCCATTTGCGCTTGGATTTTTGGTTCGGAATTCGGAGGCAACGCGATGCCCGAAGGGAATCGCTTACTGGCGGCCAAGCCCTGCTTGAGCCGGTGAGCGGCCAAAGAAAACGAAGCGCCCATTTGCGCTTGGGTTTTTGGTTCGGAATTCGGAGGCAACGCGATGCCCGAAGGGAATCGCTTACTGGCGGCCAAGCCCTGCTTGAGCCGGTGAGCGGCCAAAGAAAACCTGAGCGCGCTGTTTGAGGCGCTTCAAGGGTCCCGGTACAAAGAGTTGACGTCCAATGGTGAACTGAATGCCAGGACTTATAAAGGGTTGTGGATAGGCACTGCCAGGAGGTCCAGAGACAATAGCACCGCGCATCCATCCAAGTTCCATCCCGAAATCAGTTTTTCGAGCCGTATGATGCAGGCCAAGGTGCCAAAAACGGTACTGAAACAATCCAACGTCTGGGAGAACCGCACCCGTGAAGTTCACCCCAGCAGTGAGTCGACCGCGGGATTGACCTCGTCGGAAAAGCTCTTTTCCGGTGTAAACTTGGCCCATTTGTATCCTCGTAGGGGGGGCGCTATGAAGCACATAGTTTACCCCAAAGCCCACGGCGGGAATGCCGATGTTGGCTTCTACGGACCATTTGGGATGAACGTAGTGTTCGGCATACAAGCCCGCACCAGAACTTACTCCAAAACCTAGGCCGGCATAGGTTTGGCCAAAAAGAGTGATGCTCGCCAAACAGCCCGCTGCAAAAATCCATGCTTTCATACCGTGAAAGTAGAAAGATTTATTCTGCAGACTCGGGTGTTTACTCGTGTCGCATAAAATTTAACACAGCATTGCCCCAGTTCTCGAAGCCCCAATCCCAGCGGAATCCATGGCCTACTTCAGCAATCACAAAGGCCTCCTTGTAGCGACCTTGATGCGCTTCATAGACCAAGCGCGCATTCTCCACAAGGGCCACATCGTCGTTCAGGCCGTGAAACCACTGGAGCTCGCCCTCGTACGCGGCCATGCCGTCCACAAGGTTAAAGCTATAGTCCGTGGCGAAGGTGCTTGGAACACTCAGGCCCACGGCGTCTTGGAAAAAGAGGTCTGAATGCGACTGCGGGCTTTCTAGGGTCAACTTGCTAATCGTCAATGGACCAGTTTGGAGGCCGGCTTCGCGCGAAGCAGGTAGGGTACCGAGGCTATTGGCAAAGACGAAAAATCGATCGTCGGTGAGGCCGTGGTCCACGAGCCACTGTTCAGCGGCGTAGAGATCAGATTCCATACTGTACAGCCCCGTAGAGGGGGAGTCCGAATTGCCAAATCCCCGGTAGTCATAACATAGGACGCCATAATGGTGCTTGCCGCCCAAGTTGGCCAGTTGGCGCAGGGCTCCCCAAAATCCGTTCATCGAATTGGCGTTCCCGTGCAGATAGAGGATGACCGTATCTTGGTTGATTCGGGCCAAATCGCCCACATATACCGCCCAAATCTTGGCCTCCACCACATCGTGTTCGGGAACCGCCTGGGAGGTAAGTTGAAACAGGTGAATCTTGTCCGCATCGACCTCGAACGAATCGGTCGGAACGCTCGGGGGAAAATTGTAGGCCTCCGGGGCGCCGCGCAAAAGTGCTGCGTCCACATCGCAAGACAACAACGCGCCGAGGGTCAGTCCCGCAGCAATAAGGAGTAGGAGGGAGGATCTCATGGGAGTCGGAAGGCTAAAGTGTAGTAGATGCCGCTAGCACCTGATCCAAATAAAGTGGGGACCGTCTGTTGTGGGATGACAAACGTTCTTGTGGGGTTCAGCCATTTGGCCTCGATGCCCCATTCTATGCGCTTACCGACGTATCGAAGGCCAGTGTGTAGGCTGGGATGGATCAATGAACCTTTTTGGTTGTCCACGAGGCGGTAAGTTGGGTCAATCCATGTTTCATGCCCCATGTAGGGGAGGAAGCGACCGCGTTTCCACACCAGTTGATTGCCTAAGTGTGGGTAGCTTCGGACTGCGCCATCCCGCAAGCCAACAAAGAGATTTCCGCCAAAATTCGCATTGAGTTCCGGCCGCCATTCATTTTGGGGAAGCAATCGAGTGAGGCGCCCCACATCCATTTGGACCGTTTGAAAGCCCAAGGAAGTGAGGGCTAAACCGAGATAATCAGAAGATTCTGACGTGTGGCCATGAGCGGCATAAACACTCATGAGTGGGAGGCGAGAGGAGTTGACCGTGGGGCCGCCAACCGCGCCGCCGATGCGCCATTCGCCTTCTTCGAGGGGTGTCACGACGCGGGAGGCGTTGCAACCAACGAACATCCACGTGACAAAGCCCATAAGGGCGAGCTTTTTAAAGGAGTACTCCATGTGTGTAGGGTGTAGAGTCCGACGAGATAACCCCATTGCCTGTCACTTAGTTCGGTGCGCTCAAAAAAAAAGCTCCGAGAGGTTATCTCGGAGCCTTTCAACGTCGGGAAGACAGGACTCGAACCTGCGACCCTCTGGTCCCAAACCAGATGCGCTACCACCTGCGCCACTTCCCGCCTACGAAGACCTAAATCTTTCGAGGCGCGAATCTACAATAAAACTGTCGGGCCGCCTACACTTGAGTGAAGAGATGTAAATATTAGACTCTGTGAACTTTGTTTAATGTTTGATGAAAAAGGTTAAAATCGAGTTTTATTCGTAAAAATGTTTGTTTTTTGAGGTTAAAATCATCATTTTTGGAAGATTAGTAATTCATACAATTTCACCTTAACCATAGTACGAATGAGAAAATTACTCCACTCACTGGCCTTGACAGCGGGCTTCTTGATCGCAGTGCCGAGCGTTGTGATGGCCCAGCTTAGTGGTACGTATACCATCGATCTCAATGGATCGGGTGCCACAAACTATACCTCCTACACTGCAGCCCTCTCGGCTTTGAGTACCAACGGAGTCAATGGTCCAGTGGTTTTCAACGTAGCGTCTGGCACCTACACGGAACAGGTCACGTTCGAAAGTTATTCCGGCGTCAGCCATGTGAATACTATTACATTCCAAAGTGACCCCAGCAATGCGAGTTCTCCGATTTTGACCTTCGCGCCGACTTCATCGGCGATCGCCTCCAACTTCACAGCAAGATTTAATGGGGCGAAATACATTATTCTAGATGGTTTGACTATTGAAACGTCCGGTACCAGCTATGGCCGACTTTTCAATATCGCGGGAACGACGAACCAATCTCTCACGATCCAAAACTGTACACTCACGGGCTACAGTGGATCCACCTCTTCGTCGTTTGCAATCTTCTATATGTCCGCGGCGCGATTTGATACATTGACCATTGACAACAACACCATCACCAATGGTTCGTACATGGGCTACTTCTATGGAAGCTCATCCAATATGTCTGAGCAGTTCGTTTTCACGAACAATACGGTGACGGGATTCATGAGCTATGGAGTGTACACGGGTTATGTGAATTCTGGTGAGATTTCTCACAACACGATTGCGCAATCGAGCACCTCTTCTACCTTCTGCTACGGGGTGCGCCTCTATGGACTCTCCACCAACAGCAGCCCAGGCTATTGGGAGGTGCATGATAACGACATCAGCATTCCATCATACGGATATGGGATGTACCTCTACTACGTGTATGGTTCAGCATCCAATCCAAATAAAATTTACAACAATGCGGTGGTATTCGGCTCAGGAACCTCCTACAACTATGGTATTTACATGTACCATCCGAGCAACTTGGAAATCTTCAACAATACGATTCGGACAGGAACGGCCTACTCATCCAACCGTCCGGTTTACGCCAGTGCGTCGACGTCCTCTAGTTATCCCGCCCCATCGGTCTCGATCAAAAACAACATTTTTGCCAACGATGTACAGGGTTATCCGATGTACTTCTATGTGAGTAGCGTCTTTTCATCAAGTTACATTGATCTCGGCACCAATGTGTTCTATACCCCCACGACGGGGGTTACGGGCTACTACTTTGGTACCACCAATAATGCCAGCTTCGCGGCCTACCAGGCGGCCTCGGGAGATAGCACCTCGATGTTTGCCGACCCCATTTTTACCGGATCTGACTACCATGTGGAAGGTCTAGCTCCAAATGCAACGGCATCAGTGATTTCCTATATCACAACCGATCTAGATGGAGATTCCCGAGATAGCCTGACTCCTGATATCGGCGCCGATGAATTTTTGCCTCCCGCATGTCCGATGCCTTCAGGAACGACATTTGGTGCCATTACTCCCTACACCGCCGCGATGAGTTGGTTGGGTACCTCCTCCGCCTATGACATTGAATACGGCCCAACAGGCTTTGTTCAAGGAACGGGTTCGACGGCTACGGCCACCTCCACCTCCACCACGCTGTCGGTCAACCCAGCCACAACCTATGACGTGTACATCCGTGCGAACTGTTTGACCTCAGGGAATGGGTATTCGGGATGGTACGGCCCCGCAAGCTTCACTACGCCTTGTTTAGCCCAGAGCTTGCCCATATCAGAGTCCTTTACTTCTTGGACTCCCGCATGTTGGGACTTGAGCTCTGGTACTGGAGTTTGGCAACACTATACGACTGGGGGCGTCTCGATGGCCCGCGCCTACTATTGGGGCAACAATGACAAGAGCTTCATTATGGAGTCTCCGTTGGTGAACCTCAGTGTGGATGGCCAAATCAAATTCGATTGGTCCCACTCAGGGCAATATGCCTCGAGCTACCCGTATGACTCATTGAGTGTCCGCGTCCGTTCGATGAACAGTGCCACATGGACCACGTTGACGACGTTAAAGGGCAGCACCTTTGCGACCACAGGTGCGTCGACTACGTCCCCGTCGTCAACCTTGGACAATGAAATTGTCTTTATACCCACGAGTTTCACGGGGGATACTGTGGTGGTTCAATTCTATGCATGGTCGGATTTCGGTCCTGACCTCTTTTTGGACAACATTGTCATCGAAGAAGTTCCTGCATGTCCTCCACCTACGGGTCTTTCTGTGATTGGCACAGGGGCTACAACGGCGACCATTACCTACATCCCCTCAGCCGGAAATACGAGCTACACCGTCGAGTGGGGCCCTTGTGGCTACACCCCCGGAACAGGAGCTACAACCACCACCACGAATGACACTGTAACGGTGACTGGGTTGTTTAGTAATACATGTTACGACTTCTATGTCTTTGCAAATTGTGGCTCATCCGCGGGCACCTCACCGGTCGGCCCCGTGTCCACCACGACATTGTGCCAAGCTGCGACGATGCCCTACAGCGATGACTTCCAGAACTGGAGCTCTACGTCACCTTTGCCCTGTTGGGATATTGATGGCGGTACCCAGACTGTACTGCTTCACACGGACGCAAGTAGCAATAACAGCATGCGTTGGTATTTCTGGTCATGGACCGCAGGTAATACAGGAATTGCGACTTCACGTCCTGTGTACATTTCGAGCGCTGCAACGGTCAGTTTCGATTGGTCACATAGCAACCAGTACTACACGAGTTACAACGATATGATGACCTTGCGTGTCCGTGAGGAAAACAGTAGCACGTGGGATACCATTGTGTATTTGAATGGCCAAAGCTTTGGCACCTCGGGTTCAGCAACAACCTCTCCTGGTTCCTATGCCAACGAGTACCACTACTTGGACACTAGCTATGTGGGTCATAACGTGATCTTTGAGTTTTATGGTCAGTCCGGATGGGGCCCTGACGTCTTCATTGACAACTTCAATGTGGATTTCGTTCCAACCTGTCCCGATCCCGTGCTCACGAACACCGGTTGGACGGCTACTTCAGGTTCTTTCTCATGGGCGAGTCCCACGGGTAGTACCCCATTGGGCTCGACCATCATCTGGGGTCCTCAAGGCTTCTACAACGGTACGGGTACACCCGGTACCTGGATGCACGGCGTGAGCAGCCCCTACACCATTACGGGATTGTCGCCCAACACATTCTATGACGTCTATGTCATCGACTCTTGTGGCGGTAACGACTTCTCTGGCATGGTGGGTCCTGTAACCTTTAAAACAGACTGTTTGGCTCAGTTGAGCGGAACCTACACCATTGATGCTAATGGCACTGGTGCAAACAACTTCGCCACCTTGGATAGTGCCACCTCGTTTTTGGCGGGCTGTGGTATCTCGGGTCCTGTGACGTTTAACATGGCGGCTGGCACCTACTCGGGATCCATCGCCTTGGGAGACATCATCGGCGGCTCAAGCACCAACACGGTGACCTTCAACGGCCCCACCACGGGTGCGGCGGTAATCAATGCCACCGCAGGTCAGAATGCCGCCAAGTTTGACGGTACGAGTTACGTGACCCTGAACAACTTGACTCTTAGCAATCAGCTTAGTCACGTGATATGGTTAACCAATGAAGCCCAGCACATCACGATTAATGGATGTACCATTATTGCAGATACGGTTGGAACCTCTTCTACAACGGGTTCGCCCATTGCGGCATCCGCCTCGGCGACCTCGGCAACGAGCTATGGCAACAATGCGAGCCACATCACCATCACGAACAACGTGGTGAAAGGGGGATACTATGGCATTGTAGCCAATGGTGCGAGCACCTCAGGGAAGATTTCTGACTGGACGATAACGGGTAATGATGTTTCGTTACAGTACTTCTATAATATCCGATGCTACTACACGACCGACTTTACGGTCAGTGATAACCAATGTCTCGGAACACGTGCTTCGGGTGGTTATGGTGTCATGATGTACTACAGCAATGACTTTGAGATTGTGGGGAACAACTTGCCTTCTAAGTCCTATGGCTTGTACTTGTACTATCCGAACGTGTATGATGCATCAGGTAGTACCGGCTATACGCCTACGACGCAGTCATTGGTTGCGAATAATATGGTCAAAGGAGGCACGTATGGATCATACATGTATTCTCCACGGTATATCAACCTCTACCATAACACATACAGTGGCAACACGTATGGTGTCTATCTTGGAACAACGACTACCGCAGGAGCAAAGGCAACCCACTTGGATATTCGCAACAATATCTTTGCCTCCAACACGAACTATTCTATCTACGTTCCCACGATTCCAGATAGTATGATTGCGTTGGACTACAATGTGTACAACACAAACGGTGCAAACCTCGCATACTGGGCCGGAGCGAAGAGTACGTTATCTGCTTGGCAATCGTCTAATTCCGCGTTCAATGCGAATTCGTCTGATCAGACGGTGACGTTCTTGGGTACGGATGACTTGCACTTGATTACAGGTGCGAACAATTTAGGTACTCCGATTGCTTCGGTGACGACGGACATTGATGGTGACGTTCGCAGCACGACGACTCCGGATATTGGTGCGGACGAATACTCGCCCATTACGAACGATGCGCGCACAGAGAAGATTATTGGCGCAGCCGGGGGTTGTGGCGACTCAGCTGTAGCGGTATATGTAGCCTTCCAGAACTTTGGTTTAGATACAATTACTGCGATGGGAGCGACAGTAGAAGTGACAGATCCCAACGCCAATGTGACGACCCTGACGGGAAGCTATTCGGGCTCACTGGCTCCAATGGCGTTCGACACCATTTTCGTGGGTACGGTGAATACGTACGCGGGTGGCAACTTCGACTTCTTGGGCTACACCCAGTTGGCGAACGATGGCCGCACGAGCAACGACACCACTTCGGATGCAGGCTACTTCTTGCCCTACGAACCAGTGGTTACCGGCTTGGTAGACACCGTTTGTGCCTCACAGGATAGCGTAACGCTTTCAGCTTTGGCGGTCCCCGGAACAACTTACGGTTGGTTCAACAGTCCCACAGATACGACCTTGTTGGGAACGGGCGATAACTACACGGTTCCTGTGGCTGGTCAAACGAGCTACTATGTGAAGTTCTTGAACACCGCAGATTCTGCGACCACCTCATTGGCAGGGGGTAATGGATCGGCAGGTAATATGTTTAACATCATCAATACCTCCGGTGCGCCTCTGACCATCACAGGCTTTGCACAAGGCCCTGGAACAGGCAATTCCAGTGCCACCGGTGTGCCGTTGGTCGTGTACTATACACCAGGCGATTACACCACGCAGTCGGCGGCTTCTTGGAGCCAGTTGGCAAGTGGCACCGTGAACTTGACTTCCAGTGCTGCAACGGGCTACCTGCCTGTCAGTGTGACCATCCCTGCTGGGGCGACGTATGGCTTCTTTGTAGGTTTGACGTCCGGCTCGGTGCAGTACACCAACGGTACGGGTACTGCGGGTTCATCTCCTTGGTACGTTCATCCCAAGTTCACCATCACGGAAGGTCTTGGCGGTGCATACCCAAGCCCGGTCAACAGCCCACGTTGTTGGAACGGTCAGGTCTTCTTTGGCTCTGCCGGATGTTCGGACATCCGTGCCGAAGTGAGCTTCGCCATCAACACCGACACAGCTGTGGCGGTAGGCAGTGGTGTAGAGACCAACCCTGCTACGGGTCAGTTTGACTTTGACGCGACGGGTTCTAACGGCCACGTATTCAACTGGAGCTTCGGCGATGGTGCGACGGGTACGGGCATGATGACCCAGCACAACTACGGTACGGCCGGAGTTTACACGGTGAGCTTGGTCGTGACGGATACCGTTTGTGGTACGTCAGACTCTACGAGCTTCCAAGTAACCTCTACGATTAGCGTTGGTGAGAACGGCTTGAACCAAGTGGTTCGTGCCTTCCCGAACCCATCCAATGGTCAAGTGGTTGTAAGCATCTCCGGCACGGAAGCCTTCGAAGGTTCGATTCAAGTGGTGAACGGCGTAGGCCAGATCCTCGTGAATGAGCCCGTAGCCAAGCAGGATGGCGTTGTAGAGATCCCGATGGATCTGCGCAACTTGCCTAAGGGTGTATACACCATCCGCTTGAGCGGCGAGCAAGGCGAAAGCAACCTCCGCGTGGTGCTGCAATAAGCCAGAAAGACGGATTTTTTATCCATACAAGCCCTCGGCATTCGCCGGGGGCTTTTTTATTTAATAAAAAATAAATTTTATTGATTATCGTATAAATAATATTTAAAGGACACTTTTACCCCCCAAAAGATAAAATAAATGACCATTATGGTAAAAATGAACAATTTTAAGAGGGTCTAACAATAGAATGCAGGCAGGAGTATGTTTTCAACATTTTAAAGCCTTGTAGGCGCTTTAAAGGGCTTTTTTCCGATATTACCCAACTCAATTCTCAACCAATTCACCTAAAACCTAAAGCAATGCGTAGAAATCTACTCAAAGCTGTACTTCCTTTCGTGGCGTTCGTGGTTGGTTCTGTATCGGCATTTGCGCAGATGAGCGGAACCTACACGATTAACCCAAGCGGCAGTGGTACATCGAACTACACCTCATTCACTGCAGCCGCGGCAGCATTGACAACCAACGGAGTCAATGGTGCGGTGGTCTTCAATGTCTCACAGGGAACCTACACAGAGCAGTTGACGATTCCTGCCGTGTCAGGAACCTCGACCACGAACACCATCACGTTCCAAGCGAACCCAGCCAATACGGCTCCGGCGGAGATCACCTATTCCCCCACTGGAACCACGGACAACTGGACCATCCACTTGAACCAAACCAATAACGTGATCATCAAGGGTCTGAAAATCACCACGGGTGGTACGACCTATGGTCGTTTGGTGGTGTATACTGGGTCTTCAAACATTCGTTTGGAGAACAACACCTTGATTGGTGCGGCAACCGGATCAAGTACGAGTTCATTATTGGCCGGAGTGTATTACCAATCCACTACACCTTATGCAACGGGAACATGGGTCATTAAAGGCAATAGCATCACCAATGTTAGCTACGCCTTGCAGATGTATGGATCATCAGCGACCAGTATGGACACCTTACGCGTTCAAGACAATACGATAGAGTGTTGGTACTACGGTTTGTATTCGTATTACGCGAAAAACCCAAAAATTATCAATAACACCTTCAATAAGCTAGGTGGATCGACGAACATCTACGGATATAACTATGTGTATTACCCAACGGGGAACGCACAGTTCAAAGGCAATACCATCAATGGATTCCGTTATGGCTGTTACATGTATGCCTCTGGCGGCTCACAGACATGGGATGTTCAAGACAACACCTTGAATGATGTAGGTTATTATGGTTTCTATATATCCAATTCTTCAGCTGGTAAAGCAGAAAAGGTGACCGTCAAGAATAACAACATCAACATGTTGCTGAATTCAACCTTTGCCTATGGTTTGTATCTCGGATATGTCGACGGTGCCCAAGGTCGATCCGAAGTAAGCAACAACATGGTGAATGTGAACATGCCCACCACGGCAACGGTGTATACTTTCTATCCCTATGCTTTGGATAGTGCGGACATCTACTTCAACACTTTTGCCGTTCAATCGGCTGCCGGCGCCACAGGTACAAGCACCTACGGAATCTATGCGGGTTCAACAGGAACCAACGCTGGAACGAAGTTCCGCAACAACATCTTTGCGAACGCAGTTGGCGGTCCCGCTGCAAACTTCTTGGCCGCAGGCGTCACTTCGGGCATGTACAGCAACATGAACTACAATTTGTACTATGGTACAACTTCTACCCCTGTGACATGGGGCGCAACGGGTTGTGCTAGCTTGTCGGCGCTTCAAACAGCATCTTCCCAAGAGGCCAATGGACAATGGGGTGATCCGGCATTTTCAAGTGCCTCGGATGCCCACGTTGAAGGCTTATTAGCCGATGGAACGGCAACCCCCATCGCAGGAATTACCCTGGACATCGATGGCGATACACGGAACAGTACGACACCTGACATTGGTGCGGACGAATTCTCCCCTCCGGCATGCGCCAAACCCTCGGGTGTAAACTTCACTTCATTGCTTCCTTATTCTGCCTCCTTCACATGGGCAGGTAACGCTGGTGGTTATGAATTAGAGTGGGGCCCCACAGGCTATGTTCAAGGTACAGGAACTACGGCTTCATCCTCGACGGCCTCCGCGACCATCACCGTCTCGCCTGCTACCACCTATGACGTGTACATCCGTTCCAACTGCGTCGCTGCGGGCAATGGATATTCCGCATGGTATGGCCCAGTGAGCTTTACAACACCTTGTATTGTACAATCTCTACCTGTTACGGAGAGCTTCAATAACTGGTCTCCTGCATGTTGGGATCTTTCAGGCGGTTCCGCTGCATGGCAACACTATACCACCGGTGGTGTAACCTTGGCTCGTGCCTACTATTGGGGTAACAACGACAAGAGCTTCATCATGGAGTCTCCCTTGATCAACCTCAGCGTGGATGGCCAAATCAAATTTGATTGGTCCCACTCAGGACAATATGCCTCGAGCTATCCATACGACTCACTGAGTGTTCGGGTACGTTCTGCCAATGGTGGAACATGGACGACGTTGACAACCTTGAAAGGAGCAAATTTTGCGACAACTGGTGCCGCAACGACTACCCCTGCGTCCACCTTGGACAATGAAATAGTGTTCATTCCATCTTCTTTCACAGGAGATACCGTGGTAGTACAATTCTATGCATGGTCGGATTACGGTCCTGACCTCTTCTTGGATAACATTGCGATCGAAGCTGTCCCTGCATGTCCTCCGCCCACCAACTTGAGTGTGATTGCAACGGGTGCCTCATCCGCTACATTGACCTTTAATCCTCATTCAAGCAATACCAGCTATGTTGTAGAATGGGGACCTTGTGGATACACGCCTGGAACGGGTTCTATGCCTACCATGACAGCTACTAATGACACAGTGACCATCACAGGTTTGAATTCCAACACCTGCTATGATTTCTATGTCTACGGAGTTTGTTCTGGAACCCAATCCCCCACGGGAGCAGGTCCTGCAACGACGACTACCCTTTGTCAAGCCGCAACGTTACCGTACAGTGACGACTTCCAGAACTGGAGCACGACATCCCCATTGCCTTGTTGGGATCTCAACAATGGCACGCAAACGGTTATGCTTTACACGGATGCAGCAAGCAATAATAGCATGCGTTGGTATTTCTGGTCATGGACCGCAGGTAGTACAGGCATTGCGACTTCACGTCCTGTAAACATCTCTGCTGCGGCAACTGTCAGTTTTGATTGGTCACACAGCAACCAATATTGGACAAGCTATAACGATCAAATGACCCTGCGGGTCCGTAAAGAGACGAGTAGCCAGTGGGATACGTTGGTATACCTGAATGGTCAATCGTTCAATGCTGCGGGTTCAGGAATCAGCACCCCAGGTACGTTCGAGAATGAGTTCCTTTATTTGGACACTTCATACATTGGCCACAACGTCGTTTTTGAATTCTACGGTAATTCCGGTTGGGGTCCTGACGTCTTCATTGACAACTTCAATGTGGATTTCATCCCTACCTGTCCTGACCCTGTTTTGACGAACACGGCCATTACGGCGACCACGGCTAGCTTCTCATGGGCTAATGTGGTGGGAACCTCACCTCTTGGTTCCACCATTGTTTGGGGGCCCCAAGGCTTCTACAACGGAACGGGCAACCCCGGAACGTGGGTCCATGGCGTAAACAGTCCCTATACGATTACGGGTATGTCTCCCAACACCTTCTATGACGTGTATGTCATGGATTCATGTGGTGGTAACGACTTCTCCGGTATGGTCGGGCCTGTGACGATCAAAACAGATTGTTTGGCCCAGTTGAGCGGAACCTACACCATTGATCCCAATGGTTCAGGAGCCAACAACTTCGCCACCCTAGATAGCGCCATGCAGTTCCTGTCTGGATGTGGAATTTCAGGACCGGTAACCTTCAACGTGGCCGCAGGAACCTACACCGGTTCCATCAATCTCGCAACCGTTATTGGCGGTAGTTCAACGAATACTGTTACGATCAATGGCCCGGCTACAGGGGTTGCCAAGATCAATGCCAGTGCGGGTCAAACGGCTGCAACGTTTAATGGTACCAGCTATGTCACGTTGAACAACTTGACCTTGAGCAACCAAATGAGTCACGTTATTTGGATGACTAATGGTGCGGAGTATATCACCATCAATGGCTGTAAGATCCTAGGGGATACCGTAGGTACATCTTCCACCACTGGTACGCCCATTGCTATTTCAGCTACGAACACTAGTCCTACGAGCTACGGCCTGAATGCGAACCACATCACGATTACGAATAACGTCGTGAAAGGGGGTTACTATGGCATTGTGGTCAATGGTGCCAGCACGGGTTCTAAAGTCCAAGACTTTACCATTACGGGCAACGATGTATCCTTGCAGTATTTCTACAACATCCGTACATACTACGCGGAAGATTTGACGATCAACGACAACAACTGTCATGATACGCGTTCTACCGGTGGATATGGATTGATGGTGTACTACAGCAATGACTTTGAGATTGTAGGCAACAACTTTCCCGCTAAGTCATATGGACTCTATCTCTACTATGCGAACGTCTACAATTCATCCGGTGCAACGGGCTACACGCCAACGACCCAGTCTTTGGTAGCCAACAACATGGTGAAGGGTAGCACGTATGGTGCCTACATGTACTCTCCGCGCTACGTTGACTTCTATTACAACACTTTTGCGGGTACGACCTACGGTGCATACATAGGAACCACCACGACAACAGGAGCACAAATGACGAACCTGAACATGAAGAACAACATCTTCACGGCGTCTACGAGCTACTCGGTGTACGCCCCAACTGCGCCGTTGAATGTGCTTGGCTGGGATTACAACTTGTACTACACGGGTGGCGCGAGTCTGGCCTATTATGGCTCGGCCTACACCACGTTGAGCGCTTGGCAGACAGCCAATTCAGCCATCAATGCCAACTCGGTGAATTCACAAGTGATCTACATGGGTGCGGACGACCTTCACTTGGTCACGGGTGCCAATAACCTGGGTACGCCTATCACAGGCATCACCACGGACATCGATGGCGACACGCGAAGCACGACCACGCCGGATATTGGTGCGGACGAGTATACGCCAATCTCTGATGACGCCAGAATTTCTGAGATCATCGGCGCAGCGGGTGGTTGTGGAGACTCAACCACTTCGGTCTATGTCGTGTTCCAAAACTTTGGTTTGGTGAACATCACCTCT
>Ga0208806_1000187_pt1 | contig 17368 bp, 18 predicted proteins | sample Colrivmet1554B02_FD_187663 | JGI IMG/M metagenome (GOLD analysis project Ga0208806, IMG submission 187663) | Estuarine microbial communities from the Columbia River estuary - metaG 1554B-02 (SPAdes) (version 2) | ecosystem: Environmental > Aquatic > Marine > Intertidal zone > Estuary | place...
TTCTTTCTTTGAACTCAATTTCTCAATATTCATTGCTAAAGCCAGCATATCTGCTGGTCTATTATACGTAATAATAATAATAGCAATTTTATTCATTAGTGCTTAAATACTTTTTTGTTTGTTTCTGTAAGCCATTACTATCATAGCTACTATACCTAACCATAATAGGATAGAAGCAAAAGTGCTTGCTATAATAGAATTTTTAATAGTAGTTGGTTTAAATTCAAAACGAATAGCATGATTCCCTGCTGGAACCACAAGCCCTCTTAATACATAGTTTGTTTTAACAATTGGGGTTTCTACATTGTCGATATAAGCCTTCCAACCTAAGTTGTAATAAATTTCACTAAAAACTGCAAATTGTTTTTTAGTGGAGCTACTTGTATAGTTTATTTCATCATTTTTATTATTCACAAGTGCAATGCTTGCATTCTCATCAGATTCTAAATTATTCAAAGACTCAATTTTGTCCTTTTGCTCTATAATGGCAGTGTCTTTAGGATTAAAATTATCTAATCGTTGCATTACTTCTGCAGGGCCTTTTTCAAATTGAATACCTTTTACAAACCAAACATTGCCCAAGGCGTCTTTATTGGGGATGGTATCATTTTCTAAATTTCCAGAGATCACATATTTGGTATTTAGCATATTCATGGTTGGCATACAGTTCGGGAACTTATACCATTGATTTTCTATAAGGTCTTGATAAATACTCAATTTGGCAGCATGATATCCTCCAACTGTTTTATGATTATAGGCAACTATAGCACCTCCATTAAATGCATTGTTAATACCACCTCTCATATCTAATACCCTGTATTGTGTCGTATCTTTTTTCAAGGCTATGTCAATGGGGCTTAATGCAAACGCATTTTCATTTTCAGTGGCCTCAATAAAGCTATCAGATTTTAAATATTTTAAATTCACTTGGAATAAATCAATCATAGATAAAACGCCAAAGCCGATTAATAAAATGGTTTGATTGATTACTTTTTTGATAGCTAAAAACACCAGTGCAAAAATTAAGAGCAGATAAATAAAGAATTTTACCACATCGCCTTCAATCATGCCTTTTCTATCAGTAGCAATAGCATTCACTAAATCACGCGCAGGTGCTTCAAAAGCCGCTCTTTGATTCGCATCTGGAATTTTTGCAATTTGTTCAATTAAATTTCTTTCGCCATCGCTTTTAAAATCACTGGTAAAATAGATTGACAAAACACTCAAAAGAATAATTCCTACTAGTATAAAACTTAATTTATATTTTTTTGTAATATTTTTTAAGCTAGTTTCAGTAGTAATTTCAGCCATACCATATAGGGCCATAATACCTAGCAGTAGAGTTGGGATAACCATAATCATGCTAGGTGCTCTGAACTTATTATAAAATGGTATATTATTCAATATAAATACATTGAAGGATTCTAAATAACTTCCAGCACTTAATAAAAATGAAAGAATAATCGTTGCTGCTATCCACCACTTATGTTTATTTTCTTTTACAGAAAATCCTAGTAGTGCAAAAAAGCAAATGATAACACCCACATAAGGAGGCCCTGCTGTGAACCCGATGCCGCCCCAGTAAAAAGAAAGAAAGGATTGTAATTGTTGAGCCACCTGAGGCTGCATTTGTTGCAAGGTTTCTATTGCTTTTGAGTTTGCAGGATCAACTGCATTAGGATCGCTTCCGCCACCATAAATATTGGGGAACATTAATACTAGAGGTTCCGATTTATACATGCTATAACTTAAAGCATAGTCTTTATTTAAACCTGTTGAAGTTGTTTTAGAGTCTTTGGTAATTAATTTACTTCCACCTCTGATAGACTCTTTGCCATACTCATAAGTGCTCAATAATAAAGGAGCATTAACTGCTAATCCAATGATGCCTGCAGTAAGACCAATACCTAAGGTTTTTAAAATATGGGTATACTCTTTATTTTTAATCCAAATAATTAGAAAGTAAACAGACATGAATATTGCAATAAGCACTCCATAATAGTCTATTTGAATATGGTTTCCTTGAATAAGCAATACTGTTGCAACGGAAGTTAATATGCCTCCAAGCAGATATTTCTTTTGGTACAAAACGAGCAATGATGCAATGAATAAAGGCAAATATGCTATCGAATGCATTTTAGTAATATGTCCAACGGATACAATAATAGGGTTATAGGTTGCATAACTATAACCTAAAGCACCAATGATACTAATGATGGTATTAAAGCCAAGTACTTGAGCTAAAAAGTAAAAACATATACTGGCTAAGAAAAATAAACTAATGGGTTCTGCTAATCCTAAAGTTAATAGTTGATTAATCCAGCCAACTGAATATTCGAAACCGCCCACCCCTGTAGTTTGATAAGCCGGCATGCCTCCAAACATACTATTGCTCCATAATGGGGTATACCCATATTTTTCTTTATATGAAAATGCGTCCTGCGCCATTCCTTTCCACTGGGTAATATCTGATTGCTGTAAAACCTTGCCTTCCAAAGCAGGCTTACAATAAATAATGGCTACAATGGCGAAAATGGCTACTGCGATAATATGGGGTAGGGCCGACTTGAAAATAGACTTCAACATATTCATATATTTATACCAACAAACCTACGACTAAAAAGGCTTTTTAAGTAATTTTAGTACCTTGTAAATATTAACAAATAGAATGAAAAACAAGACCTCTTTTGCCTTTATCTCTAAGCTTGCCATTATATGCAATGCCTTCTATTTATTTACAACCGCCTTTCTGTTTTTATCATGGTTAAAAATACCTAAAGAGGTAGCTAATTTTATGGCTGTTTTAGGACTTGAAATGGCCCCTTTTGTGAACTTAGTATTTGTTATTTGGTTTATAATTAATCTTCTCAGAAAAAAACAGATTGATTTACCTAAATGGCAAACAATTATTAACTTTCTGATGTTATTGTTACAAATTACCTTACTCATTATTTAATTTGAATTATGATTCATTCCATTTTAAAAGACAAGCCCACTAAATTATTCCTAGGTATCACTGCTTTTTTTGTGGCCAATGCCTTAATTGCAGAATGTATTGGAGGTAAAATATTTTCTTTAGAAAAAGTATTTGGGCTTGCGCCTTCCAATTTTACTTTGTTTGGAGTGCCTAATCTTTCTTTTAATTTAACCTGTGGTGTTTTGTTATGGCCACTTGAATTTGTTATAACAGATATTGTCAATGAATACTTTGGGCCAAAAGCAGTGCGTAGAATTAGTTATACTGCCGTAGCTTTAATTAGTTATGCTTTTTTAATGTTTTATTTAGCCATGCGCGTTGCACCTGCACAATTTTGGGTAGAATCTAGAACAGCGGACGGCATACCTAATATGCAGTTGGCATTTGAATCTATTTTTGGACAAGGTATGTGGATTATACTTGGAAGTTTGGTTGCATTTTTAGTAAGCCAATTAATTGATGTATATGTTTTTCATAGAATCAAAAAAATGACTGGGGAGAAAATGATATGGTTACGCGCCACTGGTTCTACAGTAGTTTCTCAATTGGTTGATAGCTTTGTAGTTTTATTTATTGCTTTTAAAATAGGGAATGGCTGGAGCTGGTCAACCGTGTTGGCAGTTGGTGTAGTAAATTACATATACAAGTTTACCATGGCCATTATACTAACGCCTTTAATTGCTTTTATTCAAGGCAGAATTGAAAATTATCTGGGGCACGATTTAGCCAAGAAAATGAAATTGCAAGCGATGGGCTTGGAGAATGAGGCCTAGAAGCTTTGCTTTAATATTTGAATAGCTACTTTATCAATAGGTAGGCTCATGCTGTCTTCATTTAAGTTTTCAAAATTGACCCAACGGAAGGATTCAAATGTTCCTTTAGTGTCTGCAATTTGTGCTGGGCTGAAGTCAAAATTTTTCTCACTGGTTTTAATCTTTGCAGTATCTGTGCTATGCACTATGTAATAAATAGAAATGATTTGGTCTTTTTTATTGAAGGCCGATATTTGAAAAAAATCGGTGGTGTATAAATGATCACCTACAGTTACTGTAATACCCGTTTCTTCCATAAATTCTCTAGCCAAACCATCGCGTGTACCTTCGCCAAATTCAAGCCCGCCTCCAGGTAGTTTGGTAAAAAACTCTCCTTTAATATATTCGTCGCTCACTAGTAATCTATTTTGAGGATCTAATAATAAGCCATAAACACGAACATTAAATAACGCCATAAAAAACTATTAAAGTTTGAATTAAATTTTCAGTAATTTATTTTTCAGTAAATATTTCGATTATTTTTTTAAATATCTAATGACCCATTAAAAACAAAGGTGCCTGGACCCATTAAATAAATATTGTCAAATATATTATCACCTCTATTGTTAAAACTTACGGCTAATTTTCCGCCCAGGGTTTCAATATGTATTTTTTGCTCGCCTAATTTTTCAATACCTGCAATTAGGGCAGAAGCAGTAACGCCGGTGCCACAACTAAATGTTTCATTTTCCACACCGCGTTCATAAGTTCTAACAAAAAGCTGTCCTTCCTCTTGTTGAACAAAATTTACATTAATGCCTTCTGCTTTAAATCTTTCGTTATAGCGAATCATTTGTCCAAGTCCAACAATATCCACACTATTAACACTGTCCACAAATTCAATATAATGAGGAGAGCCTGTATTCAATACATAAAAAGTTACATCACCTTCAATATTTTTCTCTACTAATTTTACATCAATCATTTTTAAATGCACCCAACCTTCAGCATCAATTTTTGACTCATGTGGGCCATCAATGGCTATAAAGGAGTAAGTATCTTTTTTAATGCCTTGGTCAAATGCATACTGCGTTAAACAACGGCCACCATTACCACACATAGAACCTTCCTTGCCATTGGCATTATAATAAGTCATAGAAAAATCATAACCAGCTTTGGTACCTAGTAGCATTAACCCATCGGCGCCAATGCCTTTTCTTCTATCACAAATAAATTCTATTTGGGCTTCGCTTAATTTGATATTGCCTGAACGGTTGTCAATAATTACAAAATCGTTCTGTGTGCCTTGGTATTTTGAAAAGGGTATATTCATTTTAGTTTACTTATCGATAAAATTATTATTTCTATTTTAAATGCCTGCAATAATGCCTAATGATTTTTCTATCATATGATCTACGGCCTTGCCCATATCCTTGCTGTACTCTTTCTTTACTCTATTAGCAATAATTACATTAATACTCAAACATTGATGTCCTAATAAATTACATAAACCATAAATAGCAGATGTTTCCATTTCGAAATTTGCAATTCTATGTTGTCCGTATTTAAAGCTGGTCATTTGATCCACTAGGTTGGGCATTTTTAAAGGAAGTCTTAGGATGCGTCCCTGAGGGCCATAAAAACCTGGGCAAGTAACTGTAATGCCATGACTATATCCTTCTGTAAAATGTTTTAGTAAACCTGCGCTTGCTGAAGCAATATAAGGTTGAATTTTATGAGCACTAATTTTTGTATGCTCATCAAAGGCAGCTAAGATGGCTTTTTCTTCTTCGTTATTTTCCCTCTCATAAAAATGTAAAACATTATCAATACCTAAACCATGGGTGCCGGCTACTAATTCATTCACACCTACTTCGCCTTGCAAAGAGCCGCAAGTGCCCATGCGAATAATAGAAACCGATTTTTTTTGATCATTAATAGTTCTTGTATCAAAATTTATATTCGCTAGTGCATCAATTTCATTTAAGGTAATATCAATATTGTCAGGGCCAATACCAGTACTTAACACTGAAATTCTTTTTTGACCGATATAACCGGTATGGGTAATAAATTCTCTATGCGCTAGTTTATGTTCAACGCGGTCAAAGTATTTACTCACTTCTGCAACTCTTTCAGGGTCGCCAACGGTGATAATAGTGTCCGCAATCTCTTCTGGACGTACATTTAAGTGATAAATGGCTCCGCGGTCGTTAATGATGAGTTCTGATGCGCCAATTGCCTGCATATTGTTTCATTTATGACACAAATGTCGTTTAAATAGGAATAGCTGTAAAATTCTTTTATAATTAAGTTCTTTGCGTTATTTTCGCATACTAGATTAGGGTCGGGTGGCCGAGTGGCTAGGCAGAGCTCTGCAAAAGCTCCCACAGCGGTTCGAATCCGCTCTCGACCTCACTAAAAAGTAAAACCCATACAATTTGTACGGGTTTTACTTTTTCTAATCGAAGCTATAATTAATTTATATGAAATATTCTCAACCCATCGGCATTTTACTTTGTTTACTACTAATTTATACTACTACACAACCTTTAGTAGTTATTGAAAGTAGAAACTGGACAATTACAGGATGGGACCCGGCAGGAAGTAGTTTTGGTCAGGCAGGCAAGTTCTTAAGTTTTTTCGCAGTAATATCTTTAGCTTTTTTTGCGCTACCTTTTATATGGGCAAAGCGTTTTAATATGGTATTTGCTGCTATGCTATTGGCATGGAGTTATAGAAATTTTTTAATTATGTCTACCTGTCTAATGGGAGAGTGTCCGCAAAAGCAGTGGGCCTTATATGCTTGCATACTAATTTCTGCAGGCATATTAGTGATGACTTTTTTACCTAAGATAAAAGTTTCAAGCCAGCCCCAATAATTGCAATAGCTTCATCAATTTGTTTTTCGGTTATAATTAAAGGAGGGGCAAATCTTATTTTATCTCCATGGGTTGGTTTAGCAAGTAAGCCTAAATCTTTTAAGTGTAAGCATAAATCCCAACTTGCATCCGGGTTCTCATGTTTTATCACAATGGCGTTTAATAAACCCTTACCACGAATGGTAGTAATAAATGGAGAATGTAAATTCGCAAGTCCTGCTCTTAATCTTTCTCCCATTTTTGCTGCATTTTCCGCCATCTTCTCCGACTTCAATACTTCTAAAGATTTTATAGCCACTGCGCATGCCAATGGATTTCCACCATAGGTAGAACCATGTTCTCCTGGTAAAATTTGCATCATAATTTCATTGTTAGCTAGTACTGCAGAAATAGGAAGCGTACCACCACTTAATGCTTTTCCTAAAATTAAAATATCGGGCTTAACATTTTCATGATCGCAGGCTAGCATCTTTCCAGTTCTGGCTAAACCAGTCTGAATTTCATCTGCAATAAATAAAACATTGTACTTGTCACATAAATCACGCACTGCTTTTAAATAACCATCATCGGGAATGACTACACCCGCCTCGCCCTGAATAGGCTCTACCATAAATGCAGCCACCTCTTTATCTTTTAATGCTTCTTCAAGCGCCACTAAATCATTATAGGGTACTAAACCAAAACCTGGCATATAAGGGCCAAAACCTTTAAAGCTACTCGGGTCGGTAGAAGATGAAATGGCTGCTAGTGTGCGTCCCCAAAAATTACCTTCAGCAAAAATTATTTTGGCTTTATTTTCAGCAATACCTTTTACATTATATCCCCAACGCCTTGCTAATTTAATTGCGGTCTCTCCGCCTTCCACACCTGTATTCATGGGAAGTACTTTATCGTATCCAAAATAGTTGGTGATGTATTTTTCATACTCTCCCAATAAATTATTATGAAAAGCGCGAGAAGTTAAGGTGAGTTTGCTGGCTTGTTTTTGTAAAGCTTCAATAATAGCTGGATGACAATGCCCTTGATTTACGGCAGAATAACCACTTAGAAAATCGAAGTATTTTTTACCATCTACATCGTATAAATAAACACCTTCTCCTCTTTCCAATACTACTGGAAGTGGGTGGTAATTATGAGCGCCGTATTGTTCTTCCAATGCTAAATATTTAGCAGCATTAGAACTAACTGTTGAATGAGTCATTTCTTTAAATTAAATGAATGGAAATTATATTGATCTGAAAACTGTATACAAATGCGAAAAATGAATTTAGCTTGCATACAAAAAAATAGGAGGTGGTTAAACTACCCCAAGGGATGATTGAGTAAATCTAGGTTTCTATGTAAAAAACTTCCTGTGTTCATAAGGCTAAGTTAGTTTTTTTACTTCAAATTGCCGTATTTTGGGCTTACATTCGCAAAAACAATTACATTGAAACCGCTTGTCTCTATAGTCATATTAAATTATAACGGGGCCGGTTATTTAGAAAAATTCTTGCCATCTGTTTTAGCTACTCAGTATGAAAACTTTGAAGTGGTGGTGGCTGATAATGGTTCTTCAGACAATTCTACTTCTCTCGTTAAAGAAAAATTTCCTGCAGTTAAAATAATTACCAATACTACTAACGAAGGTTTTGCAGGTGGCTATAATTGGGCTTTACAAAAAGTAAAAGCCAATTATTATGTTTTATTAAATTCAGATGTGTCGGTCAATGCTCATTGGATAGAGCCCATGGTGAATTTATTGGAGTCTGATAAAACTATTGCGGCTTGTCAGCCTAAAATATTATCTTATAATAATTCGGAAGTATTTGAATATGCAGGGGCTGCAGGAGGATGGATAGATACATTAGGTTATCCATTTTCAAGAGGGCGTGTTTTTGACGTATGTGAAAAAGATAATAAGCAGTATGATACTGCAGAACCTATATTTTGGGCCACTGGTGCTTGTATGATGATTCGCTCTGAATTATTTCATGCGATGCAAGGTTTTGATGCAAGCTTTTTTGCACATCAAGAAGAAATAGATTTATGTTGGAGATTACAATTAGCGGGGTATAAAATTTATGCTTGCCCTGAAGCTATAGTTTATCATGTAGGAGCAGGTACCTTGCCAAGAGGTGGTCGTAAGGTGTTTTTAAATTTTAGAAACAACTTAATCATGCTTACTAAGAATTTGCCTTTATCCTCACTTATTTGGAAATTGCCTGCTAGGTTCAGTTTAGATGCTATTTCAGCCTATAAGGGCTTATTAAGCGGTGATACTAGCTTCTTTTTTGCTATTGCCAAAGCGCATTTTGCTTATATGGGCTATGTTTTATCGGGTAAATTGAAAAGAACTGAATCACCAAAAGCCTTAGAAACATTAGAGGGTGTTTATCCTGGATTCGTGGTTTATCAATACTTTATTAAAAACAAACAATATTTTAGTAAAATAGTGGCCAAACTAGCTCATTATTAAGAACTTGTTGCTATTTTTGCATCCGTAAATAAACAATATGTCACAAGATTTACAAGATAATACAGCAGAAAAAGATATTGCCACTAACTGGGTAAGTTCTTCTCGATTCTTTTTCTATGTGTCTATTTTTGCTATACTAGCATTGGTTTTAGGTAATTGTAGTCAACTATACAATAGCCGTTTCGTAAAACCCAATCCAGAAGTGCAAACTAGCTCACAGTATAAGCCTGAGTATAAGTAAGAAAAAAAATTTGTTTAAGAGCGCTGTTTCGTTATTTTTGCAGTCCTAAAAATAGTTCTTATACAAGCGAAAGTAGCTCATTTGGTAGAGCACGACCTTGCCAAGGTCGGGGTGGCCGGTTCGAGCCCGGTCTTTCGCTCCAAAAATCCCGTTCTTCGGACTGGGATTTTTTTTTAAGTCTTTAAATAGACGCCCTGGTGGTGGAACTGGTAGACACGCAGGACTTAAAATCCTGTGGGCCGCAACGCCCGTGCGGGTTCGATTCCCGCCTGGGGCACAAAGCCTCTCACGAAAGTGAGAGGCTTTTTTTATTTGAGGCTGCGTCACAAGCTCGCTTGTGTAAGTAGTCGAAAATGAAAAAAGCCAACTGTCCCGAGTATCGGGATAGTTGAAAGGCTTTGAGTAAGACCGATTAACGAGGAAGACGGTGAACGAAGTGAACCGGCAGTCCTAAAGTTTGTTTATCTTAGTTACTCAAAATTTTATTTAAAATTTAATTATGTCTCAAGAAAATATTTCCAAAAACTTTTTAGAACTAGTGGCCATTATGGATCGATTGAGAGCAGAATGCCCTTGGGATAAAAAACAAACTATACATAGTTTAAGAAGTAATACCATTGAAGAGTTATATGAATTAGTAGATTCAATTATTGAAGAGGATTGGCAAGGCATTAAAGAAGAGCTTGGTGATTTATTATTACATATTTTATTTTATACTAAAATAGCTTCTGAAAAAAATGAATTCATTTTAGAAGAAGTGATTGCAGGTATTTCTAAAAAATTAATTCATAGACATCCGCATATTTATGGTGATGTAAAGGCAGAGACCGAAGAACAAGTGAAATTAAATTGGGAACAGCTTAAGTTAAAAGAAGGTGATGGTAAAAAAACGATATTAAGTGGAGTGCCTAATAGTTTACCTTCTATGGTGAAGGCTTTAAGAATACAGGAAAAAGTAAAACAAGTGGGTTTTGAATGGGAGAATAAAGAACAGGTTTGGGATAAAGTAAATGAGGAGATTGGAGAGCTGCAGCATGAGATTGCGCAAAATGACTTAGAGAAGATGGAAGATGAATTGGGGGATGTGTTTTTTAGTTTAATTAATTATGCCCGTTTTTTAAAAATTGACCCTGAAACTGCTTTAGAAAAAACCAATAAGAAGTTTAAGAAACGTTTTGAACTCATGGAAGCCTATGCCAAGGACAATGGACTAGACTTAGCAGCACTAAGTTTGGCTGAGAAAGAGGCCATTTGGCAGAAAATGAAATAAAATTAAATTAAAAGCCCCCCGAATTAACGAGGGGCTTTTTCTCACCCTAACCCAACCAAAAACAATCTTTATAATTTTACTTATTCATTTAAGTTTAAAATAAATGCGTAGTTACCAAAATAACCAGGATACACTCCTGAAATTTTAACACTACTTGAGCTCGCTTTTTTCAAAGCATCATAAAATTCTTCAACAGTTTTAACAGGTTCTTCGTTTACATGTGTAATCACAAATCCTTTTTCAATTCTGCTTTTACCAATAATACCAGTGCCTAATTCCTTAATTAAAACACCACCTTCTAAGTCGTTCTTTTCTGCAGTTGCTTTATCTAAGGTTTCTAATTTACCACCTAGTTTTTCAGCGGCCTTAGAACTTTTTACTAAGTCCGTAGTGCCTAATTTTGCTTTTAGTATTACTACCATTGTCATTTCCTTGCCATCACGCTTTACCACTAAATTCATTTTATCTCCTGGCTTATAACGAGAAACTTGTTCTTGTAATTCTGGAGAAGTTTTTACAGCCACTCCATTAATTTTTAAAAGTATATCTCCTTTTTTAATGCCAGCAGCTTTTGCAGCGCCTCCGTCTAATACATCAGAAATTAAAATACCGTCTCCTTCTTTATACTTTGTATTAAGGTCTTCTAGTATCTTCTTTAATTCTTCATCAGATAATCCGTCTTTAGGATAGCTAATACCTAAATAAGCTCTTTGCACTGTACCGTATTTTACAATATCAGTAACTACTTTTTTCACAATGTTTACTGGAATTGCATACGCATAACCTGCATAAGAACCCGTAGGAGACGAAATGGCAGAGTTTATACCTACTAACTCACCACTTGTATTTACTAAGGCACCACCACTATTGCCTTGGTTCACCGCAGCATCTGTTTGTAAAAACGATTCAACAGGTTTATCGCTCTGTCTTGAATTAATATCAATAGAACGGTTTTTGGCACTAATAATACCTGCTGTAATGGTCACATCTAAGTTTAAAGGATAACCAATGGCAAGTACCCATTGTCCTAATTTAATTTCATCACTATTGCCATATACTAAATAAGGTAAGCCACTAGCTTCAATTTTTATCACCGCAATGTCGCTACTCGCATCCACGCCAATTACTTTTGCTTTATAAGTTTTCTTATTCGTTAAGGTTACATTAATTTCATCGGCACCATTTACTACGTGGTTATTGGTTACAATGTAACCGTCAGCAGTAATTAATACACCACTTCCACTCGCTCTTTGTTCTGGTTGCATTCTTGGGCCACCAAAAAAATCGCCAAACATATCTTCGTCTCCAAAGAAATCAGAAAATGGGTTTCTTTGTCTTCTTTGATTGGTCTCTACTTTTTTGGCATTGGTTTTTGTTTTAATATGCACAACAGCAGGAGAGGCTGCATTGGCTGCAGGGGTAAAGTCAACAGTAGTGGCCGGTGCACTACCATTAAAAAAATTGGCATAATTAGCAGGTAGTTTACCATCGGTTTCAAAACTTGAATTTGACGATGAAATTTTTCCATAAGCCCACATACTTGCCACAGTAGTAATGGCACTAATACCAATAATGGCTGCTACATTTTTTAAGTTCATATTCATGCTTTTATTTTTATAGTAAAAATTGGGTTCTACTTATACTTTACAAATTTGATACCAATTCAGCTACAAATTAACGAAGCTGAAATTTTGTCACAAAACCGTTTAAGCAGCTTTAACAAAATATTTACGAAAATATTCGTTTTTACTGAATTTTACTTAAAAATTCAAGGGTATCCACACCGTCGGCATATTCTAAAAGGCTTGGCTTCTGAGGCCCTCCAAAAGCAATTCCGTTTTGGCCAACAATACATTGAATTTCGCTGCTATCAATAGTGGGTATTTTGCCAGGGGTATAAAACTGGTAGTGAATTTGAGAGAGCGCCGCAAAGGGAGAGGGGTTCTCACTTAATAATATACCGCCAGTATCCATGTAAAATTGTCGGTTCATCATAAGTAGGGCTAACTGGTAGTCATAATTATGCTTGTATTTATGTTCGTCCCCTAAATAGTTATATTTTTTCATGGCCTCTAATAAGGGTATAAAATCATAGCCCTCGGGCACCCAAATTTGAGTCACATTTCTGCAACCCATTCCAAAGTAAAGCAGCATATCGTCGGCAAGTAAATCTAATTCAGCCTTGGACTCCTGCCCATCTAAAATGGCAATAGAGGTTTTATTCTTTCTAATAATATGTGGGTATTTGCCAAAGTATTGTTCAAAGTAGCGGCCCGTATTATTACTGCCTGTAGCAATATAGGCATCGCAGTTTTTAAGCTGTTCTTGTTGTATAATTAGTTTTTCGAAGGCAGGGTTAATTTCAATAAGTGATTCAATCACATACTTCATTAAAATGGTGTCTTTTGAGGAAAGCTTAACTACAGCTGTATGCCCCGCTATTAAAGTACTGAGTAAATCGTGAAAACCAACGAGCGGAATATTACCAGCCATTACAATACCTACCTTTTTTCCAGTGGGTTCATTGGATAGGGAAGGATACTTATTCGCCCAGTGTTTTAGGGCATCTAAGGATAAAAAAGATTGCTTTATTTGACTTGTAGCATGATCCATGAAAACGGGTAAAAACCAAGAATTTTGTTGAAAAGCCTTTTGTTTAGCTAATTGGAAGGCCTCATTTTTGGGGTCAAAAAAGGTCTCGCCTAAGGTAAAAAAATGCTCAATTCTTGCTTGTAAGTTCATGCTTGTTCTTTATATTTGTGATGCAAAATTACGTTACTAATTTTTAAATAATTTTTTATGGCTATCAAAATTACGGATGAATGTATTAACTGCGGTGCTTGTGAACCAGAATGTCCAAATAACGCTATCTACGAAGGTGGTGTAGAATGGGCTGTAGCTGATGGTACAACCGTTAAAGGTGCTTTCACTTTATTAGACGGATCTTCAGTAGACGCTGCACAAAGAATTGCGCCAGTAGCTGCCGATACCTATTATATCACACCGAATAAGTGTACAGAGTGTCAAGGTTTCCACGAAGAGCCTCAGTGCGCTGCTGTTTGTCCAGTGGATTGTTGCATACCTGATGAAATGTATGTAGAAACAGTAGAAGTATTGTTAGCTAAAAAAGACAAACTACACGCTTAAGATTAACGCATAAACGCATATTTTAAAAAGGGAATTAATTTCCCTTTTTTTATGCCTTCTATTAAGTAAATTTGAATATCAATTAGTATACATGAAAAAAAGGGTAGCACTTGTTACAGGCGGTTTAAGTTCTGAAGCACAAATTAGTTATAAGAGTGCCCAAACTGTAATGAATGCCTTGGACAAAAATAAATACGATGTGTATTTAATAGATATTCATCCTACAGGCTGGTGGTATGAAAATATAGTAGGCGAAGAAGTAGCGGTGGACAGAGCCGACTTTAGCATTATGGAAGGTGGTCTTAAAATTAATTTTGATATTGCCTTAATGTGTATTCATGGCACGCCAGGGGAAGATGGAAAAATGCAAGGCTATTTCGATTTAATTGGTTTGCCTTATACAAGTTGCGATACAGCTACCTCGGCTTTAACTTTTAATAAAAGATACACAGTGGCCGTTGCTGGTTTTGGAGGCATAGCGGTAGCAAAGTCTTTACACTTAATTTCCTCTACTCAACTTTCACCGGATCAAATATTAACCCAGGTTACACTGCCTTTATTTGTGAAGCCTAATAATGGAGGAAGTAGTTTTGGTATTAGTAAAGTAAACACCGCTGCAGAATTAGCGCCTGCCTTAGAAAAAGCATTTAAAGAAGATTCACAAGTATTAGTAGAAGAATTTATAAGTGGAAGAGAATTCACTATTGGGGTATTTAAATCAAAAGGAGTTACTACTGTTTTACCCATTACTGAAATTAAAACTGAAAACGAATTTTTTGATTTTGAGGCAAAGTATGAAGGCAAGAGTGAAGAAATAACGCCTGCAAAAATTACCGAGACCATGTTCAAGGATTTATCCGAAGCAGCTAAGCAAGTGTATGCTATTTTAAATTGCAGAGGGGTGGTAAGAATAGATTTTATTTATGATGAAAAAGCACAGAGAGCTTTTTTATTAGAAGTGAATACAGTGCCAGGACAAAGTGAAGCGAGTATTATCCCTCAACAAGTAAGGGCCATGGGTTGGAATTTAACCGATTTTTATGCAACTATTATAGAAGATAGTTTAGCTTCGAAATAATGAGCATAGTGTATATTTATAAATAGCCTTTAAATAAAATACGATATTTTGGAATTCATAGACAAATTATTAAAAAAGCCTTTATGGGTGAATATCTTAGCAGGTATTGGCGCTGTACTAGTTTTATTAGTATTGTTTTTCTTTTCCTTAGGTTGGATTACAGGCAATGGTAAGACAGAAAAAGTACCCAATGTTTTAGGATTAGATGTCACAGCTGCTGAAAAAAATATTAAAGCCCTAGGTTTTGATTTGGTTTTACAAGACTCTATATATGTAGATACCCTGGCTAGAAATTCAGTATTAAGGCAAACCCCAGAAGCAGATGAAGTAGTTAAAAAAGGCAGAACTATTTTTTTAACCATTAACCGTGTCATCGCACCGCAGGTAGATATGCCTAATTTAATTGGCTTCTCTTTAAAGAGTGCTCAAACTTATTTAAAAGTATTAGGCTTAAGAATTGGCACTATTAATTTAGTGGCTGATAGAAATAAAAATGTAATTGTAGAACAGTTAGTAGGTAATACTCCTATTGCACCAGGAACAAAAATTGTATCGGGTACCTTAATTAATTTTACTGTAGGAGATGGGGGTGCTAGTATTGGAATGGAAGTACCAGACTTAATTGGTTTAACAGTGGCGATGGCTAAAATGCAAATTGCGAGTATGGGGTTACTTGTTGGAAATATTTCTGCCAATGGTGTTATACAAGATACAGCTAATGCTTTTGTGATACAGCAAAATCCTGCTACTTATTCTTCTGTATTAGATTCTTTAGGTATGCCTGTAAAAAATGTTACCATACAAGGAGTTGCTATTGACTTAGTCATTGATAGAGTAGCCCCTGTTATTATACAAAGAGACTCTTTAAGATAGAATTCATCATTTCATTACAAAATAATTCAATTTAAAATAATAAGATGCAAACCATTACAGTAGAAGCTTTAAAAGCAAAATTAGACGCAGGCGAAAAAATAAATTTAGTAGATGTGCGCGAGCCACATGAGCATGCTGCATTCAATATCGGTGGTATATTATTACCCTTAGGTCATGTACAAAGTTTACAATTAGACGATATAGAGGACATGAAAGAAGAGATCATATATATTTATTGCAGAAGTGGCAATAGAAGTGGTCAAGCCTGTCTAATGTTAGAGCCTTATGGCTTTAAAAATGTAGTCAATGTATCGGGTGGTATGTTGGACTGGCAGGAAAAATTTCCAGGATAATTATTACGCATACATTTTCGTATCTTAACCTTCTAAATAATTTAATATGAAAAAATTAAGTTCATTATTATTAATGGCTACGCTGCTATTTAGCGCCTGTAATTTTGATAATAATAAGCCATCGGCTTACCTCGACAATGCTAACAGAGCAGACACGCTTTCTGGTGGCGTTAAATTAATACCTATTACCACAAGTAAGGGGGTATTTAATGTATGGACAAAGAGAGTGGGGAATAATCCGAAAATTAAAGTTTTATTATTACATGGTGGGCCTGGTTCTACCCATGAATATTTTGAATGTTTTGATTCTTACTTTCCTAAAGCTGAAATAGAATATTATTACTATGATCAATTAGGCTCGGCTTATTCCGATAATCCTAACGACTCTAGTTTATGGAATTTACCAAGGTTTGTTGAAGAAGTGGAAACAGTGAGAAAGGCCCTGGGTATGGACTCTTCTAATTTCTTTTTATTAGGACATTCATGGGGCGGTATCCTAGCCACTGAGTATGCTCTTAAGTATCAACAGCATTTAAAAGGTTTAGTTATTTCAAATATGGTGCCTTCTATACCTGACTATGTTAAATATGCTAATGAAGTATTAGGGCCAAAATTACCAGCTGATGTACTTGCAACAATTCGTGCCTTTGAAGCCAAGGGCGATTATACGAATCCAGCTTATTTAAAAATTATTACAGACTATTATTATCCAGAGCATATTTTAAGAATGCCTGCAGCCAATTGGCCTGATCCTGTGAAGCGTGCCTTTGCAAGAATGAACTATCCTTTGTATTTAAAAATGCAAGGCCCTTCTGAATTTGGTGTTGTAGGAGATGCAGTATTAAAAAATTGGGACCGCAAAGCCGATTTAAATACAATTACAGTTCCCACTTTAAGTATTGGTGGTGAGTTTGATACTATGGACCCTAAGGCTATGGAAGAGCTTTCTAAACTAGTAAAAGATGGTCAATTTTTATATTGCCCTAAAGGATCACATATGTCAATGTATGACGATCAGTTTACTTATTTCACCGGTTTAGTGAAGTTTATTAAAGGGGTGGATGCGAGAAAGTAAATTATTTTATAACTAGTTTTTAAAATTAGTTATTATTTAAGATTATATAAAAAAAGGTCCTGAAAATTCAGGACCTTTTTTTTGGGTTAAATCTAACCCATACTCAGGGGGAAGGAAAATTCTTTATTTCAGATCTATCTTTATACTAACCCAATAGTTTCTGCCTGCCATAGGGTAGTAATTATTAGAAGTGGTTACACTGCCATCATAGATATAACTATAAGTATATCCATTGGGTGCATATTGAACGTTTAATATATTATTG
>Ga0208806_1000188_pt1 | contig 17365 bp, 19 predicted proteins | sample Colrivmet1554B02_FD_187663 | JGI IMG/M metagenome (GOLD analysis project Ga0208806, IMG submission 187663) | Estuarine microbial communities from the Columbia River estuary - metaG 1554B-02 (SPAdes) (version 2) | ecosystem: Environmental > Aquatic > Marine > Intertidal zone > Estuary | place...
TGTACGTTCATACAACAATTCGGTAAGCTTCCCTTGAACAGTAACAGTTATAGATAGAGTTCCAGGGTTAAATGTTAGTACTAAGTTAGTTATCTATTTGAAAAGTAGGAAACAAAGAATCCACAAATTCCTCTTTACAGTGCTTTAAAAGAAAATTACGAGGAGAAAGATTAGAAAGAGAGGCATGAGGTCTTTTGTGATTATACATGAATAACCACTGGTGTGCAGTAGTTTTAAATGTATCAATCGAGGTAAATAAATTCATGCTGAGTACTTCCTCTCGAAAGCTTCGATTAAAACGTTCAATATAGCCGTTTTGAGCAGGTTTCCCTGGTTGAATGAAGGTGAGTTCCACGTTGTTGTTTTTACACCAATCAGAGAGCCTTTCGGCAATAAATTCAGGTCCATTATCCACCCGAATTTTCTCTGGTAAACCTCTCCAGACTTTTAGGTTTTCTAGCTCTGTAATGACTCGTTGGCTGGTAATCGATTTTGATGGAACAATCGCTAGTCCTTCACGATTGAAGTCATCTATAATATTTAAAACACGGAACTTTTTACCATCACTTAGGTTGTCTTGCATAAAGTCCATTGACCAGTGTAAATTGGGTGTTAAAGGTTGTAATAAAGCCTGTTTTTCACGTCTAGGAAGGCGTTTGCGACGCTTTGAACGAAGGTTCAGCTTCATCTCTGTGTAGACACGATATGTGCGCTTATGATTCCATTTTTTACCATCGTTTCTCAGGTAATGATGCATCATCCAAAAGCCCCATCGATAATGCTCATCTGCAAGGTTTTGTAAAGCGTCAATGATCTGATTGTCATCTCGGTCAACGGCCTTGTAATAAAACGATGAAGCGCTTATTTGAAGCAAATTACACGCCTGTCGGACACTCAGGTGGTGCTGCTCAATTAAAAACTCACCTGAACTTCTTTTCTCCGCAGGCTTTAGAGCTTTTTTTCGATCAAATCTTTGAGGGCATCACGCTGTAAACTCACATCAGCAAACATGCGTTTTAAACGTGAATTTTCCGCTTCCAACTCTTTTAAACGCTTTAAATTGGTAGCATCCATGCCGGAATACTTCTTTTTCCAACTAAAAAATGTCGGCTGGCTGATGCCTTGTTGACGACAAATCTCGCTGACCGACATGCCAGCGTCTTGAAGCTTTAAAATCGCAACGATTTGTGACTCCGTAAATTTTGAATTTTTCATACAATTTTTGCTTTACGGACTCTATTTCAAAACGTTTCAGTTTTGGGGGAAGCTTACCCATGTTCTATACTTATCAAATGAAACAACCACTTTACCTTTGGATTTTCAAAATATTGTAAGTTTGTCTTTACTTAAAAGCTGAAGCTATGGAAATTGCAATTTTTATCGCCCTTCTTGTTTTGCCAGTGGCAATTTTGAAAGACAAGTTCAGTCAATTTGCCGTCTTGAAAAATGCTTACATCGCAGTAATTGTATTGGCTTGGGCCTTTCTTTTCTACAATTATGAAGTCAAGCTCTCTTTTATTTTACTGATGACACTTTTGACCGCCGTCAATCTTTATAAAATTTTGGTGCCATCTGCTCAGAAGTAGGGGTGGTGAGGTTACAATTTTCTTAACTTCAAACCATGATACGTATTTTCATTTCCATTTACTTCATGTTCCTTGCGGCCTTATCCTTTGCGCAGCAGCCCTATCTCGAAGGAACAACGCCTTATCTCGATTACAAAACCCTTGAGTCCATGCATTTGAAGGGTGCAGTAAAGCAAATTACTGAAACCTCTTACAAAGCCACAATGGTGAATGGTCAGTTTGTGAAAGGCGCCAAAGGTTGGCAAAATACCTGGGATTACGATATGGTGTTTGTTTTTGATGCCAACGGTTTTCTGACTACAGAAAAAGAACTCCGCAGCGGAAGTTATCAAGTCAAGCGCTCCACCAAAATAGATAGCCTCAAAAGAGTAGTACAAACAACTTTAGGGCAGAGTGCGCATTATTACACCTATGATTCATTAGGTCGCATCAGTAAGTCGAAGCAAATAAATGGTGAAACCACCGCGGTCACGCACTATCTGTATTTCTACGACACCAACGGTTTTTTAAGTAGAAAAGAATGCTTCGTCAACAAACAAATGAAATCCGTAGAGTCTTTTCAGTACGACGCTTCTGGCAATTGCACTGCTGCTTATTACAAAGCCGAAGATTACCAAACCACTGATTTGTACAAGTACAACACTGCCAAGCAGCTCATCGAACATACAAGCTATGAATATGAAGACTTAGAAGAAATGGAGAAAGGTTTTTTCGAATACAAGGGTCAAGAACTCATACTTGAAAAATGGCTCCTGTACTCGGAAAGCGAGGTGATCAACGAATTGGTCTATAAGTTCGAAAACGGCAATGTGGTAGAAATTACCGAAACCGACGTAGACAAACCACAAGCCCAAAAAGTAACAGTCAGCTACCAGTTCGACGCAAAAGGCAACTGGATCAGGCAGTACATCAATGACAACGGAAAGTTATATATCGTGGAACGAACGATTGTTTATTTTTCTTGATTCGCTAATTTCACCTGTACATCAACAACATGAAATCAACAACACTCTTTTTAGCGCTCTTTTTCAGTTCGCTTTCCTTCGCTCAAAACTGGGCGCCAGCAGGTGCCAAATGGCATTATACCTACATCGGATTTTCGATCGGCTATGTAGAGATTGCCAATGTGGGCGATACCGTTATTGCGGGGCAGACTTGTCAGAAGTTGCAAAAAACATTCAATGGGCTGCAGTTTGGCGTAACACCAATGAATTTTGTTTTCGACACCACCTATACTTATGAAAACAACGGCATTGTGTATGTCTTAGAGCAGAACCAATGGAAAACGCTCTATAATTTCAATGCGGTAGTAGGTGAACATTGGCCAATGGCTCCCATGCCTGAATTTGGTGGCTGTACTGAAAACAGTCAATTGAAGGTCCTGGCAACTGGTACAACAGTAATCAATGCCCAAACCCTCAAATATTTGGTGGTCGACTTTTGCAACCCAGACCTCACAAGTCAAGGTTTTCAAGATACCATCATCGAAAAAATTGGTTTCACGGGTTCATATATGTTGCCATTCGACATGTGCACCATGGCTTTTGACGGCAACGAAGGCGGTCCTTTCCGCTGCTACTCAGACAACAATTTTGCCACCTTCAAACCTTTCTACGATAACGAATGTGACTACTTGGTTGGCTTAGAAGAAAATACATTCATGCATTCAGTTCAAATTTACCCCAACCCAAGCGCAGGCGAACTTTATATCGAATCTGAGCTTCCCTTTGAAAATATCCAACTCACCGATGCCACAGGCCGAACTATTCACTCCTTTGATTTACAAGCTGGCGTTAACCAAATGCATTTCCCCAGTTTACAGTCAGGTACTTATTTCATTCGCAAGGATGGACAGTGTGTGAAGTGGGTGGTGGAGTAGAATTGCCGAGAATTATGTATTTTCGATGCCAATTATGGTTTTCAGCAGCATCTTGTTCTTATTGTACTTTTTACCAGTATTCATGCTGGTGTATGTGCTGTTGCCCAAGAAAGCCAAGAACTATTGGGCCTTACTGATCAGTATTTTATTTTACGCATGGGGTGCGCCCAACTTCTTATATGTAGTGCTGTGCACGAGTATCATCGATTTTTACCTCGTTCAGGCGCTCTATAAAAGTGAGCAACAACAGCGCAAAAAAGTCCTGCTCACCATCTCACTGGCGCTCAATTTAGGCCTTTTAGCCTATTTTAAATACGCCAACTTCTTTATTGAAAATGTCAATGTAGCGCTGAGCTCTATTGGGATAGAGCAATTGGCCTGGACGCAAGTGGCTTTGCCAATCGGCATCTCGTTCTTTACGTTTCAGACGCTTACTTATGCTATTGAGGTGTACCGCAATGAACACGCGCCTTTTGAGCGCCCCGATCATTACTTGCTTTACAAACTCATTTTTCCGCACGCCATTGCGGGTCCAATTATCCGCTTTAAAAGCGTTGCAGCTCAGGTGGTAGACAGAACCGAAACCCCAGACGATCGCCTCATTGGTTTGTTTCGTTTCAGTTTGGGTTTGGCCAAAAAAGTGCTCATTGCAAATGTTCTTGCAAAGCAGGCAGACCTCTATATGGGCGGCGACCTCCAGGCACTGAGTTTTGATGAAGCTTGGATTGGAATTATTGCCTATACTTTTCAGATTTACTTTGATTTTTCTGGTTATTCCGATATGGCCATTGGCCTTGCCCGCATGATGGGCTTTCGTTTTCCTGAGAACTTTGACTCGCCGTATAGTTCTGCAAGCATTACCGAGTTCTGGCGCCGCTGGCATATCACCCTCGGGGCGTTCATGCGCGATTTCCTTTATATTCCGTTGGGCGGCAACCGGGTGAGCAGCAAATGGCGTTTGTACGTCAATTTGTGGTTGGTATTCTTGGTTTCTGGCCTATGGCACGGCGCTTCTTGGAATTTTGTATTGTGGGGCGCCTTTCACGGGTTTTTCCTGATCCTCGACCGCCTTTTCTTATTGAAGTTTTTAGAAAAAATAGGGAAGGTGCCTGCAGCGCTTTTCACCTTTTTTATCGTAGCCATGGCTTGGGTGCTCTTTCGAATTGAAAGCTGGGAAAACGCGCAGATATTTTACAATCAATTATTTGATTATAAAGACATTAAATTTATTGAATTAAACAATAGCTTTTATATTATTTTGTTACTTGCCATTCTATTTTCCGTTGTGGGGAGGTTACATTTTATGGAGAAGCGCACCTTATTTTTTACTGCGGAAAATCCAATTTTGTCTGTCTCTAAAGCCACTTTAATTACCACGATTTCAATAGTCCTTTTATTCTTGAGTATTGTATTTTTGTCCGCCTCAAATCTAAATCCATTTATTTATTACCGCTTCTGATGAAAGTGCCGACAAAACATACCCTTATCAAAAATGCTCTTTTCGGACTCGTGCTTGCCGCGCTTCTCTTACCATGGCTAGAGCAAAACGAACATCTTTTTAATCCTAAGGCTTTGGGTGGGGTGCCACCTTCTTCAGAAAACATCAAATTCTCTCCCGACAAATGGCGTTCGGCCAAATTCCAAGTAGGGCAAGAAGCGTATATCCGAGATCATTTTGGCCTGCGCCCGTTCATGGTGCGCTTTTACAACGAACTTTTTGACCGCTTGTTTGGCGAGTACCAAGCCAATGGGGTCATTATGGGTAAAGACGGCTATCTGTTTGAAGAAAACTATTTATTGGCAGCCTCTGGTCAGGATTACATCGGTCCAGACTCGATCAATGAACTCGTACAAACGCTCGGTTTGGTTCAGCGCGACCTCAGACGAAGAGGGAAGAAACTTTTGGTGTGTATTGCACCTGGTAAAGGCTCTTTTTATCCAGATAAAATGCCCGCTGCATATCATTACAATGGCAGTACGGGAAGAAATTACCCAGATTTTATCAGAGTCCTCAAGCAGCAAGAAATTGCGCTGCTGGACATCCAAGATTGGTTTTTACGCATGAAAAATACAACGCCATATCCTTTATATCCCAAAACGGGGATTCATTGGAGCAGTTATGGCGAGTATTTAGTAGCCGATTCTTTGATAAAGAAAATAAGTGCGCTTTCACAAAAACCACTGCCATCAATGAAACTCTTGCGCATAGAACAAGACAGCAAGCCGCGCGACCGCGACGACGACATTGAACTCGGCATGAATTTATTGCGCAACTTGCCTGATTTCAAGATGGCCTATCCAAAGTTTAAGGTGCAGCCTTTGCAAGCCGGACAGAAAGCACCGCGTGTATTGGTGATTGGCGATAGTTTTTACTACGGAATGTTCAATTGGGGCATGATGCAAAGCGTCTTTGAAGGCGGTGAGTTTTGGTATTACAACCATGAAAGATTGGTGCCTGGAAAAGAAACGAGGTATATCGAGGATATGAAAAACTACGCGAAGGAAGTTGGGCAGTTTGATGTGGTGGTATTGCTACTTACCGAAGCCAATTTACCTAGATTTGGCTTCGGAATGCAACAAGCTTATTTAAGGAAAGACCTTAAGTGAGTGAAGGTGCAACCTTCGGTACAATTTTGACATTGAGTGCTACCCAACCTTTTTGACCGCGGCTTTTGTCGAAAGTAACTTCGTCGCGTTCTGCGATTGGGGCAGAAAGATTGGCTGCGTGTACAAAGATGTTTTCGCCACTGGCTTTGTCTTTGATGAATCCGTAACCTTTAGAGTCGTTAAAGAAGATCACTGTACCTGAGTCAGAAGCGTCGTCTTCTTCGCTTTCTTCGCGGCGTGGGATACCAATTTCGATGCTTTCTGCATCGATTTCGATGCGTGTGCTTGGGTCAATTGGTGCATCTACGATGCGACCAAATTCGTCTACGTAAGCCATCATGCTATCTAAGCCACCGCCGGTTGCATTGGATTTACGCTCTTCAGAACGAATTAATTTTTCTTTTTTCTTTTTTGCTTTGAGTTTTTCTTTTTCCTTCTTGGAGAAGGTTTCTTTGGATTTAGCCATTTAATTGCGTTAAGAGAATAAGTGCCATGAGCAAAGTAGGAAGGGTGGCAACTTACAAGACGCAGGCGGATTTGACTGCAAAGATACAAAAAACTTACTGATGACGCTTGGTGGGTTGCCAAACTGAAGAACGAATACCTCCAAAAAAGCGGAACATCCCTATCAGTAGGGCAATATTCATGCTGACAAAATGAATGATGTAACGCAACCATACCAATTGAACGCCTTGTCGGCGTGCTAAGTAGTCGACAACAAAGGTGATAGGGATGAGGAGTAGCCCAAAATACAGGACTTCGTAAAACCAAGAATTTTCGTGATGTTGAATAATCTGAAGGGTCATGGCGACCAAAAACACGGGTAAAATCCAGCGCAATACTTTGTGCGAGAAGAACGTGAAGGATATCCAGTTGAATTTGAGCAGCAAACGCCAAAAACGCTTGAGGTTTTGAAAATTACCTGATGAGATGCGGATTTTGCGGCGAAATTCTATGAGTAGATCATTGGAGACATCCTCGAGCACAATTGCTTCGGTTTGGGTAACGCTCCGGTAGCCCTTCTCGATACAGGTCATGTTGATAAAGAAATCATCGACCAAGAAGTGTTCAGGGATTTTTTCAAAGCATTTTTTTCGAAAAGCAAAACAGCCTCCAAAGGGCCCCATCATGGCGCCCCAAAGTTTTCCTTCGGCTTCTTTGATCAGTACCTCACCTGCAATGTAGGTTGATTCCGGCATCGAAATACCAGTATCCTTTAAGCCGTAGTGTTTCATGGTAGAATCTACCAAGCCAATTTGCGCATCAGAGAATGGTGCCTGAAGCTGTAGCAGTGTTTGTTCGGTAAAGAGCACATTGGCGTCTGTGAGCACAATGATGTCGTGCTGGGCTTTCGGAACAAGCGCATTTACAATTTTGATTTTGCCTTGACGCTCCTTAAAAAGAAAGACCTGACATGCTGCAAATTTTGTTTGGTATTCTTCAGCGATGAGCGCACTGAAGTCCGAGCTGTTATCTATACCAATCAGCAATTCTATTTGCTCGGCTGGGTAGTTGCAAGCGAGAATGGAATCTAGTTTGTCTCGGAGTACTTTTTCTTCGTTGTGGGCGGCAATGACAATTGTGAGGGAAGGAAGAACGCCCGTAACCGGATAAACGCTTGCATTTTGTTGTTTTTGAAGCAAAAACTTCAATAAATAGGGATAAACTAGATAGCTAAACAGCAAAAAAATCAGGCCAACAACAAATAACAACTGGAGCATATGGCAATATTAGCGATTATTTTGAAGTTCTTCGAGCATTTGTAAAAGTTGTCTTTGGACCTCCTTGGCTTCAAAGTGACGCTCAAAGTAGTTGGAGAAATAAGCTGCTCGTTCCTTTATTTTTTCTTGGCTTTCTAAGAGTTCTAAAATATCAGTAAGAAATGAATCTTGATCATGTTGGATAAGATGGGGTTGCAGATCGGGCAAACCATCTGCAGATTTATTGCTCAAGACAATTGGAGCCCCAACACTCATGGCCTCTAAGATTTTCATTTTGACACCTGAACCCGATTGCAAACAACCCACGAAAATACCATGCGTGGCTATAAATTCTTTGGCGTCGGGAACAAAACCATGCACCAAAACACTGGGTTGTTGCCAGTGTTTGATATTTTCTGCGCCTTTGCCAGCGATATGAAATGTGAGCAAAGGATGTTGTTGTTTGAGGAGTGGAAAAATTTGAGACAAAAACCACTCGACCGCTTCTACGTTTGGTTTCCAATTGAAAGCTCCTAAAAAACATAGTTGTTGCGTTGTTAGCGTACTGCGCTGTGAAGGATGTGCAATAGACGCTGGCAAATAACGACAAGCGGTGAGGGTCTGACCTTCAATAATAGATAAATCCGTATCGGAGATGGTTAAAATCAAATCCAAGCCACCTTGATCTTCACTCCAAATGCTGCGCTCGGCCCATTTTAAACTGTAAGCCAGCTGATTCAGGTACCATTTTTTGGGTAAATTCTTGGTGTTGCCAGCGAGGTCTTTCCAGATTTGGTGCTCAATGTTGTGCGCGCGGTAAATAAATTTAGCTTTGGAATAAGGCCTCAGGTTGGGTGCGTAGACCGCAGCAAAAAGGCTTTCAAAGATGACGAAATCGTAATTTTCTTTGTGGAGTTCTTGTTTGATCGCGGTGTGTACTTCGGTGCTTTTGAAACGCGTCAGGTTGTAAGATTCTTGCCTGAGTAAAGCTAAAATGGCACCGTAAATGCTTACGCCTGTGTCTACAAAATGTGGCGTTACTGTTAGTTTGTCGTGCTGAAGAAACGCGCTACTGTCAAAAGGATGCTTGGCGGTTTCGATGGAATGATAGCTGATTTTACTGACATTCTGCAGCGAGAGCAGGTCCTCGAGGAGCCTGGCCATAGCCAAGCAGCCGCCATCTAAAATGGGGTAGGGCGGTTTGTGGCTAAGGATCAGGATTTTCAAGGTCAGTAAATTTAAACGGATAACGCTTTTTTAGTGAAGAAAAAAGCCACTGGTGTAAAGATAACGGCTGCCATCCACATGCCAATAAAAGGCGTTACTGTACCGGTATCTGCAAGGTTATCGCCAACCGAACTCAAAATGAAATACAGCATGAAAATGAGCGCCGCAATGACAACAGGTGCACCAAAACCACCTTTTTTAATGAGTGCACCCAGCGGAGCCCCCACAAAAAAGAGTACAATGATGGCGTAGGTGAGGGCAAACTTGCGGTGGAATTCAATCCAGTAAAGGTCGGTTTCTCGATCAAGAGTTGTCAAAAACTGTTGTTGGTTGTCCAACTGCTGTTGGTTGCGCCTGATTTTCGAAATGGCCAAGCTATAAGCTAATTGTTTGTCGTTGGCACTGAGTTGCTTAACGGAAATTGGCTCAATCTTTTCTATGCTGCCCAAAGCAATGCTCGGGTCGTTATTGTTAGATTTTTCAATGTTTTGATTGAGGCTTAAAAAACCGAGTGCACTTTGCTTGACAAAGTTATCGAGCAAGCGCTCTTTTTTAACTTTTATGGAGTCAATGGCAGCGTCTATCTGAAACACATTGAGCATTTCGTATTTGTCGGTAAATAAGTCTTCTTTAGAGCGGTTGAGGTCGAGCCCTTCGAGGTCTAGTTTGTAGACGCCTTGCTCAAATTTAGAAACTCTGGATGGTCGGTCCGACGGGTTGCTAATGCTGTTGTTGGGCAAATACATCGGGTTTTGGAGGTCGAGCTCTTCTAAAATATGGCCATTCTTTAAATTCAAAAACACAAACCTGCCGTTTACCGACTTGTAAACATTTGCTTCTTTGGCGCGTACGGTGCGCAATTGGGTAGGTTGGGTGTAGTCGTGGATCGTGACACCCAAGCATTGATTACCGTTGAGTGAATCAATTTTAATGGCATATCCTTCAAAATGCTTGGAATAGACGCCAGGTGTGAGGATAGTGGCGATTTTCTTGTTTTGAATGTCGTAGATGAGCGTGTGCCATTTCAAATTGGCCGCCGGAATGACGTAGTTGGCAAAAAAGAAGGTAGCAGCGGCAATGAGCAAAACAATAATAATGAGTGGCCGCATGATGCGCAATAAAGAAAAACCACTGGCTTTTAAGGCAGTGAGCTCGTTGTGTTCGGCCAAATTACCGAAGGTCATGAGCGAGGAAAGCAAGATAGCCAAAGGAAGCGCCATCGGGATGATTCCGGCAGAAACGTACATTAAAAGCTCTAGAATAACCCAAACACTCAATCCTTTGCCCATGAGGTCGTCGATGTAGACCCAAAAAAACTGCAATATGAGCATGAACATCGAGATCAGGAGCGTCACGATAAATGGTCCGGTAAAAGACTTAAGGCTAAACAGAACGAGTCGTTTCAAGCGCGTAGTTTAGGGCAAATTTAAGCAATAAAGCCGAACCTTGGCCGTAGAAATGTTGGTGTAATTTAGGCGCCGATGATGCGTTTGAGATCAGAGATGGCTTGGTTCCAAAGGGCCGCGCTACTTTCTTGATCTGAAGGTGTGGCGAAATCGGTGATGTGTAGAATAACGGAGTTGGTCATGGGGTCAACGATGTAGGCCAACTCGAAATAGGTATCGAGGCCTTCTTCTTCGTCTTCTAGCCATTGAAAGCGAATTTTGGCGTTCATTTTGAGTTGGAGCAGGCGCGCAGGCTCGGCGTTTCCGTCCCATTCAAAGGTGTAGATGTCGTCAGAAACCCTGACGTCGTCGGCAAACCAATCGGCTAAGCCATCGGGCGTGCTGATGAGTTTATCAAGGACGCGCGGATTCGTTTTGAGGAGAAACTCAAGCTTGTATTTTTCTTTCATTGACCCCAGTATTTATTGTTACATTTGCCATTCTTTAAATCTACAAAATTTTCGCCAATGTCTGAACAAAATCAGTTGGAAAAGCTAGGAAATCAGTTTTTTAAATACCGCGGACAAATCCCTGTACTCTTTTTTTTAGTTGCTTTTGGCCTGATGCATTATTTCCCCATGCGAGAAAACTGGCTCAATTCGTGTTATACTTTAGTGGCAATTGGCTTGGTCGTTTTAGGGCACCTCATTCGTGCACTTGCTGTAGGTAAACGCGCAGCACATACCTCAGGGCGCAACCGCGACGAACAAGTAGCTGAAGCCTTGAATTCTACTGGTATTTATTCGATGGTACGCCACCCTTTATACCTCGGAAATATCACCACCTACATCGGTTGGGCTGTATTTACGGGCATTGACTGGCTGGTTCCTGTATTCCTCATCTTGTTTGTAGCTTATTACCGCCTAATTATCTTTGCTGAAGAACAATTCTTGACCCGAAAATTTGGCCAAGACTACCTCGACTGGAGAAAGCAAACACCGCTTTTATTGCCAGCCTTCTGGAAATACAAAGCTAACAACCAACCGTTTTCAATAAAAGTTGTTTTGGAAAACGAGTATTCTGGTTGGGCAGCTTCCATGACCACTGCTTTTGTATTGGTTTTGTTTCAAAATTATGTGATGGGTACGCTTCAAACCAACCAAAACAACCTCATGGCAGTGGCCTTGTTTATTGTGGTCTTTGGTTTTGGCATGCGCTACCTCAAAAAGAAAACCCGCGTTTTCAAGGTAGATTAACACTGTATCAGCACTACTGCTGAAGGTCAAAAATTTGGCGCTGTTGCAAACTGCGCCCAAGCGTGAGCTCATCGGCATATTGTAGTTCCGAACCTACAGCGATTCCTCTTGAGATGCGCGTAACGAGTAATTCGTAAGCCTTGATTTTCTTGAAAATATAAAAATTGGTGGTATCGCCTTCCATGGTGGGGCTGAGCGCCAAAATAATTTCTTTAGGTTGGTCTTTTTCAATACGAACCGGTAAGCTCGCAATATTTAATGCTTGTGGGCCTATGCCGTCCATTGGCGAAATGAGCCCGCCCAACACGTGATACATGCCATTGTAGGTGCTCGTCGATTCTATAGCCATGACATCTCGGATGTCTTCTACTACACAAATAATGGAGGGGTCTCGTTTGGGATTGCTGCAAATGCCGCAAATAGGGGTATCGGTGATGTTTCCGCAGTTTTGGCAGCGCAGTACTTTGTCTTTTAAGGCGCTTAAAGCAGAGACGAAGTCGTCGATTTCGACATCGTTGCGCTTGAGTAAGTCTAGTGCCAAACGAAGCGCGGTGCGCCGCCCAACACCAGGTAAACTCGCTAGTTGGTCTACGGCCTGCTCTAGATAAACCGAAGGAATTTGCATGGGCTAAAATTAACGAAACTTTTGACGCGAGCAGCTGCGCAAAACACTAACTTTGCAACATGGCTATCAAGGAGCTCAATATCCGCAACAAACGTGCACGCTTTGAATTTCACCTCGACGAAGTTTTCGAGGCTGGTGTGGTATTAACCGGCACCGAAATCAAGAGTATCCGCAACGGTAAAGCGAGTATCCTCGAAGCCTACGGCTTATTTGATAAAGGAGAGGTGTGGTTGCGCAACATGCACATTACCGAATACGAAAACGGATCCTTCTATAACCACAAGCCCAGAGCCGATCGCAAACTATTATTGCAGCGCAAAGAAATTGTGCGCATCGAGAAGTTTTTGAAAATCAAAGGTCACACCCTTGTGCCACTCAAGCTCTTTTTATCTGATAAAGGTTGGGTAAAGCTTCAAATTGCGTGTGCTACAGGTAAGAAACTCCACGACAAACGCCAAGACCTCAAAGAAAAAGACGACAAGCGCGAAATGGACCGCTTGCTGAAGCGTTAATCCTTAATAACCGGATAACCCGGGAATTTCTTTTTATCAAAGACAAACTTAGTGTCGTCGATTTCCGGATTGGCCGTAAACTTAGTCACTACGTAGGTCATGACTGTTCCATCTTTGGCTTTCATGCTCGCTTTCACGAGTTCGTTACCCGCTTTGGAGATGTATAAAATGATGGTGTGGTATTCTGCTTTGGAAGGAACTTTAGGATACAAGTTAATGACGTGTACGGCCTCGCCGTTGAGTTTGTCTTCGTGATCGTATTTATTTTTGAAACCGGTTTCCCAGATGGTCATGAGGCGTTTAGGGTTGATCGATTCTTCGTCGTCGGCGCTGGCGTCTGATTCGTAAACGGAACGTTCGTCTTTGACGATGGTCCAGGTTTTAACGCCATTGCAAATCATGGTGTTTTCACCGTAAGAAGCATAAAATTTGTTGCCTTTGACCCAACCTTTTCCAATTTCGTTTTCATTGGTGCCGGTTGTGCTGTTTTTTACACTCGCATTGAATTCGATGTAGAAGGATTTCATGCCCTTCATTTTGGTCGATAATTTATCGAGAATTCCCTGAGCTTTAGCATCTTGGCCCATGGCGTTGATGCTGATCAGACTTAAAACAAAAACGAGTAAAATGCGCATAATCATGAATTTCTGTGCAAATATCATAAATTATGCCAAATCAGCGAAATCTTTATGCATTTCAAGCTCACTATTCTACTACAATGAGCGAATGATTGCTAATGAGTTGGGTGCTATGGACCTGCAATAAATAAGTACCGGGCTTCAGGTTTTGAGGCAGTTCAAAATTGGACTGCGCTTGAATGCGCAGCACTTCCTTGCCTTTCATGTCGAGTAGACGTGCCAAGTTGGCTGCTGGACCAGTCATGTGAATGGTGCTGCCAGGGCAGGCCGGATTCGGATAAATGGAACGTTTGGCTACTTGAACTTCACTCAGATTGGCCAAAGAACCAAGATTGATGTTGTCTAGGTACATGCAGTTGCCCCAGTCACCGATGTTTCTAAAAGCAATTTGCACGTTGCCGAGGTTGGCATAAGAACTCAGGTCAACGGAATCTTTGCGCCACTGCGCACTTGTTGGTGTAAAAAAGCTTTGGTTATCTGGGGAGGTCGCTAGGTTTTCGCCACCTTTGAAATACAACATTTGTTCGGTCGCAAAACAGTCTGTCGAAACCACCACTTGCAGGGAATCGGAATAACCGCTGCCCCAACGCGCGTATGCCACATCAAAATAGAGGTAAGGCTGTATGGATAAATAGCTGGTTTCAATAGGCATGACTAAATCGTCGAAACTACCTTGAGAATCGATGTCGTAGTTATTGAAAAAAGTAGCTTGAGAAGAAGCTCCAAAACCTCCGGCTGAGGTAGAAAGCGTCCAGGTACCGTTGCCGTTATGATCAATTACACTCCAACCCTGTGGTAAAAACGCTTGCTGAAAATCTTCTTGAATGCCCGTCTGAAAGCTAAACATAGAAAGCGTTACATACAAGGAATCGGTATCGGTTTGGCCATTGGCATCGGTGATTTGTAAGATGGCGAGGTGTTGGCCAGGGCTTTGAAAATAAACCACCGGATTGCGCAAAGTGGAAGTACTAGGGCTACCAGTAGGGAAGCTCCAGTTCCAGGTTGCATTTTGATGACTTAAGAAAGAATAGTCATCGAAATAAAAAGAGTCAATGGCGCAAACTGCGGTCTGGCTGAGTTTGTCTACGGTAATGCGCGCAATAACTTCGCTGGGGTTCTCGACTAAATTACTCTGGTAAATTCCTTTTCCGTAAGTAGCTAAACGGATCTTTTGATCGCGGTAAAAAGGTTTGAGGATATTGCCGTTGGTGAAAAGTGGCAAACCGTTATTTTCTATAGTAAAATCTGATTGGTTGTTGCGGTAATAAACCGCTTTGTTGGTAGCTACGTAAATGCCGCCGTCTGTGCCCGCGATATGCACCAGCGCTTGTACAGATTCGTTGTTGAGTAAACTGCTTGTGAGGTTGTACCAAGAAGCGCCGCCATTCGTTGTTTTATAGACTTTAAAGCCATTTGAACCACTAGGGTAGGCCAACCAGAGTTCTTGCGCATTGGCAGGGTTGAGGGCAAGTAACATCCGGCTTGAGTTGCCCGAAGGAAGGGGCATTTGCGTCCAGCTAAGACCGCCGTCGGTAGTTTTCCAGAGCTTGCCCGTGCTGCCACTTGCCGCTTTTTGATTCAAATAAATAATTTGTGGGTTATCTGAGGCAATTTCAATGTAATTGACACGCTCATTTGGGTTGGATCCAAAAGTTTGAACCAGTTCAAAAGAGGCGCCTTTATCGTTACTGCGGTACAGCTTATTCTCCTTTCCGGTATAGGCGATGCTATAACAATTCGGGTGAAACACCAATTCGGTAGACTCCGCAGCCCAATAACTTTCGTTGGGGTCAATGCCAAAAGAAGCATTTTGAATGGCGCCATCTAAGGTAGCAGGAATGCGCTTGCCGTCGACGTCGGAATAATAAGTGAGCTTGTTGTCGCCTGGGTTGACGTATCCTGTCGGCGCTTCGCCACCGCCCAATTCTAAGAAGTTGCCAGCTCCGTAATTTTCGTGATGTGCTAAATTGCCATTGTGGTAGAGCCCGCCCACCAACACATCTTCGTTCCAGCCGTTGTCGAAGCCCCAGTAATCAGAACCATGAACCCCCGACATATAAAAATCGGGTTGGGTGGTGACAAAATTAGTACTATGGTAGATGCCGCCGTCGGTAGTGATCCAGGTATGGTTGCCTACAACGCGAAAATCTTGGTTGTCGACGTGTAAATTGAGTGGACCGCCTACATAGCCAGAAACAGCTGCAAACGTTGCGGCACCGTCAACACTGCGATATAAATTGAGGCCACCAATGAGCAGTTCATCGGCATTATTAGGATTGGCTACAAGAGCACAATTGTAAAAACCTTGGTGGTAGTTCCAAGTTGGGGTTCCCATCGCTAAATTTGGATGCGCAGTAGAATAAGGACCGCCTATTGGTGTGTTGGGAAGCGTCCAACTTTGTCCGCTGTTGTTGCTGCGGTACAAACCAATGTAGCCATAGTCGTTGGGTTTGGCATCGCCAATTAAATAGGCATAAACCCTTTCTGGGTCTGCGTCACTCACTGCCAAACGGCCGCCGCCATCTATGCGAGCAGGGTCGGTAGAGGTATACCAGCCGGCATCTTGAAGTACCCAAGTAAGACCCGCATCGGTGGATACAAAGAATTCGCAGCGGATGAGGCTAGGGTTGTTTTTAAGTAAATACAGCGTTTGGGTACTTCCCGGTTTTTGTTTGATGTCGTAGGATTTCTGCGTAAAAAGTTGGGTCCAGTTTTGGGCTGCATCTGTACTGCGATACAAACCTTTGTCGGTGGCGGCTAAAATGATATTTGAGTTGGTGGGCAAAATATAAATCTCATTGACGTTTAAGCCCGAGCTCGGAAGTGTGTTGGTCCAGTTCAGGCCGCCATCGGTGCTTAAAAACAAGCCCTTATTACCACCGGCGAGAACAAAATTGGGGTTACTTGGATGCACTTCAACGGCCGTTACACCTGAGCCAAAATCGATGTTTTTTGAGCTCAATACCCAGTTCAGGCCGCCGTTGATACTTTTATAAACCTCTCCGGGCTCAGTTCCGCTGTAACATACATTGGTTTGCCCTGCACATTGGTCAAAACTGTAAATATTGGTTTGCCCGGAACCCTGTGTTAGGCCTTCTTGATAGTTGGTGATAGGGCCCACGATGCTCCAATCTGTTGTTTTGTTTTGGGTGCCTTGTTTTTTGAAATAAAGGGCCTCCTCATTTTGAATCTGTACTTGAGTTGGTGTTATTACAAAACCCGATTCATTGGTGAAATACTGATTTTGACGCATCCACCGCTTGTAGTATTGCGTATGGTAACTTTTTTCAAAGGTGTGGGTTCTGTAATAGTTTTGATAAGCCTGGCTCACCTCAAAAACATTTGGGTACTCGGCGTACATGAGCTGGGCCCATTGCGGCAAACCTGCTATTTCAGAAGAGGAGGGCTTGTGCATTTGTTGGCCAAAAGCAACAGTTGAAAACAAGCAGAACAAAGAAAAGATAGCGTAGTAAAACTTGGACATACTAAAATTTTGATGGTCCAATTTACGATAATTTATCCAATGAATCTAGCGCGCTCTTCCGAATTTGGCAAATAACAGTTTGCCCGTTTTCCAAACCATTTGTAGCGGTGTTTGGCTACAAAAACATAGCTTGAATCGCGCAGAAGCTTTGGGCAAAACCAAGCCAATTGGGTCCAGTGAAAAGCGCCATAAAGGTCTTTGTGGATCAGCAAAACAGCAGTGCTTTTCTGAAACCAAGTACCGTTTCTAAAATATGAAATGCTGTCTTGGATACTGGTTTGTAAAGTGCTTTGATCAATGGTGCTAGGCAAGCCTTGCAATGTAGAAAAAGTAAACTTAGCGGACTTGTCGTTTTGGAGCATTTTCTGAATGAAGCGGTTGCAAAGCATACAGTGGCCATCAAAAACGATCAAATACATGGGTGCTATTTATTGGTCTTTTTCTCGGGAACAACAAGTTTTTTGGG
>Ga0208806_1000199_pt1 | contig 16919 bp, 19 predicted proteins | sample Colrivmet1554B02_FD_187663 | JGI IMG/M metagenome (GOLD analysis project Ga0208806, IMG submission 187663) | Estuarine microbial communities from the Columbia River estuary - metaG 1554B-02 (SPAdes) (version 2) | ecosystem: Environmental > Aquatic > Marine > Intertidal zone > Estuary | place...
TGCGCTTAAGAGGAGTGGGATTACCTCCTTCCAGCCAGAACAAAAAAGTTCTAGCCCCCCCTTCGAAGGAAAAGTAATCCCATGATTAAACGGTTCTTCATTTAATCTTATTAAAGTATGTTGTTAGTTTGGGTTGATTTATCAATTTTCTTTTCTTAACTTGTTCAGCGCAAAGATAGCATAATTTGAAACCGTATTTAGTTGGTAATCCGCATCGGCAAGTATTTTTTAAACGGCCATCATCATTGCTCATAACATCGTCACTCATTGTTGTATAGAAAATATACATACTAAATCTTTAGGTTCTCTCTCCTCGCTGCGCTCGTGTCTCCAACGACACTCTACGAAAAACAAAAATCTTAAGAGAGACTCTAACGAGCCTCGTTAAGAAAGTGCGCCCCCCTCCCGCCAAAGATGCGGGGCGCCCCTGTGTGGCTTACTTCTCTTAGAAATGTTTTTCCATCACATCCACCCGCTTATTCATTTTTACCTTATAAGCATCTACTACTACCCATTGCTCTTTCGCTACCGCTTCACCCCATCGCTTCCTCCACCTAGCAATCGGAGCAGGCAGTGGCTTCTTTATCCGCTTGTCAAACATCGCCAACTCCTCCGCTAGACTCATTCTACCCTCAACATAGAATAAAAATCACAACCGCAACCGCACCAGGGCTAAACCCTCTCCTTTCTAAAAGCCATCGTATGCCCCATTTCTTAGCATAATACACCACCCAACCTATCGCCATCTATTGCTAAGCATAGAAAAATAGGGGTTATGTACCTGATTCAAAACCGCATCTACTTTTTCCACGACCCGGAGGGTCTTCTTCATTTCTCGTCGGGCCTGTCTAGCCCGTGGTCGTTCCTCTTCATACTCACTCTCTGTCACTTCTGTCTCCGTATCTTCTGTTTCCGATTCGCTCTCTTGTTTATAACGGCCGTTCTGTCTCTCCAACTTCAACGGTGCCGGAGGAGAATCCTTTCGCTCTCGTGGCTTGTACTGTTTCTTCGTGACCTTCACTCTCACATGGGTACCAGCATCTACGAGTTTCTTCTCCTCTTCCATTCGCTTTGTTCTTTCATCTTCTAGTGCCTTCGCTCTCTCCTCTCGTTGCTTTGCCCATCTCTCCTTATTCGCTTCAACCATCTTTACCATATTCTCCCGCTGTTTCTCGCTCATTTCACGCTTTACCGCCTTTTTCACGATAGTTTCGGGCACGCTTACGATTTCTTTAGGAACAAGTACGGTACCTTCCTCGTCCGCTTGGAACTCCTTGGCAATCTTAGACTTAGGCATATCTAAAAATAAGCAACATAAAAATAATACGAAAATTATCTCCACCCCGGATAGATATGTTCCCTCGCAAACCAATCCCATTCCTGATTGACGACTCTATGTTCCTTCCATTGGAAGTCTATCAATCCAAACAGGTCCAGGAAAAGATCGCCGACGAAGACCAGCATAAGAAGACGGTACGTGAAATGCTTTCTAACGTATTAAAAGAGAAAATCAAGAAGAATGGACGGTGATACATCGTTAAACATCGTATCTACTTATAATATCTTCCTATCCAGCGCAAATAGAACCGAAGGAACATCCTCATCTTTCGCAGTGAATCTGATTAAACCTATCATCCTCGGTAATCCTAACAATTGGCTGACATGTCGTGTAGGGTCTGCTGAAATCCCTTACAACTTTAAACTAATTAATCCATCTAATAATTCCATTACATATCAGTTTATCCGTAATGCTGTAACGTATAACGGTACGATTACCATAGAGCCGGGCAACTATAACATTCTATCGCTCCTCTCAGAGTTTAAATCCAAACTTATCGTTTCTATCCTCTCCATAGCAGGCTACGATGGGTCTTCTATTTTCAACTTTACTTACAACCGAAATACTGGTAAGGCTACTTTCTCAATGGTTGGGACTGACTCCATTATATCGTCCCTTACTATACTTTCTGCTTCTCTCGTCTTTTATCGTTGTATCGGCTTCACTAATGGTTTTACATTCGGATATACCACCCCATCTACACGTACCGATACAACCAGCACCCAAAACGTCAATGTAAGCCAGAATACCGCTTTATATATTCGATCCGAAAATCTCAGCCAAACGAGCAACTACGAGAACGTCGTAAGTCAGGCGGAATACTCCGATATCTTAGCAAAAGTACAAGTCAATGTCCTTCCCGGTTCTATTATCCAATGGACAAACTCTACCGACCTAGAAGTTGATATCACCAACAAAACGATCGATAGAATCAATCTCTACCTCGGTGATTCTAATCTATACGAGATCGATATGGGAAATCTGGACTGGACATGTCGCCTTACGATTCAGGAATGGTCTTATAAAACAGATTCTCACGCAAAGGACCGTTTGCCTGTGGATACAATAGACCCTACGGTATATGATTCACTTATGAAAGAGCGAGAAAAAGCAGTTACACGACTAAAGAAACTAAAATCCTTTCTCCCTGTAGAGAATGCCCCGCAAGGTTAAACGTACCAAACTCAAAGGTAAGCCATCTACGGTAACCCAAAAGGTCATTGTAAATGTTAGTAAAGGTGGTGGTGGTAAATCGAGAAAACCATCAGGCCCCCCACAGCCTAGTCAAGCCCAACAACTCCTACAGACATTGGCTCCTCTCCTCACACAGCGTCAGTCTCAACCACAGCCACAGTCTCAGCCACAACTGCTCCAATCCTTCCAACCCCTTCTCCAATCCCAGCAACAACTCCAAAATCTCGTCGCACAACTCGCACAGCGTCCAGGCCCACAAGGCCCCCAAGGCCCACAAGGAGAGCGTGGTTTTTTTGGTCCCCAAGGTCCTAGAGGTTTTCCAGGCCGTGACGGATTCCTACAGCAGATAGAAGACCAGAGCCGAGAAGCAATGGTAGAGCGGGCCCGACAAGTCGCAGAAGAGGCTGGTTTAGGCAGACGAGGCGCACCGAGTATAGCCGAGCCATATACTCCGTCGTTAGAATCTTCATCACGAAGTTCATTAGAGTCATTCGCCTTCAATTTTCAGTCACCTCTTCAATCCTCATCAGGTAAATCCTTCGTCCTAGACCAGCCTGACGCCCCGCTCGTCCAACCCGCACAACCTGCGGTATCAGGCGGACCACTACGTCTTGACCCATTACACGAAGACGTCCCACTCCAAGAACTAGAAGGGCCTGAAATAGAAGAGAAACAAGTCGCTAAAGCGGTAAAACCACGACAACCTGCTAGAGAATTACCAGACGATGTCATCTTTCAACTCGTACTAGGCGATGATGGACAGCCAAGCGAACGTGTCATGAAAGAGAATCTCGTCGTAAAACGAAAGGGTAAAGAGAACAAAATCACTTATGCGGATGTCACGAAATCATTAGGTCTCACTATCCCACGAAGCGAAGCAAACCAACAAGGGTACATTAAAGCAATCATGGACTACTTCAGGCAAAAGCCGAGTGCTTAGTCCCATAACAATTTATCGGCATACCAGCCCGCACTCCCTACCACTTTCCTGTCCTTCTCATGTCGTGCCTTGTACGCCCGCCTTTTCTCCTCTGCCAACTTTTTATCCTTCATCAAATACGTAGGATAATCGCCATACCCTGCTCCTCCCACCGATACGATCTTCTTCCCACTTTTATACACGTCTATTTTCTTATCGGGGTTAGTGCTTCTACGAACAATAACCCCCATACGCTCCGCATTTTTACGTGTCCTGTCTTTGATTTCGTATGTACTCATCACTCTCTCTACTCTTTATAAAGATTGTGTGTCGGATGGATTGGGAATGACATTTACGATTGCTGTATGCTACCCACGCACCGCATTCGCATTTCGTTTTTTGCCGTGCTTTAGCGAGTACATTCTCTTTATGCTCTTCGTAATATGTGGTAGGTTTTGTTAGATAAGGGGGGGTATCCATTGCGCTTACTATCAGGTGACAAAACGTTTTACGAGGCATAGCCTCGCTCTGCGTTAGGGGTGTTTCATACCACGAACCGTTCTGGCGAAATTAACCCCCAATCCTCCGCCTTCTTCTTCGCCTGAATACCTAGTTCAGAAAGATACGAGCCAATGTCTCGGTTCGGGTCCTGCCGTAGATTTCCTATCAGTCGTTCGTCGCTTTCCCGTACCAAGTCCCGTAGTTCCTTATCGCCTATCTTCCCCGTATCCTTTGCTTTCCTAAACCGATCATAATCTAGATCATGTTGGCGACATGCGGAATCCGAAGCATTAATCGGCTCCCCTTCATCCAAATCATTTCCTGGGCCACAATATCGATAACCCCCTGGTGCGGTATATTTTCCCTGTGACCAGTTTTTAGCCGTTTGTACTACATTACCGAGTGTATTTTTCACCGCATTATATACATTACCAACGGTACTTTTCGCACCCTCGTATAGATCACCAAGCCAGCCCATTATTCTTTTACTAGAAGAGCCCAAAATAAAAACGCACAGCCGTTGCGTAACGGCCTTACATACCAGGCAATTTAATCTTCTTACTGCGCAATAGTTCCCGTACAAGTGACACATGCTTTTTCGGAATGACTAGTTCTCCAGGCATCAAACGAACCAACACACGGTCGGGATCATCCTTCTTCAAAATACCATCGGGGATATTGACATGATCCTCATCTACCATCCCACCATTCGCGAAATTGGGCATCCCCCACATCGTCACGTGTGGAATATTGGGGGCAAATCCCCCCATCATACCTTTACCAGGGCACATCTGATTTTTACTAAAGTACCGACAGAAAATTAAACGACGTATCTCCTTCGGAGATCCTATTTCACCACAATGTGATGAGAGACGGAATCCCCATCAAATTAAAGATACAGTCCCAACAAGCGGATTTTATTTTTTCTCCAATCCATCGGAGAGGAAACAAAGGAAACGCAAAATGGTCTTTGCTACGGATGGTTTGCGGATTTTGGGTGACAACATCAACCGATCGAATTCCTTTTTGAACGCTTGACGCTGGGGAAAGGTACGCACTAGATTCTCGGCTCCAATGTCCGACGGGAAGTCGTCATACCCATCCAATAGACCGACGACGCATACCACATGGTACGCTTTCAGGTCTTCCTTCGCCAGAGTATCACGATGGGTCTTTTCTGATAGGTCAAATGTGGCATAATCAAAGGCATGCTGTGAAAGGGGGATATTTCGGAAGGATTCGTGCCATACCAACACCTTACCATACGTTTTCAATAGGTCTAGTTCTTCTGGCTTCAACGGCCGGGAGCAGGCAAGGATAAATGGTTTATCATCGCTTCGTGCTGGAATATCAACCGCTTTTACGTCCGACAGATCCAACTCTCGTTTAATCACTGGGGGTAAGTTATCTAGCAGTGACATGTCTCTATAATTACTGTTTAGAAATAAGTTGGGCCAATAGCGAGGCCATCTTCTCTATGTTCGCTTCCATCTTCGCCATCTTCGCCTCCTGCTCTTTCTGTTTCGCCTCCTGATCCCTTGCCCACGTCTCTAGCACTATATTTCGTTGAACGATAACATCCATTTGCTGTGACAACTCCTGAACGCCTTTGATAGCCATCACACCTAACTGCTCCTTATCCACATTACGGAAGTCATCTACTTCCTTACCATATACGATAAGGGATAAGTCCGATACATCATCGGGGCTCGTCCATTCTACCACGATAGAATCGGATGCTATACGTAGCACCTTCTCGGTATATTCTCCTTTCTTTTTGCTGTCAGCCTCAGTTACTCCAACGATGCCGAACATCAGTTTTACCCGAGAGCCAACCTCCAACTCGTCCGTTGCCTGTCGTGGATAAAACACCTTCAGTGTCCCCTCCCCCTTTTCATATGAGGAGGCCCGTTTAAGAATGTTAGGAATGACACCCACACTCTTATCCACGATATTAGGGAATACCTCCTCCACCTGCTGGGCGATGATACCGCATTCATCCCTCTTGTGGTTGCTGTCAATGAAGTCAAAGGATACTACCTCTATGCGTTTAATAACGTCCATCATAGATCCGACAGACTTGATGTTCTTTTTAATGCGTTGATCAGAGACGGTGCCGAACCAATAGTTTGTCACGATCGCCCCTGTCGCCCAAATACTAACCGCCCAAGTGCCAGGGCTATTGTGTAAGTGAGCACCTGGTGAATAGGCGTCGTAATACCAGTTAAGATGCCAGTAGGTGTCTGTCGTTGTATCAAATAGCGTTTTACCACCTCGCACATAATTCACACGTTCGCTTGTTCCCCAATGGGTAAAGGAGCCGTCAGGATTGTATATATTCATTCGTCCATAGGAGGAGTCACCGGCAACGGAAAACGTGCTCGCTGTCGTCACATACGAGGAACCCCATCCCATATCACGGCCTAACACAAGCCAGTTGCGTCCAGCACCTCCCGCATAGGCAATCATAGAAGCGACACGGTGTCCCGCATCATGGACGGCTATTTCGGTTAAATCAGCACACTCTAAGAGGAGCCCTGCTGTGTTACCTGTCCATTGATAACCCCATCCATAGTTCGCATCAATTGAACCGATGGTTAGACTACCCCTTGACATATACCCATTGGGAACAGCATGGGCTGAATTACCTGCTACATTCACGGCTCCATTGTTGTTAATCAGGAGACTACCATTAGTAGGGCCATTTGAAACGTACCACGTATAACTCGCAGCCCTTCCGTTCCATCCATTCCAAGAGATATCTGGTCTCAGGGAGAGTTGCCATACGTTATTGCCTGTGTCTATACCCGTCCATAGACCCGCTGAATTACGAGCATCTCCCCTAACGATACCGAAGTATGCCGCCATATTGGCACTTCCAGGGTTCGTGCTACTCACGGTCCCACAGTTAGCTTTCACACATCCATCGTTGTCAATCGTTAAACCGAGTCCATATTGGGCTTGAACTCGCAACGTTCCAATATCATTACGTAGTGTTGCTGCATTTACTCCTCCATCCTCTGTTCGTGTGTTGCTGTTCTGGAAAAGAACACACCCACTCCCTGTGTTATTAATCACAGCAAATAGAGCGTAGGAACCTGAGCCACTGTTTGGATTGACTACATATGACCTTGTACCTCCGTTTGTATTCTGATAGACATGTAGAGCAGCATTGGGGCTAGCCGTTCCAATGCCTACACGGCCGAGACTATTTATCGTCATCTTCGTAGCCGAGGTTAGTGAAGACCACGAATTGGATAATTTCATTGAGTTATCCGCATTATCCATACCCCATGCCCATCCAGCCTCGTTAGCAACATCAAACGATATATAGGGATTGCCTCCACTGGTTCCTGCTACTCGGACGGATACAATGGCATCTTGTCCAGCTGAGTTGGTGCTGTTAAACACATAAATACCATTTGCTGATGGATTGCTTCCTCCTGACGCCTTGACATGGAGAGGGGCTGATGGTGCGGACTCTCCGATCCCTACTGATGCGTTTGCGTAAATGTTACCATTACCCTTGATACGCAAGCGTTCGTTCAAACCACTACCATATACATAGAAGAGAAGGTCGGTCTCCTCGTTTGCGTTTAAACTGGCCTGAACATACGCACTGCTATTTGAAGCGTTGTTCTTTCCAAACATAAACCGTTGATTGATAAATTGGTTAGCTGAGTAGTTCGTATTCTGAAGGGTCTGGAAGTCAGCAGAACCCAGATAAGCGATGTTATGACGACCAATAACGTTGGTTGTGCCGATACCGACTGCTCCATCATCTTTCATGATAAATATTCCAGTGCTCGTTCGTAGGGCTACACCCGCATACCCCGCTAAACAGGGGACACCTGTGAAGTCGGGAATACCCGATTCACCCAAACCATACCATGGTCCCCACTTGTTATCAGTCCCTACATCGTCTTGATTATCACCTCTTGCTCCGATATAGTACCGTGTGGATAAAAACCCATTCGTCGTAGCGACATTGGTAAGAGAGATGCCTGATGCTCCTTCAACCGTTAGATTACCACTGAGTGTCCCACCTGTCAGAGGGAGGTAGTTGGCGAAAGTTCCGGACAAGGTGTTTAACTGTGTTTGAATGGCCGAAGTCACCCCGCTTAAATAAGAGGCCTCTAGTAGTGTAACGGAAACCGCTTGAATATTCCCAGCGACGCTAAGCCCCAACAGACGATTGGCCATCAGGCCAGAGAGAGTAATAGGAGATACATTTGAGAACGTATGCGTCCCAGTGAAGGTCTGAGGCCCGGCTAGTTTGGCATACGTAGAGGCGAGACCAGTAATCGCAGTATCCACGTAGGTCTTGTTGGTGTAATCATCCCCAATGCTAGGTGTCGCTGATGACTGGACCCTATACGTGCCAAGAACGATGTTCTGGTTGGCGTTGCTCCCTGATAGGTTCAGCTTTCCGTTTAGCTGACTCTGCGCATCTGAAGAAAGATGAGCAATGTATTCGAGAGTTGTAGTGCTAATACCAGAGCTAACCAGTTGCTTGTTCCCGTTAAGCACGGGTACTCTATCCGCAGTCAGGGAGGGCATCGTCACGTTCGTCAATTCGATCCCCTGCTCTTCAATATTCAATCCATACCATCGCACCGTCTGGACACCACCTGGTTTGCTTGTGATACAAAGGACACAGAGATAGCGATACTGTGGGACGAAGGTCCCCGTCATGACCTTGTACAGGGGATCAGAGGGAGTGAAGCTGACAGAGGGGCCAAGGTATTGATTCGTTGTGACACCATCGGAGGAGGAGAACAACTGGATGCTAGAATTGTAAGAGGCCTCGTTGATGTTCAGATTCCAGTTGATATCCATTCGTTTTCCTGTTCCCGTTCCAAGGTCGGCACACTGAAGGATGGCGAAGTTCTGAGTGGAAGTGGCTTCGTAAATACCCATAGAGGATGTGATCGATCCAAAGTATTGACGGGTGATGACTCCCGCATCCGTTGCTGGTGTGGTGTAGTTCGCATCAATGGACAGGACGGATCCTAGAGTAGCCTTTTTGGTGGCAGGGACGAGGAGATCATCGGCGGAGAGTTGGGCTGTGTAACTGACATTACCGATAACGGTCTGCGGGGTTACTGATACTTTATCGAGGAACGAGCCAGCAATGGATATGGCTAGATTGCTAATGGTAGTATCCAGTAGCCCTTTATTGACCACGTCATTTGTGGCTGTTGCGGTGTGTGTCGTTTGGATGTTCTGCCCCCCAGCGTCAATTGTACGGTTCGCTCCCTGATAAGGTACATAATCCGTGAGATTCACTAATTGACCGTCTATATAGATTTGGTCGGCATCAATCACGTTAAGGCCGTCTAGTGATGCCGGAATATAGGAAGTGGTGAGTCCGGAGATAGACATATCGTCTTGCTTACTAGTAGAGTAGATATTAACGAATAAGACAATACACAAAATGGAAGATCTTTTAGAAGAGTTTGAAGACGCCCATTATGATGCTTGTATATTTTTGAATATCACGACAAATGAGATGTTTAAGAACATGATAGATAAAATATATGATGAGGCAGAAGACGATCTACGGACAGAACCTCTATTGATGAACGGTTATGATTTTGATATGATCATATTTCTAGCACGGAAACGAATCACTTTTGATAAATATATAAATTATCGTAATAATAATTTGGATATAATAAACGCTAAACCTATTCATGTGATATAGTAGAGTAGAATATGGCGTTTGAAACAGACAAGAACGCACTATCAGACCATCTGAAAGCGCTGGACCATCAGGTAGATATAGGCAAGGGAAAACCCTTTCCAAACAGTCATTTTCTGTATATCATTGTGGGTGGTGTAGGGTCAGGAAAGACAACGCTCGGGTTGTCACTCCTGAAAATTAAGGCGGAAGATGGAGGATTCCGGAAGAAGTACAATCAGATCTATGTAGTAAGTCCTACCGCAAAGTATGACCCAAAATGGGAAAAACTGATAGAAGAAGTGGATGCGGATGGTAACTATTACACTGAATGTACAGATGAGACGATAGGGGAGATTATTGATAAGCTAGAGATGTACAATGAGGATTTCGCAGAAGAGCAGAAGGAGAAGAAGCGGAAGAAGGGAGAAGCAGTTGAGAAACCATCTTCCCTTGTCATCATTGATGATTGCGTGGATGCGTTCAGTAAGAGACAAAAGAACAAATTGAATAAACTGGTCCTTACCTTACGGCATTTGAAAGCCTCCGTGTGGATTATGACACAAAAACTGAATGCGGTTCCACAGTTAATCCGTGCGCAGGCTCGGTGTATCTCGTTCTTTCCGACGTTGAACCGACGGGAGGAAGAGACACTGATTAATGAGATCAATATAGACGATACGCTCTTTAAAAAACTTATCGGTTTTGCTGGGGATGGGGATGACCATCCCTTTTTACATATAAAACTAGGAGAAGGGAAGCCCCAGTTTTTTCGTAAGTTTGATAAGATAAGACTGTAGATATGCCATGGTTTATACGAAAGCGTCCTGCGAGTAAGAATCAATATAAGGTATGTGGTGAAAGTGGAAATCCACTAAGTAAAGAATGGAAGACTAAGGCTGAAGCAGAGAAGCAACTTATTGCGGTTCGGATTAACTATCTCCGTAATAAGAAGAAGTAAGAATGACCGAACCCCAACTATGCCAAATTGTGATCTCTGGTAGTGCGGGTGGCCTTCCGGCACGTGCGATGTACCCTGTTGGATTGAACGGACGCTATAAGGCTGTATTGATTGGTTTTACTTGTGCGGATAGTACCCAGACACACGATAACCGCCTCATTACGGTTAAATCGGATTCTATCCGTAAAGCCTACGGCGCATCTAATGCGCTTCTCTTCTGTAACAAGGCAGAGCATGCCCAGGACATGGGTGGTAACTATCCCTTCTATTTGGATACTACCGGTGGTGGTATTGACGTAGAAGTGACTTCTTCTATCGCTTACAACGGTGGAGCAAATAATCGCTTTGATTTCATTATTTTGTCGCTAGCTGTTACTCCTTTGGAGTAACATCATACCTAGATCTATTCCTACGGAATAGAGTGTCGCTAGCTGTACAGCCACTTGAATAAATCTAATACTATAGTAGTGATTGAAATATGGGCTTCTTTTCGGATCTGTGGGAGGGCTTGAAAAGCACAGCAAGCAACATTTATAGTGGTGCGAAGAACATCGCTGGTAAGATGTATGACGTGGTGCGGAAGCCCGTTGATATTATCGCAGGTGCGGGCGATTTCGTATCGAAGATTCCGGTACTGGGTTCTTTGGCCCAGCCCATCATTGCGGGTGCGAAGGGGGTACAATCGCTTCTAGATCAGGCAAAGAGCATTGGCGACGTTGCAAAGTCTGTTGGGCTACAAGATGGGGGAATGGTCCGGCGAAAGTATTATCAGGCGTAATTTATTTAGAAACAGTATGTAGATAGAAACCTATATATGTCCGGCAGTCAGCCCCTGAAATCTTATTCGCTGTCAGTCGCACAGCAGGACGTGCCATCCTCGTGGATGCCTGATCCTCGCCCTCGTCTGGCGAATACTGCGGCTCGTCGTATTGTATCCATTGCGTCACAGTCCGGTACTGTCCAGCCTGGCCAGCCTATGCGCTTCCAACTTCCCGCAAATATGGGCGCTGGTTTTCTGGTCTCCGGGTCGGCGTACATTAAATTTACTATCAACGTGACCCAGGCGGTGGCGCCCTCTTGGGCCTTTAAGCAATCGGGCAGTGGTTCGTCTGTCTTCCAGCGTGTGTCGGCTGTTCTGTCTGGTGCGCAGATTGAATCCATTAATATGTATAACAAGTTGTACAACAATCTTCTTCTCCATGCTACGAACACTACATATGCTGGTGGAGATGCCCGTATCCATGAGGGCGCATTTACTGTATTTACGGACGCATCGGCCACTGTTTGTGTGCCAATTGCTCTAGCGTGCCTGAATTCGCAGTCCCATTTGCCCCTCTTCTTGCTCTCGTCTGCTGAGCTCCAGTTTGAGACGGAGTCTCTTCTCGAGGCTATTACTCAACTGTCGGCGAATGCTGTAACTGGTTATACCATTGACCAGGCTACCGTTTGCTTTGAGCAACTCGTCCCGGAGCCAGCATACGAGCAGGGCATCAAGGCGATGTTGGCCTCTCGTGTGTATCAGATGAAACTTGACACTTGGATGAATAACCGCTATTCGCATCAGGCTTCTATTACCCAGACGGTAGGTCTGAACTCGTCCAGCGTGCGCTGTGTGCTGTGGGGAAGCGTAGAACCACAGGCGCAGGATTTGGCCGGATATCAGAAGGCATCCGCACAGACATCCGCCCAGATTTACGCAGATGGCGCTCTGGTTCATAACTCCCGGTTGCCTTGTGTGAATGCAGCCGGATGTGCCGAGCAGTTTTGTGAGTCTCAGCGTTGTCTTAATTTGTTATTTGACACGTCACGTACAAGTGTAGCCCCTACGAGTATTACTGCCGCCGCAACTGACCAGTTAGCCCCTACTGGTATTACTCGTGCCCGTTATTTTGATGGCGCCTTTTTGGGTGGTGTGTCTCTGAATCGTGAGTCGCTTGACAATGGCTCCTTTTCGTTTGTTGGTACTCCGGTACAGAATCTAGTTCTGGCTTGGCAAGGTTCGGCGATTAATAATGGCCAGTTTTACGTGTTTATTGCTGTGCAGCAAATCCTAACTATTGACATGAGCGGGTCTGTTAATCTTATTCGTTAGAATAAGTAGAATGACGAAGCCACTAGGATACTCCTTTTTGACCCTAGAAGAATACAAAGCAGATATCGGACTGATGAGTCCGGTAGAGAATGCCGTCTTTCGGTCTTTTGAGCATAAATCGGATTTGAATGACACCGAGCAGATTATCGCTTCTCTCCGGTGTATAATTCCCGATGCGGACGAATTAGAGAAGCGTTTTGAGACACTCGCTACGGATCGGGGTGTGACTGGTAAGGCATATTCTGCTTCTACGTTAGAATGATTCCGTCGCCGTTTGTTTCAGAAGACTATCTCCGGTCTCGTTTGGCTCTTCCATTTCGTGATCCACTGGTAAAACCCTTTATGACTTTTGGGATTAATGCGTACAAGCCAATGTATCCTAAACCCATTCAGTTACAGCCTATGCCTCCGGTGATGAAATAACCATTTAAAAACTTTCTATGCCCTTTGTAATAAGAACACTAGAAAGAATGGAACACATGACAGAAAAGGAATATACGGAGGTATTGCGTGGCGTGGGACAACTCTTCCGGCAGTATTCCAAAAACTACTACGCCGAGTCCCAGAAAAAGTACTACCAGAAAGTCCGAGAAGCCCGGCTAGAGAAGATGAAGGAAAGATATGCTACGGATGAAGCCTACAGAGAGAAAATGAAGGGGGCGGTGAAGGAGTGGGTATGGCTTTATAAGAAATAGTCCTGGGGTCTAAGATTTTTGGCATGGCGGAGACTTTCTCCGGCATGCGGAAAAAGGGCCTAAAAATAATTTCTATGTATAGAGTAGAAGAACAAGATGTCCGGTGTCCTGCGCATGCCTCGCCCTCTCGCTGTTATGGCTTATTCTGGTCCCCGCAATCGTATTCTCGGCGAATATCAACGCATTCAACAAGAGCGCCAACTGGGCAATCTTACCAATCAGGAGTTCCGCTACATTGTTGGCGAACTGAATAAACAACAGGTAAAGTACAATCGGTCAATTGCTAAGCGTGCCGAGAAGCGTGAGGAGAAGCGTATCGCACAGGAAGTCATTGAGCAAGAGTATGCGAAGACGATCGAGAGACAGCGCAAGGCTGAGGCGAACCGTTTGGCAGAAGAGCGTGCCCGACGCATGGTGGAGGCTGTACGTCAGGAGCGCGAAAAGAAGGAGCAGGCGAAGGTAGCACGCCGTGCGGAACGTAGCCGTGCGAGTAAGGCGGAGATTAAGAAGTTTCAGGATACGGTGGTGTATGATGAGACACTGACTTATCCCGAGTTTCGCATCGCTGAACGTTACGGATTGTATCAGGCCGGTCGTCAATTAGAGGGGCGTGATTCATACTATCTGCGTGTTATTCGTTATGGTGCTAATACATCAATTTGGAGAGATGAAATTATTGAACTTGGCGAGCTGATGAATAAGCCAACACAGATTTATTATGACGGAATAGCACAATATATTGAAAGATACGAATCATCTGTATTTGAAAAAGTAGATGGTGAAGAAAATATCCCTATTCGTGCTCGCATTATTATTTCAACAGCGTCTGCTATTCCATCTAAACGTATTCAACAAGCATTTCGTGATGGAGAAAAGCACTGTGTATTGGACCCGCTGATTTCACTTTTTACCTCGTATTACGAAAACGCACAGAATAAAGCATCACAAAAGAACTATCGCTGTATCGTCAATACATTAAAAGCGCTTCTTGTGGAATACGAACAAGGAGTACCAGAAGAATCTATGGAGCGTATCGCTAAGGCGTGTCGCCGTGCGATTGTAATGTATGATGTGCTCGGCAACGAAGTACGAGTATGGAATCGTGCGTCGTCTAAAAAGTTTCACTTTACGAATACCAGAGAGCATCACCTAGACGTTGGCCATATCACCCTAGACAAACAATATAGTCGTGTCACCGTCGAGGAATTGAAGGAGATTCTATTGAATCTTGATAAGGATGGCATCTTCTATTTGTACAAAACACATAATGGACAGCCACAATCAATTCGCTCTAAAGATGGTGCGTGGGCGGTATTTAACGAAGATTACGATATATACAACGAGTTTAACGACGAGATTGGTATCAAACATTGTAAGTTCAATGCTGTTAAATATCCTATTGTTAATCAATTCATTAAAGAAGGCACAATCGTCCATTCGGCCCCTGTCGCATTATGTGAGGACCCAAATAACTTAGAGGGTGTATCTTCCGTTGATATGTCAAAAGCATATACACAACACGCAGTAGCCCCGTATTACAATGGATTTATGGGCGCTATTCAACAATGGGCTTTATTGACTGGTAAGGGTCTAGAGTTTGTACGTTCGCATTTGGGAATGTTTCGTGTTCGCATCGTATCTGTTCCTACTATGCTTGAAAAACTGGGTATTCGTGAAGGATTAGAATACACACTGACACAGGCAGAACTACTCTATATGTGTGATGTACTTGGTCTTGAGGTAGAAATGGTGGCGGGCGTGTGGGGGTCTCGTATGGATATTGAATATACACCTGAGATGATGGAGAAGGGACGCTACGCACGATGGGCTGGTAAATTAGGCATGGAGAAGAAGAATGACTTCTATATGTTTAAGGGGTCTCGTGAATGGGCTTCACATTTGAAGAACGAACTTGGAGAAGACCGTGTATCTTATTACGATGGCTTTATTCGTGTTAAGAATCCTAAATCTCGTATATATACCACGCATCATCTATTCGCACAGATTACGGCTTATTGTCGCATCAATCTATTGGAGATGATGCGCCGAGTAGATGGCGAATTAGTTAAGGTAGTACTAGACGAGGTCTATTATCGTGGCACAATGAAGACAGATGGACTTAACGTGGCCTATAAGGTAAATAAGGGTATGAAAGAGCACAATTTTACCGACGCATGGTATCATACATGCGCAGTTGATCTAGCATCCTGGTCTGAATACGACCCGACATTTGATGGTAATCGTGTGCTGGCTGGTGCGGGTGGTACTGGTAAAACATATAGCGTGTTTCATAATACCAGCATTAATCAACCACTATATATCGTTCCATCACATTCTCTTGGTAAGGATTTTAGTAAGCAGTATGGATGCCAATATACCACCATTCACAAGTTTATCGGGCTTGAGATTGATGGAAAGAAGTGTAGAGCGTATAAAGATGATTTTCGTATGCCAGAAGTCGCATTCATTGATGAGAATACGATGATCGCAGAAGAGCATATTTTGAAGGCATTGGAAATGTATCCAACGACTCGGTTTTTTATCGCTGGTGATATGGACGGTAAGCAATGGTATCAGTGTCGCAACGGCAAGCCTGGCCAGTTTTCAAAGATTTGGATGCCGTCACGTGAAGAATGGACATATGTAGATTATACGAAAGATATGCGAAGTCGTGATGATAAACTAAAGGAAATGAAAGAAATCATTCGTTCTCTGATGCGTGGTGTCTTTACTGACGGTAACGAGAAAGATGCGATGCGTATCAATTCATTCGTAAGAACCAATTATAAGACGGTCAGATTTGAGGAGGCATGTAAGATGTTTAATTCTGGCGATGTATGGATAGCGGGTACGCATCAGACGAACGCTAAGTTGTTGGAGGCTGGTATCGTATCAGGTGTGATTACTTCTAAGAAGGAGGCTATCCTTTCGGCTGATGCGGAGGGTCAGAAGAGAGGATCATTTACAATCCATTCCTTTCAGGGTCGCACCATTGAGGAGAAGCGAGTGTTTGTATCATTGGATACGTTTGAGTACGCTATGTTTTACACGGCGATTAGTCGTGTTCGTTCCTTTAACCAACTTGTTTTTGTTTCGTAAGCCACACAGGGGCGCCCCGCATCTTTGGCGGGAGGGGGGCGCACTTTCTTAACGAGGCTCGTTAGAGTCTCTCTTAAGATTTTTGTTTTTCGTAGAGTGTCGTTGGAGACACGAGCGCAGCGAGGAGAGAGAACCTAAAGATTTAGTATGTATATTTTCTATACAACAATGAGTGACGATGTTATGAGCAATGATGATGGCCGTTTAAAAAATACTTGCCGATGCGGATTACCAACTAAATACGGTTTCAAATTATGCTATCTTTGCGCTGAACAAGTTAAGAAAAGAAAATTGATAAATCAACCCAAACTAACAACATACTTTAATAAGATTAAATGAAGAACCGTTTAATCATGGGATTACTTTTCCTTCGAAGGGGGGGCTAGAACTTTTTTGTTCTGGCTGGAAGGAGGTAATCCCACTCCTCTTAAGCGCA
>Ga0208806_1000231_pt1 | contig 15757 bp, 13 predicted proteins | sample Colrivmet1554B02_FD_187663 | JGI IMG/M metagenome (GOLD analysis project Ga0208806, IMG submission 187663) | Estuarine microbial communities from the Columbia River estuary - metaG 1554B-02 (SPAdes) (version 2) | ecosystem: Environmental > Aquatic > Marine > Intertidal zone > Estuary | place...
ACCCAAGGGGAGGACACGGGTTTGATCCGGTGCCAAAGAAGAACGCTCCTCTTGAATAACCCACCCCCGGTTGGTTAAGATGGATTCATAGGTTAAAATATCCAATAGATTGGGAGATAAATCAATCCAACGCTGAATTCGAATTTCGTTCCCATGAATTTGCTTGTCTAATACTTCAAGCGTTTGAAGCGAATTTGGTATGGTTTTAACCTTTTCAATATAGGCAAACCATTGTTTTAACACATGGATTGTTGGGTTCTCACTGATTGGAAAATCTTCGGCACGTACCGAATGTATAACGTGGATTTTACGCTTTGCTCTACTAAACAAAACGTTCAGTCGTTTATCGCCCCCTTCCTGAGTTAATGGTCCAAAACGCAGATCAAATCGCCCTTCTTCATTGTACCCATAGCCAAATGAAATGATGATTTCATCGCATTCATCTCCTTGAATTTGCTCCACAGTTTTTAGGAATAACATATCCGCCTCAAGGGCTACCTCAATCGCTAAACGCTCTGCTGCGGTGAATAAAGAAATTATGGCCTTAAGTTGCTTTTCTGAAAAAGTAACAAGTCCTATTCGTGTGTTTTTTAGATCTAATTTTTTAATTAGTAGGTTTTTTGCGGCATGTGCTTCAACTAAGTTGGTTCCATCTAAATAATGATTTCCAGGGAGATAGCTGGATTCTATGGATTGATAGTTCGGATAGCTGGGCAATACAATGAGTTCATTATTATAGAAATGTTGGTTAGAAAATTGAATTAACCCCTTGTGCTGGCTTCTGTAATGAAATTTCAATGGACTTTGAGGTAAATTGAACGACGCCTGATCAAGAAGGGTAAGTGCATTGGAATTTCCCCGCTGAAAAAAGGACGAAGGCGCCATCTGCATAGAATCTCCAGCCACAATAAGTTGCTTTGAACGATAAATAGTCCCCAAAGAATGAGCTAATAACAACTGACTCGCTTCGTCAATAATTGCAACGTCAAAACGGTTTTTAATTAAGGGTAAATCCATGGCGATTTGCACCGGACTACTTAGCCAAACCGGCTTTAATAAGGAGATCCAATGTGAAGCTTCACTTGCCAATAGGGTACGTAAGGAAGGGAAATTTCTTTTTCGACTAAAAAGCTTTGAAAGGATTCGCTTTCCATGGATTAGTTCATTTTTCAATTTCTTTTCCTGCGCCGTTAATTTACCGCTAGGCGTTGCGATCAATCGATGATATGCATCAAAAGTGTTTTTACGATCTACCAAAATCTGATGAACAATCCGTTCTTGTATATTTTTTCTATTCGCCTTAATGCGTGAAATCTCATCGTTGATGGATACCTTCAGGAATTCGTGCATTCCTGGAAATTGAGCAATAAATCGATTCCAATCGGTAGCAATTATAGCGTCTTCATAGGCTGTTAACGTATCGAATTCATTAAAGAGACCAGTTATGGAACTGGGTACTTGATCCCAAGCTTTTAAATGTGGAATACAGGTATGGAAATTAGATAAAAGATGATCAATGTTCTCGTAAACAGGTGCTTCAGCATTCCGTGTGAATTGTTGTTTAATTGCTAGCGCAATTCCTTGTATCATTGAATGATTTGTATCATAGAAACTTCGTTCATGTTTCGAAAGCGCTTGGTATTGTTCATACAAGTTGCCATCATACAGCGCATGAAATGTTTTGTAGGCTGTGATATCCGTCCTGAAGTCTAATAATCCAAGCGATATGAGTTCGGTTTGAATGGTTAACTGTTCTTCGAATAAGCTATGGTATCCTAGCGTGTGGTCAATTAATAATTCAATATCCGTGGTAGTATCCGCTAACCAATTCCTTTTTATACGATTTATATTGAATTTTCTAAATATGCCGCCCTTTGATAATTCGTTACGAATTCCACTTAAATTAGGGAGGGAAGGTAATTTTTTCCAAGAAGTGAGTACATGTTCCTTCTGTTGAAGTTGTGTCTCTATAAGCTCCAATTTTCTAATCAATCGATTGATTTTGTTTTGGTGCTTCATCCACGGCAAACAGCGCTGAGCAGTATCATTTGAAAACAAGTGAACGGTCTGTGCCACTTGTGCCTCCTCCATAATTTTAGCATAGGTGAAATCCTGCCAATGTAAATGGGTTAACTCTGCTTGTATATGCCTAAGTGTTTTTAGCCGTATTTCAAAGGTGTTTTCTAAGTTCAAATTTCCTTTGAGCATAGCCAGCTTTTTCAATACCGAATCAGGAATAGTCGAAATTATAGGCTTATAGGTTAACCATTCCGAGTAACTAGGCATACCCGAATGAAAAACCGCGTTCTTTTTGTCCACAACGTGTGTCGCAGTAATGAAGTCTTTTGGACTCATCGTTCCAATTAAACCGTTCTTATGGTAGAGGTCCAGTTGACCTTGAAGCCAATTCAAGCGAATCGTACTTGAAAAGTCTTGCTCCAAGGAATCTAGCGGTTTTTCTATTGCTTCCCAACTCTTCGCTAAGGATTGAATAATTGATTTTATTCCATCCTGCGAGTTCCTCATTAGCATTAATTCTCCAAGTCCACAGGCTGTTAATTTAGAGGCAATCACCTCTAATGCGTGTCGTTTTTGAGAACAAAGTAGCACGTACTTTTTATCTTCTAAAAATCGACCGATTAAATTTCCAATTACTTGAGATTTCCCCGTCCCTGGGGGCCCTTGTATTACGAGGTGTTGCTTCTCTGCACGTTTAATTGCTTCGAACTGCGTGTAATCTACTTCGAAAAGCAATGGATACAAGGTTCGATCAACGGGTTCTTCCACGTGTTGAGCCCCTTGATATAGAAAATCAAAATGACTTAAATCGGTTTCCTTTTTTAACTCGGTAACTTCCTTTAATAGACTGTGTCGATACGGATGAAAATTGCCAATGTATTGAATACCTGAATCTAATTCATATCCTTTGGATATCAGTTGGTCACAAATTTCCTTTTTCTCGAGCAGGTTGAATTCTGTTTCTTCAAAGGAAAGAAGGTGCAATAAATACGGGTTGATGATCCATTCATCCGTTGTGATATTCCACGAAACCTGATTTAATACGGGGTTGATTTTCGGGTTCAATAGATGAAGAAAAATCGGAATTTGTTTAACGTGATCAGTTTGTTTCAAGAATAGAATTCCTTCAGATAAACACAAGGGGAATATTCCCTCTTCTCGTTCTTTTTGATGCGCAGCTTTTATGAGTTTTGATGCTTCAGGCCTAAGTTCTTCCGTTTCTTTATTAAAAGGTAGAACCTGTTTCGCTTGGATATTCACCAATAAATCAGAGGAATTAAACCCAGAGAGATCCAATTCAAATTGATTTAATTCCGATAAAATGATGGATTTATCATTCACGCAATAAAAGTAAGGCAATTTATTTTGTTAGTCAATTTCATGTACCTTTATCCTTTAATCTACAAATAATGAAGGCTTTACTAACAGGTGTTTTTTTTAGTTTTTTCGCGGGGATTTGGTCGCAAATCACACTCAGTGTAGCGGATTTTGCGAATGCTGGTGATACCGTCCGCATTTCTCAAGCAGACGGCACGGGCTTAGATTTTTCTTCAACCGGTGCGAATTATACGTGGGATTTTAGCGCCTTATCTGCAACCAGTCAATACCTAAAAGAGTATAATCCGATTGGTTTTGCTTCATTATTGGTTTTCGGAACCTATGGCCCTGTTGCTCCAACAAATTACAGAGCGAGTTATTTCAATCCAACCAATGATTTACCACTGGATCAATTGTCTCAGTTCTTACCTGTTACTTTAAGTGATCTGAATCAGTATACTAAACGAATGACCGACTCCATAACATCACTTGGATACTCTATAAGCGTTAACGGACAAGGGGTTCCATTTAAATCAGACACAATAGAAACACGGTATAAATTACCCTTGCACTACAATGATTATCACTATTCCAGAGGATATACATTCATCGATTTAAATCCGGTAATTGACTTTAAAATCAAACAATATCGTCAACGAACTACTAATGTGGATGGATGGGGAACGATTATAACCCCAAAAGGTACATTCCAAGCGCTGCGCCTACGACACGATATCGCTGAAATTGATTCGGTTTATCAAACGTTTTTTGGTGCTGGTCAGTGGTTTGGAACGCCACCAATTCAACGTACTGAATACGAGTGGTTTGCTAATGGCGAAAAAGAATGGGTGCTTAAAGCAACAGAGACAAACGGTACGGTTAATCTAGTAGAATATCAAGAGGATTATTTAGGGTTAGATGCTTCCTTAATTGAGTCAACCCTTGATGCTTCCATTGGACCTAACCCCGCACATGAAGCTTTACTTATTGATTCTAAATCTCCTTTACATTTAGCTCAAATCTTCGATGGTTCCGGAAGGCTTGTCCTTAGCACCTCATTGAACAATGTGCTTAATTATAGTCTTGATCTTAATACATTACATTCTGGAGCATACCGAATTATATTAAGCGGTGTGAATGGATATAAGGAATTTCCGTTAGTTAAATTCTAATTGTACCTTTGACCCGGCAAATCGGCCTATCGCTGTCCCGTTTACGGGAGGGAGGAAAGTCCGGGCAGCACAGAGCAGTGTACTTCCTAACGGGAAGGGTTCATCTTGATGAATACAGAAAGTGCCGCAGAAAATAAACTACCCTGACAAACTTGTTGCGTTGGGGAAAAGGTGAAAAGGGGAGGTAAGAGCTCACCGCAGCAACAGTGATGTTGTTGGCAGGGTAAACCTTACGCGCTGAAAGACCATGTATACCGGAGTATGTCTTGTACATTAAGAGTTGCTCGCTCGATTCCGGAGGGTAGGTCGATAGACGCTGATGGCGACGTCAGTGCTAGATAAATGATAGGCAGTTGCGTCACGTGTGACAAAACGAACAGAACCCGGCTTATGATTTGCCTTTTTTTATTTTAAACGCTAATGAAAGCACTTTTTAGCATAAAAGAAGCCTTAAGAAATGAGGCTAACCCCCTGCGTATTCCGCAGATGGAGGCCTACATGAGAAATCAATTTCCATTTTATGGCGTAATGAGTACTCCTAGAAAAGAAATTCTAAAGACCTTAAAAAAAGATCAATTAGATGTCCTCGATACAACTGAAAAAAGAACCTTGATTCAGTTACTTTGGGAAGAGGAACATCGTGAATGCCAGCTCGTGGCGTTAGAATGGTTGATGACATGGAAGCCAAAAGAATTTTTAGCATCAGATATTGAGTTGTTAGAATGGTTAATTACAACTAAATCGTGGTGGGATACCGTGGATGGCATCGCACCAAATGTAGTGGGTAAATTCGCACGTGTATTTCCTGAACAAATGAAAGAAACTCTCCATCGTTGGGAATCCCATGATTCATTTTGGATACGTCGGGCATGTTTGATTTTTCAGTTACGGTACCGAACAGAGACGGATTTAACCCTCCTTCAATATTTCATTAATAGATTTAAACCCGAACGGGAGTTTTTCATCCAAAAGGCGATTGGTTGGAGTTTGCGCGAGGTGTCCAAATGGAATCCAACGTGGGTTGCTGAGGTGGTTCAAGCGGAGCAACTTACTGGCCTGGCCAAGCGCGAGGCGAGTAAATACATCTAGTCCACTTTATTGTTTATTTTTGGGGCATGAAGCTAATTTATCCGATTTCGTGTTTCCTTCTATTTTGTGGCATTATCCGTGTGGGTCATGCACAAATGCGGCCTACCAACGGCGTAGCGCCTTCGGAAATGAAAAAAATTGCCTTAACCAATGTTGATGTTTATGTGAATCCCAATAAAAAGCTCGAAAATGCTACGATTTTAATTCAAGCAGAACGCATTCTTGAGGTTGGAACCAATGTGAATATCCCGTCAGATTTTGTGATAATCAATAAGGAAGGCCTTACGGTAGTTCCCTCATTCATAGAACTATATTCCGATGCAGGAGTCGTTAAGGCTACTTCTCACCATCAAGGTTCCTATCCACAATTAGAGTCATCAAAAGATGGTGCTTTTTATTGGAATGAATCCATTCATCCGGAAATAAATGCAGTGGATGGAATTAATTTAGCCGACAATAAATTTACCGAGTTACAAAAACAAGGATTTGGATTTGCCGTTCCGCATCAAGCCGATGGCATTGTCCGAGGTTCTGCACCCTTAATCGCATTAGGGAATCTAAATCCCATGGAAGCAACACGCACAAATGCTTCAGCGTTTTTTTATTCCTTCAATAAAGGTGTTTCACAACAAACTTATCCATCTTCCTTAATGGGCTCGATTGCTTTGTTGCGTCAATCGTTTTACGATCTTGCGTTTTATAAAAAGAACCCTGTAGCAGACTTAGGCAAACAATCAATGGATCCCTGGGTAGCTCATGATAATTTACCTGCTGTTTTTAAGGTAGGGGATAAGTGGGATATTTTACGAGCTGAACGCATAGCGAACGAATTCAAAAGACATTTTATTTATGTAACGGCAGGTGATGAATACGCCATTGTTGATGCACTAAAACCCTTGAATCCAAAACTTGTAGTGCCGATTTCTTTTCCAAAACCGGTAGATGTTTCCGACCCGTATGTCGCAAAAAATGTCTCGATTCAAGAATTAAAGCATTGGGAAGCTGCGCCATATAATTTTAAGATGCTGACCGATGCAGGAATTTCAAGTGCCATTACTACGCAAGGGCTTCCTTTAGCTGATTTTTGGAAAACCATTCGCAAACTAATTTCAATCGGAACAAGCCCTTCTTCAATCCTCGCTTCGCTTACCATAACGCCTGCCTCCTTTTTGGGCTTAGATTCAATGGTAGGTACCCTCGAACCATCAAAACTGGCAAGTTTTAATGTCTTTTTAAAAGATCCATTTGTTTATGAATCGACGCTGTTGGAGTCTTGGTCACTTGGGAATTGTCTCGCACTTCAATCTACCAACTTGGTGAATGTGCTTGGAACGTATAGCTTAAACCTAAAAGGACAGCGTTTTGAAATGAAGGTGTCCGGAGAGAATCAAAAACCCAAAGTTACGCTCATTGAGTATAAAGACTTGTGGGATGCTAAACTCAAAGTATTTAAGAAAGATTCAGTAATTACAACGGTTTCTTTTACCTATGCAGACCGGGACGTCAACCTGCAATTTGCCCTTCCGAATGCTGAGTCAAAAATGTTTTTGCTGCATGGAAAGATTTCTTCGAATGGTTCCGTTTGGGAAGGTGATATCACGTATCCGGATGGGAGCTGGGGGCAATGGTCTGCCATACGTCGGGTAAAAGATAACGAAGTTTCAACTCCCATTAAGGTTGAATCAAATCCTGCGCCTGCCATTTGGTTCCCAAATATGGCCTTTGGTGCAACAGAACATCACACCCAGCAAGCTGCGGTTTATGAGCAAGTAACCATTTGGACTAATGAATCTGAGGGCATCATAGAAAAGGGGTATGTTGTTGTTCAACAAGGAAAAATCATGTATGTAGGGGCTAAAAAGCCAACGTATCCTTCAGGTGCAAGAATCATTAACGGCGCAAACATGCACCTAACTTCAGGAATCATCGATGAGCATTCGCATATCGCCATTTCAAGAGGGGTAAATGAAGGGGGACAAGTGGTATCTGCCGAAGTTAGTATTGGCGATGTAGTTTATCCTGAGGATATTTCAATTTATCGTCAATTGGCGGGTGGGGTGACCGCAGCGCAATTATTACATGGATCAGCCAATGCCATCGGCGGACAATCTGCGCTTATCAAATTGAAATGGGGAACTACACCCGAAGAAATGAAAATTGATGATGCCCCGGGCTTTATAAAATGTGCGCTCGGAGAAAATGTGAAGCAATCGAATTGGGGTGATCGAAATGTTGTTCGTTTTCCTCAAACACGGATGGGGGTTGAACAGGTCTTTTATGATGCCTTTTACAGAGCAAAACAATACCGAATGCAGCGAATGTCTGGAGCCGCTAGGATAGATTTAGAGCTCGAAACACTGAACGAAATTCTAGACGGAAAACGGTTTATTTCTTGCCATTCTTATGTGCAAAGTGAGGTTAACATGTTGATGAAAGTAGCTGATTCTATGGGATTCAAAGTCAACACCTTTACGCACATTCTAGAAGGATATAAAGTAGCAGACAAAATGAAAGCGCACGGTGTTGGTGGTTCTACCTTCGCCGATTGGTGGGCCTATAAATTTGAAGTGAACGATGCTATTCCTTACAATGCCGCCCTAATGCATGAACAAGGAATTACGGTTGCGATTAATTCTGACGATGCGGAAATGGGACGAAGACTGAATCAAGAAGCTGCAAAAACAGTCAAATATGGAGGGGTTTCAGAAATTGAAGCATGGAAAATGGTTACGCTAAACCCTGCAAAATTATTGCATTTAGATCATCGAACAGGAAGTATTAAAGTGGGTAAGGATGCCGACCTGGTGTTATGGACCACGAATCCACTTTCTATAGAAGCAAAGGTTCAGTCCACGATGATTGAAGGAGTGTTCTATTTTGATCAAGCGCAAGACCTCATGCTTCAGGCTCAAAATCAAGCGGAGAAAATGCGGATCATTGGTAAAATGTTGGCAAAGGATGTACAGTCAGAGCCCAAAGCGCCATTTATTAAGCGTAAGAAAAAACATTTCCATTGCGATACCGTGGGAGAAGAAGGGTCTGAAACAGAAAATTTACATTAACATGAAAACAATTCTATTTTTAACCAGTTTATTGGCGATTTTTGGGTTCACGGCACAACGTATTCTTATTGTGAATGGACATTTACATCCAGTAGTTGGGCAAGAAATCACATCCTCCTTGATTGAAATCGTTGATGGAAAAATTTCAGGTATTAAAAACGCACTTTCTTCTACCTACAATCCCAAAGCATGGGATACAATCATTGACGCAACCGGGCAGCACGTTTATCCTGGGTTTGTAGCCCCAAACAGTACGCTCGGATTAACGGAGATAGAAGCAATACGCGCTTCGAATGATTATAATGAAGTAGGGGAGTTTAATCCTCATATTAGGGCTAAAATCGCCTTTAATGCAGAATCAAAAGTGGTCGAAACCGTTAAAACAAATGGGGTACTCTTGGTTCAAAGTACACCAAGAGGTGGTGCTATTTCTGGTACGTCTTCTGTGATGTTCATGGGGGGATGGAATTGGGAAGACGCAACCGCAAAAGGGGATGATGGTATTCATGTGAATTGGCCAAACACCACGTTCGGTGGGGGATGGTGGGCAGAGCCTGAGCCAAAATCCAAAAATGAACAATATACCAAGGAACTCAAAGAATTAAATCAATTTTTTAAGTTATCGAGTACCTATGCGAATGCCAAAGTTATCCCGTTCGATCAGCGACTTGAAGCAATGAAAGAGTGTTTTTTAGGTACTAAACGTGTATATATTCATGCGAATGATGCACAACAAATAATTGATGTTATAGCCTTTGTACAAGAGTTTAAGTTGCCTTATCCCGTGCTTGTTGGAGGGGATGATGTCTACTTACTAGGACAGCGATTTATTGATGCTGATATCCCTGTGATGATTCAACGGCTACACCGCTTACCTGAACATGATGAAGACCCAGTAGACTTACCATATCGACTACCAGCCATGCTCGCTAAAATGGGTGTTTTATTTTGCTTGCAAAATGAAGGTGGAATGGAGGCTATGAATACTAGAAATCTACCTTTTTTGGCAGGAACAGCTATGGCCTATGGTTTAACCGAAGAACAAGCACTGGAGTCGATTACTATAAATTCTTGTAAAATAATGGGCATCGATCAACAATTCGGAAGTATTGAACTTGGTAAATCGGCTACGTTATTCGTTTCAAGAGGCCCGGCATTGGACATGAAAACGAATCTAGTAAGCACCGTGCTATTAAACGGCCAAATCCAAACCTCAGTAAACTTTCAAGAAGCCCTATACCTGAAGTATAAGGCTAAGTATAAATCCAATACTACCGATTAAAAAGGAAGATCGTCCGATTCTTCAGCAGAAGATTCTAAAGGGTTTGTAGTTGAACTTGGGGTGGAAATCCCAAAATCACTCATCCCACTCGGTGCGGCAGAAGGAGCTTGTCCAGCGGATGGCTCAATTCTCCATGCTTCAATGGAATTAAAATACTTGATCTCGCCTTGTGGACTTGTCCATTCACGTCCGCGAATGTTAATGGCTACATCGACCATATCATTCACATTAAACTGGTCCAATAAACCGCATTTGTCGCGTGTTGCTTGAAGTAGAATATGTTGCGGATAATCAGTGTCCAAGCCATCAGTTACAACGAATTCTCGTTTAGAGAATTTTTCAGTTACTTGCTGCGTTGGATGAATTAATTTGATTCGAACGTTGGTTAATTTAAGCTGATTCATATCGATTTGTTAATGATTAAAACTTAGAAGCGTAAGCCAGGCTTCTGTTAATTTATTTACTGTTAATAATTCTTTTGCTCGTACATGTAAGGCATTCTCTAAGTGTGCCGCATCATCTATATGCGTCATAAAAAGGTCACTCAATTCCGTCAATTTGTATTCATTCACTTCCGTTTCGTCGGGCAGACTTTCTATGCCGGCTAACCGCGCTAAGTCGCTTACTGATAATACGCTACTATTTAATAAATCAGCTGGAAGTGCATCATAGCCAATGCCACACGTAGTAATCGGCTTTTTAATCTCAAACATACTATGCGCATCGGCACGGCAATACCAATCTCCTCCCATTCGTGAAACAAGGTCGATTTTGTGCGCGTCAATTTGATTGTTCTCATCTAATATAGATTCATCAATGTGCATTCTTATAACCTCACAAATAATCAAATTTCCGGCACCCCCTTCCGTACCCAATTCAATTACTTCATTGACTTTGCATTCAAATTGGACGGGTGATTCTTTTACACGAAATGGTTTAACCAATTCGGAGCTAATAGGGGTTAGTCCGGCCTTTTCAAATTCGCTGATTCCAGGCGCATACGGTGAGCTGGCTAAACTGACTTGCTCTACAATACTGTACGTTACTACATTTATAACCACCTCGGGATGAGCTTTCACATTATTGTATGTGTCTTTTACCGTGTTGGTTCGGCCAGACCGTGCAGGCGAGAAAATTAAAATGGGCGGGTTCGCACTAAACACATTGAAAAAACTAAATGGAGCAAGGTTCTTCCCCCCAGTTGAATCAATGGTTGAAGCCAAAGCAATTGGTCTTGGGCCAACCGCTCCAAGTAAGTAGTGATGCAGTTTTTGCACCGTGATATCTGATGGAGAAATGCTTAACATGAGTGACAAAATTAACAACAAATTCGGGTCGTAATCCAACGAATAAGGTTTGTTATTCACAATTTAAATTAATTTTACATCAACTATGAGCCTTCGGATTTCAGTCTTTTTTACCCTAATTTATTTCATGTTTACACATGTTATATGGTCACAAAATTTAAAAGATGAAAATGGAAAGAAACACGGTAAATGGGTTGTAAGGGGAAAAGATAGACCTAAATCAGGGTACCCAAGCCATGCGATTATAGAGGAAGGGACCTACAGTCATGGTCGAAAAACCGGCGTTTGGATTAAATATAATAAAGACGGAAAAACGGTTAAGCTCAAAGGGAATTATGTGAATAATAGACCCAATGGTAACTATACGCGCTATTTTTCAAATGGCAAAATAAAAGAAAAGGGAACTTTTGGGGATAATTCATATGCTGGTGAGTTGATTCGATACCATGAGAATGGCACAATTGCTTACCAGGCCACCTTTGATGATGAAGGAAATGAAACTGGTACGGTTAAGCACTATTACGACAATGGTCAATTGGAGGCTTCCTATGGACTTAAAAAAGGTAAGGTTGAAGGGCTTTACACGCAATACAATCAAGACGGTTCGGTCCGCTTGTCTTGCAAGTTTAGTGGGGGAAAGGTTACTGAAACCGTAAAGAAACAACCTGTAAAAGTAACTGAAACGCATACAGAGACCATCTCTAACGAACCACCTCCTGTGGTTACAAATCCAATCACCAAGGGGGTTACGTTCTTTTCAGAAGGCTATAATAAAGTGTACAATGAAAATGATGAGATTTGGTTAGATGGTAATTTTAAGGCCGGACAATTGTATGACGGAAAGGTATATATTTACAACGACGACGGAATTCTTAAAAAAATTAAAATTTATAAAGAGGGGAAATTTCACTCTTTAGGACAACTTTAAACTTAGATTATTATGAAGGCTTATGTTTTTCCTGGGCAAGGAGCCCAGTTTAGTGGAATGGGGAAAGAGTTATTTGATGCCCGCGAAGATGCACGCATATTATTTGAACGCGCAAATGAAGTGCTCGGTTTTGATATAGCATCCATTATGTTTGAAGGTTCAGAGGAAGCCTTAAAACAGACCAACGTTACCCAGCCCGCCATTTTTATTCATTCAACTATCCTTGCGTCTTGTTTAGGGGATTCATTTAAACCGGATATGGTTGCCGGACATTCATTGGGTGAATTTTCTGCCCTGGTAGCAAATAAAACACTTAGTTTCGAAGATGGCTTGCGTCTGGTTAGTGCCCGAGCAACAGCCATGCAGAAAGCCTGTGAACTTACTCCTTCTACCATGGCGGCAATTCTTGGATTGGAAGATCAAATTGTAGAAGAGATTTGTAGCAGCATTGATGGGGTAGTAGTGCCCGCAAATTATAATTGCCCCGGACAATTGGTTATTTCAGGTGAATTAAAAGCTGTTGAAGCAGCGTGTGCGAAACTCACAGAAGCAGGAGCTAAACGAGCCTTAATATTGCAGGTAGGCGGAGCTTTTCACTCACCACTCATGGAACCTGCTCGTGCAGAATTAGCTTCCGCTATCGAATCAACAGCGTTTAATGCGCCAATTTGCCCCATTTATCAAAACGTTAATGCGCTTCCAGTGACAGACCCTTCCTTGATTAAAACAAATTTATTAGCACAGCTAACAGCCCCCGTGAAATGGACTCAAATCATGATGGCAATGAATGATCATGGGCTTTCAGAAGTAATTGAGGTTGGGCCAGGAAAAGTACTTCAAGGACTTTTTAAGAAAATTAACCGCGAGTTGCCGGTTTCTTCTGCAAGTATAGGTTAGGTTATTCGTTTTTTTTCGTTACCTTTCTAATCAAACTCTAGAAAACATGAAAAAAACCTTAACCCTATTAGCGAGTATTTTGGTGTCACAACTATTCGCACAATCCGCGCTCGGAGATGCCATTGGAACTGTTTTAGATTCGGATTCAAAACAACCGATGGAATACGTAAAAGCGTTTATATTTGATCAAGGCAAGAAATATCAGGCCATTACGGATAAAGACGGTCGATTTAGAATCTCAGCGATTCCAGCGGGTAAGTATAATGTATTTTTGGTTTTTGGAAGAGATACTTCACAGAATTACTTGGTTGATATCCCAATTGAATCCTACGGAAATATAGGTTCCGTTGAATTTAAACCGAAAGGTGTAATGAAGGATGAAATTGTCGTTAAAGAGCGCTTGCGCTTGCGAATGGGAGAATTGCCAACACCCGAGTTAACTGAAAAAGACATTAAGCACAATCCGAATAAATTTAGTGTTGCTACCATGGCTACCCAAATGTCATCAGAAATAAAAATGGCCGATGATGGTGAGCTGATGTTCCGTGGAGCCCGTAAAGGAGATATGATTTATGTGTTAGATGGCGTTAAATTGCAAGATGTATACAATGTTCCGAGCTGTTCAATCAATCGAATGATGGTGTACACCGGTGGATTGCCCGCAAAATACGGCGATACCTTAGGTGGTGCAATCGTTGTTGAAACGTATGGATACTTTGATTTACTGCGTCAACGTGCAGATTAATACAAGATTTCCCAAAGAAATAATCCTTTAGCAGGGACCGATAAAGCTGCCTCTTGGCGGCTTTTTTTGGCTAGAATTATAGGTATGGATTCCGGTGTAATATTCCCGATTCCTACTTCCATTAAGGTACCCACCATGGCACGCACCATGTTACGCAAAAACCGATTTGCACTTACTTCGAATACATAGCCCTCATTCGTCTCTTCCCATGAGGCATTAAAAACCTCACACATCGTCGTTTTTACGTCGGTATCCCCTTTGGCAAAGGAGGCGAAGTCATGTTGTCCAACCAAATAAGTGCATGCCATATTCATAGGTTCTAACGCTAATGAACGTTCATACACCCAGCAAAACCGTTCGTTAAATGGTGATTTTTCTTTCTCGATAAAATATCGATAGGTACGTTTTTTAGCGTCAAACCTTGCGTGGCACTCCCTGTAACTAGCTTCTATTATTTTAATATCCGCTGGAAGCATTTTGTTTAATTTATATACGAGTTGATCTAACTCAACTTCAAATGATTCAAAGTGGATGAAATACTGCCTTGCATGAACACCTGAATCTGTTCTACCGCAACCAACAATTTGTACGGGATGATTTGCATGTAGTTTAGTCAAGCACGATTCGATAGTACCTTGAATTGTTTTAGCATTGGGTTGTATTTGCCACCCGGCATAGGCCGTTCCGTCATAGGCTAATTCCATGAAAATAGTTCGATTTTTCATGGGGTAAAGTTCTGATTTTTTTTAAAAAGCAACGATGGTTATATTATTTCGTAATCTATTTTAGACTACCCTTTTGGGAAATATTTGAATATTAGTGTAACTTTACATGGTGCAATTGAGTATTGAATGTACTTTATGATTAGAAATTTACGATTCTTCTTCCTCTTATTTTGTTTTCTTGGGTTGGGAACATTAAATGTTTCCATAGCACAATGCCCTCTTGCGCCGGTTATTACTACCCTCGTTCAACCCACCTGTACAAATGCTACTGCGACTGCTACCTTGGTCGGTTTACCGAGCGGTAATTGGGATTTATACGCGATTCCCTCTAGTGCACCCATACCACCTCCATTTCCAGCACCAACACAATCAGGAACAGGTTCTACAGCGACCGTAGGTAATTTATCTCCGGGTACTGCGTATACATTCATTTACATTGAGCCGAATGTACCATGTACTTCAGCTGTTTCTAGTACAGTTAATATTAATGCGATTCCTTCCAATCCACCAGCACCAATTGCGGGATTGGTTCAGCAACCGAATTGTGCGCCAGGTGTCACAACTGGCAGCGTACCGCTTTCCAATTTGCCAACTACCGGACAATGGACAATAACCGCTACCGGTCCTGGTCCAACTACTTATACTCAAACGGGTTTAGGCGCTAATTTTGTTTTCCCAAATCTTCCGGTTGGTTCCTATACGTTTACGGTAACCTTGGTTTCATCAGCATGTACTTCTGTGCCTTCAAATAATGTTTTCGTTAATGCGCCCATTAATCCGAGCGCACCTGTCGTAGGAACTATACAAAATCCAACCTGCGCTTCAAGCACGGGATCTGTAAGTTTGTCAGGCCTGCCAGCTACAGGAACATGGACAATCAATGCGTCACCAGGGGCATTTTCGCAAACAGGAAATGGAACCACGGCAACTTTTAATGGATTGACAGCGGGTGTGAGTTATTTATTCACCGTAACAAATAGTCAAAGTTGTACTTCAGTGTTTAGTACCAGTGCATCCATTGCAAATGCACTGACCATTCCACCGGCACCCACAGCAACCGTTGTGCAACCAACTTGTCCCCTACCAACGGGTACCTTATCGGTAACCGCTCCCATAGGTGCAGGTTATGTGTATTCAATAAATGGATCAAATTATCAAGCCAGTACGGTATTTACTAACGTTGCAGGTGGAGTTTACACCTTGTATGTTCAAGA
>Ga0208806_1000236_pt1 | contig 15661 bp, 9 predicted proteins | sample Colrivmet1554B02_FD_187663 | JGI IMG/M metagenome (GOLD analysis project Ga0208806, IMG submission 187663) | Estuarine microbial communities from the Columbia River estuary - metaG 1554B-02 (SPAdes) (version 2) | ecosystem: Environmental > Aquatic > Marine > Intertidal zone > Estuary | place...
GTGATTTTGGCAGACAATGTCGAAATTGGGGCAAACAGCTGCATTGACCGCGCGGTTGTCGGCGCCACCTACATCGGCGAAGGCACCAAGCTGGATAACTTATGCCAAATCGGACACAACGTCCGGATCGGCCAAAGTTGCGTGCTGGCGGGACAAGTCGGCATCGCGGGGAGTGCAAGCATTGGCCACGGGGTGCAAATTGGCGGGCAAGTTGGTATCGCGGGGCACATTTCCATTGGGGACGGTGTCCGAATTGGGGCGCAAAGCGGAGTGCACAAGAGTATCGAACCCGGGAAGACGGTCATGGGATCGCCCGCGGTCGAAGCGTCGGTTTTTCGTCGGAAATTTGCGGCCTCCAACATGAAGCCCCGTTCGTGACGTCCTACACTCTCCTCCAACCTTTCCAATTAACGGGCCAAGGCATCCACACCGGTGACTCGTGCACCGTGACGGTTCATCCAGCTCCGACTGGCCATGGCTATGTTTTCCATCGAATGGATTGCCCCGAGGCGACTCCATTGCGCGTCTCGCCCAGCTGTGTGACCGATACAGACCGTCGCACCACTCTATCCAACGGAGAAACGACCGTGCATACGGCCGAACATCTGCTTTCTGCCTTGTATGCGGCAGGCATTTACCACGCACGCATCGAACTCACCGCCAGCGAAATACCCATTTTGGATGGGTCAGCACTTCCCTGGTGGGAAGCTATTCACCAAGCTGGATGCAGCCCTAGCCCCCAGCTAGAGCATGGAATTACCCTTCAAGCCCCCATTCGCGTCGAAGATCCCGAAACAGGCGCTTGGGCGGAAGCCTACCCCGCTGATTTGCCTTCGTTTGAGGTCACCCTGAGCCACGAAGCCGAGGCTGTGGGCCCCGTTAACGCCCACTTTCGAAGCGGCCAAGATTATGGAGCCAACATTGCCCCCGCTCGCACGTTTACCATCGCCACCCACATCACCCCCCTCATTCATCGCGGTCTGCTCAAAGGCGCACGTCCAGGATCCGGGGTTCTCGTTGTGGATGCACCGTTGACAGAATCGGATTGGCTCGCCCTCAACGATTTTGTGGGCGAGACCCTCGTCCGCCGCGACGACGTGGGCCCCATACCCTTGACTCCATTCCGCCTACCCAATGAACCTGCCAGCCATAAGTTGCTGGATCTCATAGGGGATATCGCACTTTTGGGGCAGCCCATCCGAGCACATATTCGTACTTTTAAACCTGGACACAAAACCAATACCCTACTCGCACAAAAAATCATGGAAGACGCAAGTACCAAGGGAATCCCCACCTACCATCCCGATCAGACGCCCTTGATGGACGTGACAAAAATCATGTCCATCCTTCCCCACCGCCCACCATTTTTATTGGTGGACAAGATTTTGGAAATGTCCGAGAATGAAATTGTCGGCATGAAGGCCGTGACCATGAACGAGCCCTTCTTTACAGGGCACTTCCCTGGCGCTCCGGTCATGCCTGGCGTGCTCCAACTGGAAGCGATGGCCCAGGTCGGAGGCATATTGGCCTTGAGTACGGTGCCCGATCCGGAAAACTACTTGACCTACTTTTTGAAAATGGATCAAGTCAAATTCAAAAACAAAGTAGGCCCCGGCGACACCTTGGTCTTTCATCTACAGTTCACGGAACCCATCCGCCGCGGCATCGTGCAAATGCGTGGGCAAGCTTGGGTTGGATCTAAATTGGCCTCCGAAGGACACTTCACGGCGCTCATCACCAAAGACAAGTAAACGTGATTTCTCCCCTCGCCTCCGTCCATCCCGAAGCTAAGTTGGCTGGCAACATTACCGTAGAGGCCTTTGCTGTCATTGAAGCCGATGTCGAAATCGGGGAAGGCTCTTGGATTGCCAGCGGTGCCGCGATCCTTTCAGGCACCCGAATGGGCAAAAATTGCCGCGTTTTCCATGGTGCCGTCGTGGGTGGTATCCCGCAAGATCTCAAATTTGAAGGCGAGTACTCCCAAGTAATTCTCGGAGACGGATGCACCATTCGAGAGTGCGCCACCATCAACCGCGGCACCAAAGCCTTAGGAAAAACGGTCTTGGGCCGAGAGTGCTTGGTTATGGCCTATGCGCATGTAGCGCATGATTGTCAAATCGGAGATCATGTCATTCTCGTCAACAATGTCGCCCTCGCTGGCCATGTTGAAATCGGAGATTGGTCCATTATCGGTGGCCTCTCAGCCGTTCACCAATTTGTTAAAATCGGGGCCCATGTCATGGTTGGCGGAGGTTCTCTCGTCCGAAAAGACGTGCCTCCATTTATTACCGTTGCTCGGGAGCCGCTATCTTATGAAGGAGTCAATGCCTTGGGCTTGCGACGTAGAGGGTTCAAGAACGCTCGAATTGAAGAAGTACACCACGCCTACCGACTGGTGTATCAATCTGGCTTCAATACCTCCCAAGCGATTAGTCAAATTGAACTCGAAGTACCGGAAAGTCCCGAGCGTAGCGAAATCCTTCGTTTCCTGCTTGCCTCAGATCGGGGCATCGTGAAAAATGCCTAATTATGGCGCTTGAACTGCTTCAACTTTCTAAAACATACCAGGGGCAGGTGGTCATTCCTGAATGGACGCAACAATTTGAACCTTGTGAAACCGTAGCTATTTATGGGGGGAATGGTTCGGGGAAAAGCACCCTACTCAAGTTGCTAAGCGGACAGATTTCCCCTACCCGAGGACACCTTCGATGCGAAGACATCCCCTCCGAAACATGGAGCCTGCACACCTCATACACCGGACCCCATGTCGATCTTATTGATGGGTATACCCCAAAAGAACTCTTCGCCCAACATGCCCAATTAAGGGCCTTCCGCCCCGAGGCAGGCCTTGAGCATCTACCTATTCCCCCATATGCCTTTGACCGCCCGCTCGCCCAACTATCGAGTGGGATGAAACAACGTATAAAACTAGCCTTAGCTATCTGGACGGATGCCCCTCTCCTACTGCTCGACGAACCATGCTCCCATTTGGATCAAGTGGGCATTGAATGGTATAGCTCTTTGTTGGGCGCATCCCTTTCTCCGACGCTTCGGTATTCACATCGAATCGTTTTTGTGGCCTCTAACCACAAGAAAGAAGAAACCATGCATTGCCGTCGAGCCTTTCTCCCCACAGGGGAAGCGGTCGTACCTTTGTAAACGAATTAACGCAATCTAACGATATGGCTTCGACCTCCGACATTAAAAACGGGCTCTGTATCACGCACAACCACGCACCGTACCAGATCATTGAATTTCTTCACGTCAAACCCGGAAAAGGGGCGGCTTTTGTGCGGACCAAAATGCGCAACCTCAATGACGGCCGTGTTTTGGAACACACCTTCCCAAGCGGAGCCAAACTTGATGACATTCGTATTGAATACCGTACCTATCAGTTCTTGTACAATGATGCCGATGGCTACCACTTCATGAATATGGAGTCGTATGAACAGCTTCCCATGGCCAAAGAATTAATCAACGCGCCCGGCTTTTTGAAAGATGGCATGGAGTGTATGGTTTTATTCCACGCGGACGAAGATCGACCCTTGAGTGTTGAGGTCCCTCAAACTGTCGTGATGGAAGTCACGTACACCGAGCCTGGAATGAAAGGCAATACGGCCACAAACACCTTAAAGCCTGCCACGGTAGAGAGCGGAGCTGAAATCCGTGTTCCCCTATTTATTGAAATTGGAGAGAAGATTGTGATCAATACCGCAGACGGCACATATAAAGAGCGAGCCAAGTAAGTATTGGCCCTCCCTTCCTTTGCCTAACCCGCTTGCGCTGCAAGCGGGTTATTTTTTTTGTGATGCCTTATAAAAAAAGCCGCCCCGTTTCCGGGGCGGCTCGCGTTTAACATGCAAACTAACACCAATTAGTTTGCGTCCCACCAGAGGCGGTAGGTTGAGCTTGCTCCAAATTTTTCATCTGGTGTCGCGCTCAATGGCATTGGCACATTGGCCGAATTATACAGGTATTCGCCTTCTGGGTAAGGCATACGACGAGGGATCGCAGACAAATTGGCATCTGCAGGAGCAGAAATTGCTGGGAAACCCGTACGGCGCCAGTCCGTCCAAGCTTCCACGTGCGTGTACATAGCTACGTACTTCTCGTTCATGATGAGCTCCAAGTCCGTCGTGGCAGACAACGCTGCGATGTACGCGGCACTTGCCGCCGCATCCACGCCCAAGTAATCCATATTGCTTTGAATAGCGGCCTCGAGACTCGCACGCGCGCCAGAAGCATCTCCCGAAGCCAATTGGGCTTCAGCCAAAATGAATAGTACTTCGTGCTCGGTGATGAAGGGCAGCTCCGCCGTCGCAGCTCCGTAGAAAGGCAAATAGAGGTATCCACTTGCACTGTCACCACGATAGATAGACTCACGGGGATCATTGGCCGCTACCATCATGTCAAACATCGTACCTGTCTGAACGATGTAACCGTCGCGGTCAATGACCGTGAACTGGTGCCAGGGGTTCTGGTTCGTACTGGATTCATGTGCAAGACCTGCTCCAACATTGCCTTGTAACGCAGCCTGGCAGGCAGCAATAACATCGGCTGGATTGTAGAGAGATGTCTTGGACAAGTGATTCAAATAGCGAGCACCTAACGCCGTGGCGGTCGTGGCCCAAGCAGAAAGATCCCCACCGTGAATCAAATCGTCTGATCCAGGACTCAAGGCTGAAGGTGTCGCCAAATCAGCAACACCACCCTGCAACAACGTTGCAATGGCCGCATAGATATCTGCTTGCGAATCATAGGCGGGCTTCAACTGTCCAGCACCTTGAAGTGCCTCAGAATAGGGAATGTCGCCAAAGTGATCCGTCAGAACGCCCAAGTACATGGCCGTCATGATCTTGGCAATACCACGGTAGGCATAGGCCTCCTTTTCTGTGGCTTTATCCATGATCAATTGGAGATCATACATTCCACCAGAATATGCCAATCCCCATGGGCTGTCGAAGTCACCTTCACCAATTTGGGCATAACGGTTGTGCGCCAGAGACTGGCGGTCATTCCCCGTCATCTGCTGAACAAAGATGCTTGTCAGACGGGGTAACACATCCCCCTGCATCAAACCATAGGATGCTTGCGCCGCTGGCAATAATACGTTCATTGGCACATCCGAGGGACGGTTTTGGTCGATTTTTACTTCTTCCAACCATGCATCGCTACAGGAGGTCAAAAGAAGTGCACTGCTCAATACAGAAGCAAATAGAACTTTTAATTTCATGGTTCCTGTGGATTAAAGATTAGCTTTCAAACTGAAGATGACACCACGCGTGTTCGGCATGTTGAAGTAATCCGCACCTTGGCTATTCGTGGCTCCAGACAAGTTTGTCTCGGGATCCACACCGCGATACGGAGTGCTCAACCAGAGGTTACGGCCCGTTACAGACAATGTCAATCCCTTCAGGAAGGAACCTTCCAAGACACTGTCATCAAAACGATAGCTCATTCCTACCTGGCGCAGTCGCACCCAACTTCCATCTTCAATGAAAGGACGGGAAGCTCCGGTAAACCCGGACAAGGGTCCAAGTGCATACGAATCGATGTCGTTTAAAATAGGCGTATTGTTCGCTTGACCGCTTACATCAACACCGTTGATCGTGGTTCCAGGCGCATACACACCACTGTTACCCGCGACCACATCATTCCAAACGAAGGTCTCCCCACGTCCAACACCGTCCGGAGACATCTCCGTATCGTAGTGGGTACCGAAGTAGTACAGCGCACCGCGTGTACCATTCCAAATGTCCCCACCCTCGCGAATGTCCCACAACATGTTAAAGCTGAAATTCTTGTATTCAACGTTGGTCGTGATACCCATCAAATAATCTGGGTTGGGATCACCCACGACCACCTCCGTTGAGCTGTAAAGAGGGTATCCATATTCGTCCACTAAGGCGTTGCCAGCATCGTCACGAAGCCAATCATCACCATAAAGCGTTCCGTAGGCCTCTCCCGCTACCAAACGTTGGTTGGCGCCAAAGAATCCCCAAGGAAGTCCGATGACATCCACACCTTCAGCCAATTGAATGACTTTGTTGCGGTTGCGTGTGAAGGTCATTCCAGCATTGATTTTCAAGTCATCCGAATTGACAAGGTCCGCGTTCATAGCGATTTCCACTCCTTTATTGCTCATAGAGCCAGCATTAATGTAAGAAGAGGTAAAACCTGACGAAGCGGCTACAGGAACTGGAATAATCAAATCCTCAGAACGCTGGTCATAGAGGGTAATATCTGCATACACACGATCTTTGAAAAAGCGCATTTCCGCACCCACCTCATTGGTGACGGCATATTCCGGACGCAAGTCAGGATTGCCCAATGTATTGCTTTGAGAGAAACCAGTTTGACCTAGGAAGGGGAAACTGACACCAGCAATCCAGCCAGATGCTCCGCTCGCTTGATTGAAGTAGGTGGCATTGGAGCCAAAAGCCGGCTCAGAGCCCACACTCGCGGTGCTCGCACGAAGCTTTAAGTAAGAAAGCACATTACTTTCCATGTCCAACATATCCGTGACTACCCAACCTAACGAGAGGGAAGGATAAATAATCGGGGTGGATACATTTCCAAATGTCGATGCCTGATCACGACGGAAGGTACCGGTCAAGAACAAGTAATCGTCGTAACCCACTTGTGCTTCCCCGTAAACACCCCAAAGACGACGTCCTTGGAAGTTTTCGTATGCAAACTGGTTCGTCGCATTGTTGATATTGTAAAAATCAGGAATCACCAATCCAACACCATAACCCGTCACCGATTTACGACTACGGTTGTTGGCATTGAAGCCTACCAAGAAATTTGTAGAAATCTTGCCAAAATCCTGAGAGTAACGCGCGGTCACATCATGGTTTGCTTCCTGAACAGAATACATTTCATCGGTAATAGAACCTTGAGGCAAGGTGCGAGAATATTTGGCGATGATTTGCTTGCGAACATCAGTGTATGAATCCAATCCATAACGATAGTTGATGAAAAGGTTATCCATAGGAGCCCACTCCAACTGGGTATATCCAAATACACGATTGACTTTATCCGTGAATGCGTTCTTATTAAGCGTCCAATAAGGGTTGTCATAACCACCACCTGCGCGGTAGGTACGCTGCGTTCCATCTGGGTTCTCATACCCTGCACTATTATCAAAAGAGGGGGGTGTGCGCAACAATCCGAGCATCAAACCTGAGGTATTAGAACCCTGTTGAACACGGTAACCTCCAGAATTTGAATAGGAAAGAGAAGCAGAAGCTTTAAGATTTGTGGCGATTTGGCCTGAACCCGTCAATCGAATGGTGGTGCGATCAAATCGGTTCTCAGGTATCACCCCATCATCCGCAAGATTCGAGACCGATAGATAGTAGCTAGAGCGTTGTCCGCCACCTGAAACTGTCACGCTATTGTTGCGACGGAGGCCTCGGCGGAAGAATGAACCAGCGTTGTCGTAAGAAGGTGCACCCCAGCGCACCGCAGCACTCGAATCCTGCGTAATGTCGCCATTGGCGTCAACACCCAAAGATGACAAGGCAGGACCCCAAGAAAATGGATTGCTTGTTCCGCCAGCGTAACTACCGAAATAGCCTTGCGAGTATGTCTTTTGCGTAGCAGGTAGCTTATTTACTTCTGAAACTTCATAGCTGCTATTTACACTCACTTGGAAATCCTGACCGTATCCACCTTTCTTGGTTGTGATCAAAATAACGCCGTTTGCACCTCGAGTTCCGTAGAGAGCCGCAGCAGCGCCACCTTTCAATACAGAGATGCTCTCAATGTCATCAGGGTTAAGGTCAATGGCTCGGTTTGAATATGCTACACCGGCGCGGAGGTCTTCTGTACCAATCTGCGAATTGTCGATGGGCACACCATCCACGACCATGAGTGGCTGGTTATCGTTCGAGGTAAAAGTCGCATTACCACGAATCTTAATGTAGGAAGCCGCACCTGCAGCACCGGAAGAGTTGGTGACTTGCACCCCGCTCACCTTGGCTGAGATACCTGAAACCACATTGGATTCGCCGGAATTAGCGATTTTATCCCCCCCAACATTTTCAATGGCAAAACCCACGGACTTTTTGTCGCGAGAAATACCCAATGCGGTGACGACAACCTCGTCCAGCTTGGATGACGAAGGGGCCAGTGACACATTCAATGTGCCGCCCGATGCCTTAAGTTCTTGGGTCGAATAACCCAATGCCGAGAATACTAGAACATCCCCATTGTTCGCTCGGATCGTGTAGACCCCATCGAAATTGGTGATAGCACCAGCTCCCGAACTCGCCACCTTCACGGATACGGAAGGCAACGCTTCTCCAGAACTTGCATCAGACACTTTACCTGTAACGTTCTGAGCCCAGACTGATACAGAAAAGCACATCGCAACTCCCAGAGAAAGAAGTTTTAAACTGCGTTTCATACTTATGTGATTTTGTTAGATTTTTCTAAAATACATAAAATTTACATCAGTCTAACAAATGTTAAATGAATCAAACTCAGAGAAGTTGCTCTTAAAACTATTTGTTCTTTCCAAAGGGCGAAAAAAAAGCCGCCCCGTTTCCGGGGCGGCTTCACGCAAGAGCGTTTTAATAGAACGCTTAGTTAGCGTCCCAGAATACTTTGGAGAAAGTGTCGTCGTTACCACCGCGAGCAGCAGCCACATTTGAACCATTCAAAGAGTATTCATCGATACCATAAGACATACGGTAAGGAGTCACAGTCTGAGCTTCCTCCGCTACATTCATAGCAGGGTAGTCATACTGGCGTTGAGTAGCCCAGGCTTCGTTACCACGTGTGTACATGGCAATCCACTTTTGAACACCGATACGCTCTTTCCACATGGTAGCATCCCAAGCAACGCTGGTTTGTGCCAAGTAGTCGGCTGCATCGGTGGACGATCCACCCCAACCTTCAATCGAAGCTGTGACAGCCGCGTTGTAGTGATCCGCAGCGCTTCCGCCAACAGACCAGCCACGAGCAGCGGCGTCCGCCAACAAGAACTCCACTTCTGCGTAGTCCATCAAGGCAGAGCCCAAAGTGGGATCTTCCAAGGCGTCACCAGGCTGAGAATTCAAGGCGTATGAAGAGGCCAACCCGTAGGGAGCGCCAATTACATCGCCATCGGCATCCAGGTTGCGGAAGTAGGTTCCACGACGTGGGTCGTTCAAGTCATTCAAGATGTCAGCAAACGTATTGGCAGCACAGAAATCCGCACGTCCAGACTGCACCAAATCGTCCCACAAGGGGTTGGTGTTAGGAGGGGAGGCGGTGTAGTGCAATACCGCTGCATCGGCAGAAGAAGTGAATACACCGGCAGCCACAGCAGCTTGAGCTACAGCAGCAGCTTGTGTATTGACATCCGCAGCACGTACAGCCAATTTCAAGGCCATAGAAGCAGCGAACTTCTTCCACATGTCGGCATCACCACCGTACAACAAGTCGTAAGAACCCAAACCGTTGTCACCGCCGAGGTTGCCATGGGCAGCCAACAAGCGAGCAACAAGATCGTTGTAGATCTCACCATCATTGTCATACTTAGGGGTAACGTCGTCACCGATAGCCTCAGAATAAGGCACATCGCCGAAAATGTCCACCAACACACTGTAGGTGTACACGTTCATGACTTCAATCAACGCCAATTGGTTGCGCTTGTGCTCAGCCAACATCTTGTCATCTGCTTCGATAAACTTGGCTGCATCGCTCAAATCGCGCAATACAGTAGCATACAAAACATCAAAAGTGTTGCCGTTCACGTCGCGACCATCAAAGTTGAAGTTGGACTCATCCGTGTATGTCGTCTGCGTCCAATGCTGAGACCATAGGATAAAGTTGTTCAAGTTGACGTTCACGCTAGTCATGTAGTCCGTCAAGGACACCGTAGCGTTGGCGATCAAGGCACCTGCGGGTACTTGCTCGGGCGCCTTTGAATTCACATTCAAAGAGCTCAAGTCCGAAGTACAAGAGGCGATAACGAGGGCAGCAGCTGCTGCAGTAAAAATCTTTTTCATCGCTTCTTAGGTATTAGAATTTCAATTTCACGTTCACACCTACTTCGCGTACCGCAGGGTATGCACCAGACTGGTAACCTTGAACGTTACCTGCAGACAAACCAGCCTCAGGATCTGAGTAAGGATTGTTCTTCCACAGGATGGCCAAGTTGCGACCGGTCAAAGCAACATCCAAGCCTTTGATGCCCGTAGAGCCCAAGTAGCTAGAAGGTACAGAGTAGTTCAATGCCACTTCGCGAAGCTTGATGAAAGAAGCGTCCCAAACGTGGTATTCACGTGCGTTACGGGCGTAACCCAAGGCATTGCCGTAGTAGTGCATATCTGCGTAGTAATCACCCACAACGAACCCAGAAGGATTTCCGTCACCGTCTACGGTGCTGCCGTCCCAGTACGCTACGTTGTTGATTTTATAACCTCCACCATCGTTGGCCAAGTCACGAACAGGGTTGCCCAAGTCGTTATCGCCCGCAGAGAAGTCATAGATACCCGTGGCATAGCCATAGTAGGTATCCAAGGAGAAGAAGTTACCACCCATTTGCATGTCAAGAAGAACAGAAGCCGTCCAGTTCTTGAAGCGGAATGAGTTATTCCATCCTGCATACCAATCAGGGTTGATGTTGCCAATGACGTCCTTGTCACCCACGAGGTAGCGAACGCCACCGTATTGGGCAGGCATATCATACACTACAGGGCGTCCCTCCGCGTCACGAACGTGCGTCGTGCCGTAAATCACACCATAGGATTGACCGGGACGAGCCTCGATCGTAACACCCCCTTGAACGCTAGCCAACTGCAAGTTTTCAGCGCCTTCAAACAGAGATACTACCATGTTTGTGTTCTTGGTCCAGTTCAAGTTCGTGTTCCACTCGAAATCACCAGCCTGAATAGGCGTGGCGCTCAAGCTCAACTCAATACCCTTGTTATTGATCTCACCCGCATTGACATACTTGTAGATCGTACCAGAGGTTGAAGAAACCTTGGCAGGCATGATTTGATTGAATGACGTCTGGTCATACACCGACACGTCGAAGCCCACGCGGTTGTTAAAGAACATCATTTCCAAACCAGCTTCCGTAGATACGGTGCTTTCAGGAAGAAGTCCAGCGTTGTTCGATGTAGAAGGAGCAGAAGCCAAAGACGTGCTGCCAAAAGCAGTACCCATATTGTAGGCATCTGCCAAAGCTTGAGCAGGAGCGTCAGAACCCACCTCAGCATAGTTCAAGCGAACCTTACCAAAGCTAATCGCATCCACATCAATCAACTCGGAAAATACCAAGCTCATCGTAGCCGATGGATAGAAGAACGTATTGTTGGCAGCAGGCAACGTAGACGAAACGTCTTGACGACCCGTCAAATCGACATACAAGAAGTTCTTATAGCCCAATGAAGCAGCAGCGAACAAACCGTTTACACCAATCTGGTATGCCGTTTCGCCTGGAGCGTTGGGCGTATTCACAGAATTGCTCAAAGCATAAACACCAGGAACAACCAAACCACCGTTCGTTGAAGCAGAAATGGCTTCGACGGAGTTGCGGCGGATGTTAGAACCCAAGCGGCCGTTGAAAGAGAACTCATCGTTTGAACCGAAAACCTTATTGGCAGACAAGATCATGTCGATGTTCGTCTCGGTCACGTTGCGGTTGCGGCGGATATAGCCAGGAATCTCTACAGATCCTACCGCTGCGCGCTCCTCTTGAAGTTCAGAGTACGTATCTATGGAGGCACGGCCCATGAAATCCAACCAATCGTTGATCTTGTAGGTAGCCATCATGTTGCCGATCAAACGATTACGTTGGTCGGTTTGGTAGTTCTCCAATACAGAGAAGTAAGGGTTGTCAAAGTAGATAGGCTTGGTAGCATCATCACCATAACCATAGCCGAATGGGTTCCAAGTAATGTTCTTACCTGTCAACTCATAGGCCTCCTTTTGCTTCGCCATGTCAACACCCACATTGAACCACTGACGGAACGACTGGTTGGGGTTGCGAGAATCGTAACCGGTACCGTAACGGCCGCGGCCCGCTTGCTGAATGAACTGAGCGGTCGTAGAAACAGTCAATTTATCGCTTGCCTTCAATGAACCTGTAAAGCTGAAGTTGTTACGCTTCAAGCTAGAACCAGGAACAATGCCTTTGGTAGAAAACTGGGTGGCGCTCAATCGGAATGATCCGTTGTCGTTGCCGCCGTCAATGGCTACCGAGTTGTTAATGTTGGCAGATTGCTCAAAAAAGTAGAGAGGATTGTTTGCCCCCGCAACGTGAGCGCTCTTCTGACCATACGTAGACAATTCGGGGTAAAGTGACTCCCAAGTGTAAACCATGAAGTTTGGATCAAAGGCCAAACCGAAAGAAGCGTCTTCAGTAGTCGGGGTACAAGGATCGTCGATGCCATCGCCGTCCACGTCATAGGCCACCATGTAGCCATTCGTAGGATATCCAGCAATCGTATCGGGACCGTAGTATTGACCGTAGCCCTCACCATAGCGGTTCTGATAGCGGACGTAGGTATCAGGGTTCACAGAACCAACGGTGTAACCGCTCGTAACTGAAACACCCAAGCCATTGCGCTTCGTTCCTTTTTTGGTGGTGATCAAGATGACACCGTTAGCAGCACGTGCACCATACAGTGCCGTTGCGGCTGCACCCTTCAAAACAGACACTTTATCGATGTCTTCAGGGTTGATGTCCATAGCTGCGTTACCGTAGTCATAGCCACCGCGACCTGTTTGCTGGTTGCCTGAGTTGGTGATTTGGTTTGAGATGGGAATACCATCGACAACGAACAAAGCTTGGTTGTTACCGGTCAAAGACTTGTAACCACGAATAACCACGTTCGCAGATCCCCCCATCGTGCCAGATTGACGGATGTTTACACCCGCAACCTTACCTGAAAGGGAGCTCATGAAGTTGGCATCCTTCACTTTGTTCACTTCAGCCCCGCCTACCTCTTGGATGGCGTAACCAACTGATTTCTTTTCACGAGAAATACCCAATGCGGTAACAACTACCTCGTCCAATTTACTGGCGGAGATAGCAAGCGCTACGTTCATTGTGGTTCCTGTGACAGAAACTTCCTGGGATGCGTAACCCATAGAAGAGAATACTAATACCGCGCCTTTACCAGCCTTGATGGTGTAATTCCCATCAAAATTGGTGATCGCGGCATTACTGGTGCCTTTTTCCTTCACGGATACGGAAGGGAGAGGCTCACCCGTTGCTGCATCGGTTACCGATCCCGTCACATTCTGCGCATAGGCAGACAGCGACAAAAACGTAGCCACAGCAAGGGCAAAGAGATTTGCTCTGCGTTTCATTTAGGTGTTATTTGAATGTTAAACAGGTGCAATGTAATGTAAAATCTACATTAATTCACAACATTTTTTCAAGGTTAAACCGCATGAACTCTGGGTTATCAAAAGAATTGAATGGAAATACCCCTTTGCTTAGACCTACCCAACTACGAAGCGTAAATTTTACACTTTTTAAAAAAAGTAGTCTCAAATGGAACTCGCGGAACCAGGCCTTTTTCCCCCGCAGGTCGAGATAGACTAATAGCGCCGCAGAACCCCAGACCAAAACCGCCGCCTTATCCGAATCCAGGAAGTTATTCAGTACCCCATGGGTAAAGTAGGTGACGAGTCCTAAGAGCGCCATTAAAGCTAGGTGCCGATCCTGAGCAACAGACTCCGTTCGAATGACCCGAAATCCGGTTGTGAAAACGGCCCAAAGGAAAAAGATTACACCCAGCAGTCCTGGCCAACCTTGTTCCGCCAGCGGTCCGATGTACTCACTATGCGCATTTCCCATCGTGCCCTCATTGGTGGATATGATCGTCATTTCGGAAGAGTGCTGAAAGGGCGCATACTGAAATTGGTATGTCCCCGCACCCCAGCCTGTATGGGGTCTCGCTTCAAACATCCGCAAGGCAGACATCCAACGATTGATGCGTTCCAGATTGGATGCATCCGTCGAAACATTGGATACTGACTGAACGTGCTCCGAAAAATTATCCGAGGATACGGTATCGTTTTTTGTGAAGATTCGAATCCACTGGTCTTGCGTGGCCCATAGTCCCACCCCAAAAAACAGGATGCCAGCAAGAAAAATGCGCCATGAAATTCGGAACCTAATGAGCACGTATACCCCGGCCGCTGCGATCACACTCAACCATGCGGCACGGGTATAGGAGAGAATAATCGCCGCGGAGAGGATGGCCAATAGCGCACCAAATACAATATGAGAAAGGAGTGATTGGGACCGAAAGGCTCGATACACGGCAAAGGGATATAGGAAGGCTAGGGCCATGCCATATACCGTGTGCTCTTTGTAGAACGGAAACATGACCCATGTAGAGGTCTCTTTGGAGAAGCCATATTGACTGTGAACATACATGGTGTAAACCGATGCGATCGCCAAGGAAAAAGCATAAAGAGGAAAAAACCAATCCCGTGCTTTCTCGGAGCGAAAAACTTCCACCATGGCAAAAAATAGCGGTACAACAAACCAAATTCTCGAAATCCACGCCTTGAAAGAAACCAGAGGCATTTCTGATGTGAGGATGGTCAACCCCATCCAGCCTAACTGAATCAGGATAGCCATGCCGACTGGGTGCCGCAATACGCGCCAGGGCAACTGTCCATTTTGTAAGAATCGAAGCAGAAGGAAAAGCGTGATTCCCGCTAAGATGAGCTCGGAGGGAAGGCTCACCCCTACATTAAAGCCTTGGTCCTTCAGGGTAATAGAAAGGGGCGTAATGGCAACGAGACAAAGCAGGAGACTTTCTAGCGAATAAAATGCCCAAATGACCATCAGCAATCCAAAGGGGATCGCGGCCATCAGATAGGTTTCTGTCGCGACCGAGCATGCCGTGACGATGGCCAGGCCAATCGCCCAGAGTAGCCCGGATCTCCCGCTTAGGAAGGAAGCTGACTGCGCAGGTCCTTCCATGTGTTGGCAAGCAAAATGGCGATCAGGGTGGAGACAAATGCAGCGATTCCACTCACGGCACAAATCAACCAGCGAATGGGGTACTTCTTTTTATCCGCAGGTCGTGCAGCATTCACGCGTTGGGTTGCAGGCAGTACAACTTGGGCATCGACTCGGACTTGGTCCAACTTCGTACGCAATTTCACCTCTTCCTCTTTACGCAATCGCAGCTCATCTCGAAGGGATACGTAGCGGCCTCCGTATTTCGCCAAGGTGTCCAGGGTATTTTTAAGCTCTTGAATCGCGGACTTAGCGCGACCCTCTGCAATGGCTGTAGCGAGCTGGTCACTCACGACCATCGATTGGCCTTCGTATTCGTGAACCCCTTTTTTCCGGAGCGTTTTTATCTCATCCTCCATGTTCCGCATGTCCTCGCGGATCTTGTCGTATTCCCGTTGGACGATTTTGAGGCCCACTTGCGCTCGGCTACGTTGAATTCTGCTTTTGGCGCGGTCCAACAAATCCGTAATGGCATTGGCTATATCGGCCGCGAGTTGGGGATCTGTATCCAGAACCCGAATTTCGACGGACATGAATTGGGTTCGCTGAAAGCTAATTTTATCCGAGTATTCCTCCCATAAATCCGTGCGCAAGGTTTTGGATGTCGTATCGAGATCGTAGTGACGGATGAGGTCAAACCGCTCCACAATGGTGTCAAAAATAGCATCGGAGTTC
>Ga0208806_1000270_pt1 | contig 14629 bp, 10 predicted proteins | sample Colrivmet1554B02_FD_187663 | JGI IMG/M metagenome (GOLD analysis project Ga0208806, IMG submission 187663) | Estuarine microbial communities from the Columbia River estuary - metaG 1554B-02 (SPAdes) (version 2) | ecosystem: Environmental > Aquatic > Marine > Intertidal zone > Estuary | place...
TAGAGTCATACATATTCCATCCGCCACCATATGATTCAAAGTAGAGACCCTTAGTTCCTGAGACTCTTACCCAACCTCCGTTTGCATAAATATCCCCCTTAACATGTAGTTTGTAAGAAGGATCAGCAGCGCTGAAGTCACCAATACCAAGCTTATTTCCCTGAATAGCTAGACCATCCGTTGGTCTTGCAATATCAGCCGGTTCTCCATCGTATCCAGTTGCAAGGAAAATCATACCGGATGCATTCTTTGCCCAGATTCTTAATTCAGCATCTGCATCATCATGCTGCCTAATACCTGTTCTCCAAGTAGAGGCACTACCAAATACAATAGAGCCTTCATATGAACTAGCATGCATATTTAACTGACCAGTTAAAGTCCCGCCGCTTGTGCGAAGGAAAGCAGTAGAATCTAGACCATCCAACAAGTTAGAGTCAGTAGCAACGTCTGTAGTTTTCAGGAATGACCCCGTCTGTGCTCCTTGAGCATCTACAGCAATGAGTGCTCCGGATTCGTCATCGATCTTAAACTTATTCTCGTAGACGTTCGAAGCGTTCTTGCTTTGAAATATACCCTTGTGAATACGAAATGCCATATGTTAGATAGTTAACCAAGTTTTTATTAAGTGACTCTTTCCGTCCCCTGATTCAAGGGCTTTACCAATTACGCAGTCCATAAGATTTCTCTCTCTTACTTCCTGTCTTGTGAGCGCCATAGCGTGCCCTGTTTCTGTTGAGGTTACTAGGTAGTCTCCCTCTTCAACTTGACCCGTACAAAGTACTGGTTCAGCTCCGTGTACAAGCGGAGAAGGGTTGCCATATACTGCTATGCCGATCTTCATATAGTCCGCAAAGCTAGTTGATGGAATGGCTTGTCCATCCTTCCACACCAGCACCGTACCCGTAGCGTAAAGACCTGTCTTTTTGTTAGCAAGGTTTGCTTCGTGGATACCTGCTGAGTCAAGAGTCTCACAGTAGACTATTCTCCATCTTCCAGTGTCTCTACCAAGATCGTAGGTAGTATTTGCTGCTGGGGAGATGTGTTGAGCAGTTACATCTACCCCAAAAGTAGAAGTAAGATATCCTTGAGTAGAGTGATTACCCCAGCCATAAGCAGTCTGCCAGTTACTAATTCTTGTAGAGTCTACGTAGTGGGTTGTCTGGTCAGACGTATATACTCTTCCTTTTGTGTAAAGGTGACCCGTGTCCGGAGTAAGCTGCATTAACGCATCATCAGAAGCGTTTTCCCATAAGAATCCAATTTGACTTGTAGAGTTTGCAACACGGAATCTAATAGCGTGAGATGTTCTTCCATCAATACCGGATGCGGCAGTTCCTCCAGCAGACGAACGAGAAGTCCCAGCTTCGCCCATATAGATAACCCAGTTGGTATCGGTGCTGCTCCACATATAAAGACCCCGACCAGTTCCTCCATTTTGAGAATTCTGAACTTCAATTTTTGCTCCGCCCGTATTCGTAAGAAATCCACTAGAAGCAAAGTCAGAAGCATGGTTTCCATCAAGCAAATCAGCGTCAAGACCAGATGTTGATCCATCTACCGTCTTAATCTTAGCAAGCAGGTCGGCTGCGCCAAGCTCGTCACCAACAGAGTAGTCTGTTCCGTTTACAGTCAGTACTACACCACTAAGCGACAGGAAGTTGTTAGCAAGATCAAGGTTGGTGTATGCGTTTGACTTCTCTGTAGCAGTGAGGTTCTGTGCGTTGGTATCAATGCGAAGTCTGTTACCAAGAGCTGTAGATACCGTAGTGCTGAAGGCAGCATCATCTCCAAGAGCGGCAGCAAGTTCGTTGAGGGTGTCAAGAGCTTGAGGAGCTTGATCAACAATAGCTGCAACAGCGTTGTTTACGTATGTTTGAGTAGCATATGCACCGCCGTCTGAATCTATTAAACTACCCCAAATGCGAACCTGTCTTCCAGTTCCGGCAGTTGTTTGTGTACCAACAATGTTAAGACCGCTTGCAAATACTCCAGAGCCAATCTTACCGTCGTTAGAGTCTGTTTGGTTGGTGTGGTAAAACTTAATCCAGCCAGCGCTTGCAGAGGTTAAGCTTCCGCTAAATGAATCGTCAGCATCAGATCTCAAGAACGATGATGCTTGGATTCCATCTACAGTGTCTGCATCCAAGCCAGATCCAGAGCCATCGTTACCGCTATCCCAAACCTGATCGTTGTTTGTGGTTTGTAGAGTAATACCAGACAGGTCTCCCGTCAGACGAATATCCCATCCGCTGGTGATGTCCATGCTTCCTGAGTAGAAACTTGGGTGAGCTATAACATCTACAGTAACGTGACCATAAGACCATGAGCTGGTTGTTCCTCCAATAACAACATAGTCCTTGTTGGCAGTGCTATCGTATCCAAGCTTAATGTCTTTATCAGACTTACCAATTTTGGTTACGTTAAAATTGTACCATCCACTCGTCCAGTCGTGACCAGAAACGTAGTATACGCAGTGTCTGTTGCCGTTGTATTCGTAAGCAGTAATACGAAGGACAAGCATAGACCAGTTTCCGGTATGCGATCCGGGAAGCGTGATTCTAATAGCTCCAGTAGTGTTTCCAGACGCAGACCAGTGGGCTACAGAGAGACCTGATCTGTTGTTTACAAATACAGGGTCTGTAGTTCTTAGGATGCCAGATATTCTAGTGCTACCGTTTACGTCAAGAGTGTAAGATGGATTGGTTATACCAATACCAAAGTTGCCTCCGTTGGTCATTCTCATGCGCTCTGTGAACGTGCCAGAGAAGTCTCTACCGAAAATGAGGTCAGCGTTGTTTGAGGCAATAATCGGGTTGATACCGCCATCGTTACCGATATATAAAGCTGCGGTATTATCCGCTTGTCTACTTACGGATATTCCATTGGAATGGGTTGAAGCATATACAGTAAACCTAGACCAAGCATTAGTACTACCAACGGAAATATCTCCACCTGACCCTATACGCATTCTAGTGGTATAGTTGGTATTTAGATCCAAAGACACGCCGCCTTTAGTCCCAATGTCTGCTACGCCTGTCTGGCTTGCCGCAACGCCTAGATAAAGAGTGTCGCTTTCAAATGTTTGATATACCTGCTTATCTTCAGCCGACTTGTTGAGTCTTAAAACAGCACCATTACCACTAGCTGTATCTGATGTGATATAAAGACCTGTCGAGCCTGTAGCATCAGAAAGCAACAGCTGTCCAGTCATCGTATCGCCAGTAACAGCTACAAAGTCTGTTGAGGCGCTGGAGGCTGCTGTGCCTAAAGATCCAGCTAAGCTGTCTAGGTTATCTTGTACTGCATCTGCACTACCAAGAGAATCATAAAGACCAGCGTGATTGCCCCAACCGTAAGCTGTGTTCCAGTTAGAATCGTTGTATCCAGAGGCAGACAATGTACCAGTAACTGTTAAACCACTAGCAAAAGTTGCGTTCTGATTTGCGTGTAATGTTAAAACTATATTCTCGTCTGTTGTGCCATTTGCTTTAGAGGTGTAAAACCTCATTTCTTGGTTATAAGCACCAACATTAGCGGTTCTAATACTTCCGAGCCAATCACCGTCATTTGAAGTTATGCCTCTCAACAATACAGACTCTCCACTCGTCGCGTTTGTCCCCTGAACATATAGAGCGTCTGTAAGTTTATTTGCAGAACCCGCAGACAACGGAAGCTTAGTAGCAAGACTGTTGGTTACAGTAGTGCTAAAGTTAGCATCGTCTCCCAGTGCAGCAGCGAGTTCATTAAGCGTGTCTAATGCCGCAGGAGCAGAGTCTACAAGGTTAGATATAGCTGTAGTCACATACGCCTCTGTAGCATAACCATAAGAAGCGTGATTGCCCCAACCGTAAGCTGTATCCCAATTTGATATGTTTGTTGAAGAGAAATTGCTTGAATTCCAAAGCAAATAGTTATCTCCAATATACGTGTTTTGTTTATTTACATTGGTGTATGTAGTGTCTGAAACCTCTGGCGCGGGGTAAAAAACTGTAATACCCGCTCCAGCCGATGGGTCTGTCTCTTGGTAAGAATGACCAAAAGTATCTGCCGTAATTTTTAAAGACTTATAATAAGAGACATCTACATATATATCCGTATAATATACTTTTTGTCCACTATGTAGCCACCCTGCATCTGTATGAGTGCCTAAAAACAGATTGTATTTGGCAGTATCTGAATTTAATCCCCTAAAATCTTTAAGGTTTAGATTTAATGTTTGATCTTCTGAACCATTGTAATAACCAAACAACGAATACCTCACGTAAGCCGCATTGTAACTTTCTTCTAAAAGCTCAAACTCAATATTTTGCCACGTATCATCCCAGTGTTTTGGACAGTAATAAACTCTTGCAATTCTATATCTTTTCGCTTGAGCAGCACCTGCGTTTATCCCAGACCATTTTTTTCTATCTGTTGCGTCTTGATATTTCACATCAGCTAGAGCTTCTGTAATATATCCAGCACCGTTTGTCAACTGATTATTATTCGTAGGAATAGTTGCACTTGAATACGCAAGAGTTCCCAATGAGCCTGCAAGACTGTCTAGGTTATCTTGTACTGCATCAGCGTCGCCAAGAGCATCATAGAGACCGGCATGGTTGCCCCATCCGTAAGCAGTATCCCAGTTGGAATTGTTGTAGCCAGTAGAGCTAACGTATGTACCCGTGTCTACAGATCCATCAGACTTCAAGAAACCTGTTGTACCGCTTGTTTTAAAGCCCGTAGCGTATATGTATCCGGCTTGGTCAAACTTACCAAGCTCGTTAGTAGACTGTTTAAAGCTGATTACAGCGTCTTCATCACCTTGACCGTGCTGTACGTCAGAACGTAGAGTTAAGGCTGTAGAATCGTTTATTAATGCGTCTCCACCAATGCTTCCTGACACATCAAGCTTGTAAGATGGATTATTAGTCCCAATACCAACGTTGCCTGCGCTTGTGATACGCATTCTTTCTGTAGAACTTGTACCAAAAGCTAAAACACCTGTAGTTGGCGATAAATCTGTAACACCACTTATACATGTTATAGCTAAATCTGCTGTAGCTCCATCTGTTAAAAAAGCAACATTACCGTCACCTCTAAGAACATTAAAACGGTAAGGAGAAGTTGTTACCGTCCCAATTCCAACGTTGCCAGAATTGTCAATTAAAACTCTATCTGAGCCATTGACACCGATAAACAGTCTTCCTGCTCCACCACTAATAATGTCGGTTCTTAGATAAGCTTTTTCAGAGTATGAAGTGCCAACACCAAGCCCAATCTTAACGCCTGCACCAATGCCTCCTCCAGCGTTATAAAGTCTTAATCCTTCTACAGATGTTGTATCACTGGTTGATGTTTTAATTTCAAGCTTAACACTTGGATTTGTAGTACCAATACCTACGTTGCCATTAGTATGCACACGCATACGCTCGGTCGAATTTGACTGAGTGAAAGTAATAGGAGCTGTATCTGTTACAGAAAAACCTAACTGACCTCCAGGAGCTACTTTATGTAAAGCTCTAACGCCATCATTAGCATTGATTCTAAATCCATTTAGGTATGAATATCCTTCTACATATAATGCCCAAGGTTCATTGCCATTCCATCCACCATTCTGTTTCACGTGAAGGATAGCATCTGCGCCAGTTCCAGTTCCGTCTGTAGTTCCAGATATTTCAACAACAGAATCTGGTGTAAGAGTACCAACACCAACGTTACCTTGAAAATAGGTGGTGTCATTAAACAAAACAGGCTCTTGAAAAGCAACAGACCCAACAGTAGAAACCTCTAACACGTTAGTAGTTCCCAAAGCTGTAGACGCAGCGAGAATAAACTTGTCAGAGTCTGAGTTGTCAATACCTATAACGTAAGACTGGGTGCTGATCTTGAACTGCATACTAGCATCGCCAGTATTGCCGTCCTCAATAAGAAGCTTAGGGTCTGTAGTTTGGTAATCAAAGACATGGAGCTTAGCACTAGCCTCTACGCTAGCCTGATATGTTCCTACTCTTACTCTTCCGTTATAGTATGCTGTCGTGGGGTTAGATCCAGAGGTGCTCCAAACTAAAGATACCGATGCTGCATAATCCGTACCTGCAACTGCTGCTACAATATCACCGTTCGAATCTAGCTTTAACAGAGACCCCGTAGTGATATCGGAAAGGTTTAACCCACTTAAAAATTTTATTGCCATGCCTGTACAGTATAGATACTAGCAAAAATACAAAAAAAGAAGGGGCTGATCTCAGACCAACCCCCTCTCTATTAAGCGTCTATTTGGCATTAAGCAGACGCGTTAGCGTTGTCCAAATTGCCAACCAAAGAAGTCATACAGATAAAAGCGCCCTCGGTAACACTCTGACCGAATGCAATCGTTACAGTGTCAACGGTAGGACGAGCAACCTCTACAAACACAGTTTCGTAGTTAGTAGCACCTACAATCTCAACGCGAACCAACTTAGAGTTAAGACCGTGGGTTACGGTATACGTGTTACCAGTTTTCGTTACGTTATCTCTGTTTACAGAATCGAGAAGGATTGAGTGGTTACCAACGCCAATAGCAGCAGCTACATCCGTAAGACGTGCCTTCCGGATACCATCGTTAACGTTACTACCGGGCATCAATACGAAGTTCGTATTTACAGGGGCTGCATTTTGATCAATTGTATCAATAATCAACTCACCACCTACGCGCCATGCGTCATATGTCTCGTCCCAAATGAACGTCTTATCAGCAGCACTACCACGGTTTATGGTAATACCAGCATTCTCGGTGGGAGTGGTAGCTGCGCTAAGGTTGGAGTTAAGCTCAATGATGTTATCAGCAAGAGCAATGGTCTCCGTGTTGATCGTAGTTACCGTACCATTTACGGTAAGGTTCTGATCGATAACAACAGATCCACCAAACGTGATCGTTTCATTTTCAGACTGATCTACGGTTCTTACGATATCTGGTTGCTCAAGCTTATCAGCACCCCACATAAGGAGCGTGTACTGAACAAGGTTGTCGGCGTTATCAAGGGCAAGTTGGTTAGATGCAAAAGCAAGACCGCCACCGCTGTAGAGGTCAATAGCAATAGTGCTACTGCTACCCAAAGATGTTGCGCCAGCAGTGGTGGTAATACCGTCACCCCCAGTAAGAGTAATAGAGGAGTTGGTAAGACTGGCGTTGGGAATAGAAGCAAGCTTCAGGGCTGTGCCATCAATGGTGATACCCGTTGATGTAGTAGGAACTAAGTAAGCAGTAGTAGTTGCGGATGTGTCGTAGAAGAAAATCGAATCGCTCTCTGGTGCGCCAAGGTTTTGAATACCAAGGTGGCTAAGGGCAATCGTAGCATCGCCACCAGAACCGTCAGTTACTGCAATACCAGTGCCCGCACTGATGGAGCGAATATCACCAGTTACGTCGATCCACGTAGTGTTGTCCCATACGTAGAGCTTCTTATTCCCAGCCGTTGTGTTGAAGTAAACCTGACCCTCGACCGGATTTGCAGGGGCAGAACTTGTTGGGTGTAAAGCAGCGTTCTGGAGCTGGTTACCCCCTAGGTTAATACTGCTTTTAAAATCGATAGCCATGTTCTTTCTTTTTTTTAGTTTTAGTTCATATATGCTTTTCCGCTGGTTGCTCCGTTAAAACGGATCTCCAAAGTGTTAATGCTCAGGTATTGGACTTCAGTATAAATGACATTATTACCAGAGTCAATAACCATCACCGATGGGTATTTATTTAAATTATGTTCTACAGTCCACGTTTCAGAGTTTTCGTTCTGTGCGTGCACATAGTGTGCGTCTGATGCTCCGCCAATTACCCCCGTTACGGATACATTGACAGAAGGCTGAGATATAGTAGCTGTTTGGACTTGAGTTTGTACTCCGCCAATCGTGATGCTATCACCTGAATTAACTTCGATATTACTCACTTACGTCCTCATTAACCTTAAACAACCCATACACCCACGTCTTGACAACTCCTACGCTGTTAGACTGTAAATCATATACATAAAGACCTCCGGGGACACCAGACATCGTAGTTGCGCTTGCTGTAATAGTAAGCTTACCTCCTGCTGTCCCAGTGTAGGAAAAGTCAGCATCTCCAATAATGTCACCAGAAGATGTGTCTGTTTCTTTGACATCCATCTTCCAAGTATATCCAGATGACAAATCAATAGCCGCTCCAGCATTATCAGTAAAGGTCAGCTCAAGAGTAAAAGTATCACCGCGTCTGCATGTGATATCTACCCTTGTTGATGCGTCTAAATTTATACTTGTCGCCATATTGCAAATATACTAAATCATTGATTGCCAAGAATTTGCGAGAGAACATCTACGTCCTCAGCCAGTTCTCCACGACTGCCCTGACGTTGTGATATTAACTTGCTTTGCTCCACGGCTTGTTTCTTAACTCTGTCGTCCTTAGCTCGCTCTCGGCTTCCCTCGACTTCGCGTTGAAAACCATACTGCTTTTCTAAATTCATCTCTCTGGATTGACCCTGTAATTTCTCGAGCTCCATCTTCAACTGATATTCTAGTTGTAGCAGTTGGGCTTTTGCCTGTGATTCCAGTTGGATTTTCTGAGCTGCCAGTTGAGCCATTGCTTGTTGCTTTTGCATCTCCAGCTGGGCGGTAACCTGTGCCGTCTGCTGGTTGGCTTGAGCCTGCATCTGAGAGTTCTGTGCAGCAAGATCTTGGCGCTGTTTGATTCTCTTCTTACGGCGAACTATCAGCAGCTGCTCAGCTTGATCCACATCGTGAAGTCTACGGATCGCCATAGCGTCCTCAAGATCCAGCTCTCCCTGAGCTAGAGACTGTTGAATATTTTGCTCCAGATACATCTTGTCCTCTTCGTTCATTCCGGTTACCACGCGAACCCCAAAATTGAAGAGCGGTAGGTTGTTGAATGAAGAAAGAACGGACATGTTGGTCTCACCAACAGCCTTCTCGTAGACGCGATATAATACGCTTTGCTTGGGAAGGATCTGTAAACACTTGACGATGTCATCACACACGCGGCGATAAAGAACCTGCGATGCGTGAGTAATGTCATAAATAGCGTTATTAGACGCTTGGATTGCCTGCTGGCGAACGCCTACCAGAGCCTCGCTCTTGGGTGTTGACCCATCAACCACCTCGTTGAGACCCGTAGTGTCACGGATCATATTTAGGTATTGATTGTACAGACCAATAAGCTCTTGAATGTTTCTGATTTGGTTTCCGATCTCGCGAACTGGGGGATTCTGAAATCCTCCCTCTGGGTTCTTGGATCTGTAATAGAAGACACCCGTCTGTTCGTAGATGTCCTGAATTTCCAGTGGCTGAAGCTCTCCACCTCGTCCAAGCTGTACGTTCTCCAGACCCTCAATGTCAATGATCAATCCATCAGGCTTAGCTTTAGCAATAGACTGCTGAAGCTTGAGGTGAGCCAGTTGCATCATGTCCGCATATTGGGTGATGCTGGAGACCATGCTCTTGGGCATCATTCTGCGGATGTTTGTAGCCACGACCGAGTAGCTCATTCGAGTTCTCGTGATGTCATGGATGTTTCTAGGGAGGTTCTTCTTTAAGCCGTAATCAAAAAGGTATTTTGTTCCGACCACATACTTTCCGCCGTAGACGGTTGCATGTTCCATCTTGCGAGACTTGCGCTCGTAAACAGATCCAGAAGGAGGGGTAAACTCTTCGTGACCTTTGTAGTAGAACCCTGTATTCCCAAATCTGGACTGCTTTTCCTCAAAGTACAGGCAGTCAACAGACATAAACTCAAAGTCTAGAACCTCGACCACATACTCGTCATATCCGAAGACCGTCTTTTGGAGGGTCTTGTCGTAATAGCTGGTATTATACTTAGTGGGGTCGTTGGTGTATCTTGTCTGTACCTGACGAGCCATCTCTTCATATTGCTCTTCCTCGAACTGACCGCGAGTGATACGCTTGAGCTCTTCGATTGTCATGCGCTGGATGTGACCAGCGTACTTGAGGTCTGACATTGTAGGGTCTTCCGTCTGTGAGTGCACGAAGTATTCTGGGTCAACGTACTTGGTTGCGATGCCATAGTTGGGATCATTATCCCGCTTCACTACAGCCATTCCCAAAGTAACGAGATCCTCTACGGCTCTACGGTAGATCTTATCGTTAAAGTCGTTCCATTCAAGGGTCAGATTTGTTGCAATCTGTGCGGCAATCTCGGACGCTACCTTGATGTTGGTCTCCAAGAAGATCTCTGCCTCCTCGGGGCTTTCGGGTAGCTCTTCAATGGCAATGCCGGGATCAAGCCCAGCACCGCGAAGGGATTCAAAGAATTCTCTGTTCTCTACACCCGCCTTGACGGTAGCTTTTTTCTTCTCTTTCTCTGTTAAGGAAAGGGGGTCTACTGCTTCAAGATTTGGGTATGGTTTTCTAGAGAGGATTTTGTTTACTACGATCTTAACGAACTTAGGAATAATTGGAACTGGAGACCAGTCAATATTCAAAAGAGTTCCATCTCCATTGTTAGGATCGAGTGAGTTAAGTACTTGCTTGTACTTAGAAGTATCTTGTGTTCCGTTGGCATAGTCCCTGTTCGTATTGAATTCCTTCATTCTACGGTTATACAGGGAACTAGATTCATTCGCAGACCCCCATTGTGCCATAATGGACTTAGCGTACTTCAAGCCGTAACCTTTGGACGACTTCTCCATGAAGCTTGCTAACGGATCTGGAAAGTTTCCGTAGTTCTTTGTGCTTGACATACTATTTCTATTCAGGTAAGCCTACTTTTATGCAAATATACTAAATACCTGTGTGCCAAATATTTACCACCCTGTGTGCTTATACCTGCGGAAGAAGACCTTATTAGACAAATCTTGCTTTTTAACTTCCTTCGTTATTTTTTGTGCCGCCAGAAGCGCAAGACCAGAAGAGATGGTCATATCGAACTTTGTTCGATCGTCGATATTATACCCAATCCAGTCTTCTAGCGTTCTGTTAAAATACATCCGACCGAAATTTCCAGTCTTTACATTCATCCCCACGTGCTCGTGAACATATGCCTCAATTGCCTGAGCGTGAGACTGGATGACATCTTTACTGTTCGATGGAATACCCTTTGTCTTTACGTTTGTAGAAGATCCCGGGGGCGTGAGGTGTTCGGGTCTATCCATGACATACCCATCGTATCCTCTTGACTCAAAGTATCTTACGATTCCGTATTTGTTGTTTTCTATTAGCAACGGATACCCATAGAATACTGCTGCCATAAGAATGTCCTCATAGAATATACGCGCCAGTGGGGGACGCTCGGCGTACTCCGCTACAAACATATTCGACGGGAAGTTCATGTTGAATTTATTAAAAAAATGACAAGCCCCTTTTGATCCAGAACCAGTTGTTGTTTTGTCGATATCGTAGCTATCCACGCCGCCTACGCCGTACATTTCGTTGCCCGGATGAACCTTTCCATAGCGTGTTTCCCGCTTGTTTCTAAACTCTTCCGGCGGCATCCATGACACGCGCCACTTCCCATTGGGATCTGGAGACCAGATCACTCTAGAGTCCGCCAATCCACCCTCCCAAACGAAGTTGCCACGAACCACTGGGCTGGGGTATATCTCGTCATTGTGCTGGATTTGCTCATATATCTTGGCGATATTGAAATGAGATGCCTTGGTAGAGTCCCGAAAAGCCTCATCTTCGGAGAACGGGAACTGTCGAATAACTTCATTGAGCTCATAGGGGTCGGCTAGCAGTGCTTTTCTCTCATTTTGGAGGTATGTTTTTGCTCCATAGTGAATTAGCTCTCCCTCGAGACCGTCTACGGCAAACTCGGGGTCTTCAATTACTGGAAGTCCGTGTTTATCGAAAAACCCCTCCAAAGCTTCGTATGCTGGGATGAATATCTTGTATAAACCGCTTTTTGTACGCCCGTTATTGTTCCTTTCTTGTGGATCTGATGAGTAATATAGCTTTTTAAACTCTGCGCCACCCCGGTCTAGGGGGTTGACAGTTGATCCGACTAGGGCTTTTCCGATAACTTTCCGACCAACGATCAAACAAGTGCGGTGAATACGCCAAACGTCCTGAATATCCAGTGGTCTTTCCCATTTTCCAGCCTCGTCAAGGTACAGCATGTGGAGTTTTTCCCCGTCATAGGCGTTGGTAGTGGTGTTTTTCCAGTTAATTAGAGTGTCTAGCGCCTCTCCCTTGTTGGAGGTTTTGTTTTTTTTGGTGATTCGCTTGGATGGCTCTCTAAAAGCGAGCTCCATACGCGGATTTGTCGTACCGTCTTGGATGGGTTTAAAGAAAAACGGGTAAGATTTAAATACCGGGACGACTTTTTTCATGAAGATGTTCTCCTGAGCGTCTTTACCCGTCTTTGACATGATACCCAGAAGCTTGTCTTTCACCTGTGTGCCCTCATCTACCTCAATACAGGCGCTCATGTTGGTATATCCCGAGCGTCTACACTTGGTGTAGATCTGCCCGAGGCATCGGGGATCGGCTTCGCAGGCAGCGAAGTGAATGAAAAGCTTCCTCTGGAAGTCAAGAAATGACGGATATCCAATATCTATCTTGCTCCACTGGAGCATCATATAATGTCGTCCGGTAATATACGTAGGAACACCTTTATTGAAAAACCAAACCCCTTCACGCCGACGTTTAAACTCTTTCTCGATATATGAAACATATTTTTGACGGAATTCTCTAGGGCTTTCTGCCCACTCATCCATTGAGCGAATAGAATCAAGTTCTTTCGGCATAGGTGTTCTTTGCCAGTGTTGATCAGATTCTTCTTTCCCGTTAAATAGTATCTCAGAATCTTCGGGTAATTCGGGTAATTGAATAAATACGCCGGAGATTTCGATGCTCTCACCTTGAGTACCATTGGGGCAAATGTTGACCACTTCCTCTTCATAGTCCTTATGTTTTATAAGTCCTGCCATTATTTGCTATATTTCTCAGCAAACCCCCCAGAGTAATCGGACTGCTCGCTGATTCCGCCACTATCTTTGAGAGATCTAATCATCTCTTCAAGCCTCTGTCTTTCCTGCAACAGCTCTCTAGCGTCGGTAGCAGTCTGTTTTATGGACTGTAGTTCTGCCTTGCGTTGCGAGCCGTTCAGGTCAGCGTCTACAGGCTTCTTGATCTCCTCGATCATGTTGTTGATGGCTATTTCCATAGCCCCCATCAGCCTCATCGCTGCGTCTAATGATGTAAAGTTATTATTTTTTGCCATGATCTACGTATAACAGGTCATCAATACGCATTCTCCACACTTTCTTTCCGTCTACCTCCATTGTGTAGTCTGAGCTTTTGGAGAAGTAGACCACGTCCCCGGCATATGCCCCCGCTTCGTTGATGGGCTTGCTATCGTATATAATCTCTCCGTGGTCTTCTACCTTTTCTTTCTCCAGAAGTATTATTCCTGACGCGGTTTTTTTCTCGTCATCTTCTTCAGGAGGTTTAACGAATACCCAATCAGATAGCATAGCCACCCCGCCAGAAGGAGATTGAAAAGCGTATGCGTGAGATCCATATCCTCCATCAGGGTCGTATTGTACCATGTAGAGGTCGTCTTGGAAGTGGAACTTAGACTCAACGCAAACGTGATGGTGGAAATACAGGATATCACCAACACTTGCGCCAGTGTCGTACTTAGCCGGGACTGAAACGATTTCGCCATAATTGTATCTGTTTTCAAATTCATTGAACTTAGAAGCCAGATACAGCTCCGTGCCGTTTACTTCTACAGTGTCTTTGAATTTCTTAGGTAGGCGAACAATAAAGAATTGGAGTGCTCTCATATTAAAAGTTGAGATCGTACTCCACGATAACGGGCATCCCCTGTATTTCCTTCCACATCATCGTTCCCTCGTTGGGCTGCTCGATGTAGATACAGTATGATATAATTCCGTTCTTGTGGTACGCTCTCTCATTAAATTCAATTACCACTACTTTACCTTCGCCAACGCGCATACCAGTGTAGTATGCCATAGCGTCCTTCGGGTTTTGCCCGATGATGATTTTTCTAATTAGATTCATTTTAGTTTATTGATCCGTTGCCGAATTTCTTCTCCCACCATTCAATTGTCCCCTCGGGCGGTTCTCTATGCTCTTCCTCCATCTCCGCAGCGTCAAGCAGAAAGGTAACCAACTGCTCTACATCTTCGTAGCATGGTGAACTCATAGCAAAGGCGATGTCGTATCTATCGTCTTCGTCCTCGGTAAGGTGAGATACACCGGCAACCATAGCAACCTCGTCCTCGAGCTCGTAGTGATCTATAAGCTTCTTCATTTCTGAAGCCAGCTCAACAAATTCACGCATGAACATTTCGAGTCTTGATGCCATATTTATTAGTATTTTAGTTTCTTCAAATTTAATCATTTAATGAAGTCGAAAAAAACGACTACCCGCAAGATGCGGGAATTTAATAAACTGCGTAAATACGAGTATAGCACTGACCGTAACTACCTGAAGCAGTTAGACTTAGCCATCAAGAAGATGAATGAGGATCATGGTATTCCACAATCGTGGTTGGTTATCATGCTGTACGTATACGACCTAGAATTCTGGACGGCGGCACATGTCGCAAAAGAGATGCACCGCAGTGAACGAGTCCTGAAGGTCAAGTTCATCTACCCATGCATGAAGGAAGATCTGGTCTATAAGCACTTC
>Ga0208806_1000277_pt1 | contig 14472 bp, 8 predicted proteins | sample Colrivmet1554B02_FD_187663 | JGI IMG/M metagenome (GOLD analysis project Ga0208806, IMG submission 187663) | Estuarine microbial communities from the Columbia River estuary - metaG 1554B-02 (SPAdes) (version 2) | ecosystem: Environmental > Aquatic > Marine > Intertidal zone > Estuary | place...
GCACCTTGAGCACCTGTAGCACCACCTGCACCTTGAGCACCTTGAGCACCTGTAGCACCTGTAGCACCTTTAGCACCATTTACACCTGAAGAACCAGATGAACCTGAAGTACCTGATGTACCTGATGAACCAGAAGCACCTTGAGCACCCGTATTACCAGTATTACCCTTAGCACCTTGAGCACCTTGAGCACCTTGAGGACCTGTAGCACCTACTAGACCCGAAGAAGGACCAACCCAATTACCAGATGTATCCATGATTTTTGTCTCACCGACATAAACACCAGTACCGGTACCTAAAGGTTGTAGATAAACACCTCCAACTTTAGATTGTACATATACATCTTTATGTGCTGAAATTTGTAGAGATTCAGTTGGTTGAGAATCTGCTTTAATAAAAGTATTTGAAGCATCACCGTCGAATACAATACCACCAGAATTATCAGGAAAAACTAAATTACTTTTAATTGTACCAGTAACATTAATGTCACCAGAAATTATTAATTCACCACCACTTGGTTGAATAGTTCTTACCGTAGATGGTAAACTACCGTTAGCATCAAAAACTACTACTTTTTCACCTAGGTCGTTAATAGCGTATACAAGAGGTGGAAGCTCTGTTGTATTGCCCGATTCACCTAGTTGTTCTGCAACGAATTGGCGAAGGTGAAGTAGTTCGTCTTCTGTAGCTTTTTGAGCTTCGATCAAATCTTGAATAATTGGACCTAACTTAAATAGCTTGACATATGACTCGTCATTTGATTGTTGAAGTCTTGTTGATTGTTGAGTTGTTGGAGCGAACTTGTTCTTGATCTCCGACAAATCTGAAAGATCAGCAAACTTAAAGTTTGCTTTAAAATCACTAAGAGCTTTCAGCGAAATTCTATTTTCGTTTGAAATTGCCATTTTATATTAGCTTTTTGTTTTATAAAGGGGCCAGCCGAAACTGGCCCCTTAAGTAATATTACAGAGAATCAATTCTGTTTTCAAGTTCCTTTACTTTATTGTAAAGTTCCTTAACTACTCCGAATAAGTATACCGTCATCTTATCGTAGTGCATAGAGATGTAACCACCTTGGCCGTCACGGACACCCAATTTAGTATCGAACTCTACCACTTCTTCAGCGATGAAACCAACGTCTCTCTTTCCAGATTCAGTCCATGTGAACTCTCTAGCGTCTAGGTTCATGAACGCGTCATGATCAAATGCTAGAGTTTCAACGTCAGACTTAAATCTTAGAGAAGATGCCTGATAACCAACACCGTTTGGAGATGAATTATCCCACATCATTGGCATTGGATCGCCCATGCTTGCGTCAGGAACCATAGTTCCTGCTGTGATAAGAAGCGAAGTTAATTGTGAATAAGATGTAGTATCGAACTTAATAGCTCCACCGTTCCAGTTAAGGACTCTTGAAGAGTTGAAAGTTAGATATTGTTCACCTTGGATACCTTCAGTACCTGAAGATGTTAGGATGCGGTCGTTAACGTTACCAGTGTATGAAGTAATACCTGCGTTAGAACCTTGAGCACCTGTAGCACCTTGAGCACCTGTAGTACCTGCAGCACCTTGAGCACCTGTAGCACCGGCGTCACCTACTACTGTACCTAGGTTAACAACACCTGCGTAATCAGTATCTAGAACAAGATTTTGTCCTTGGATTTCCGCATTAGTGATACCAAGACCTTGTGGACCTGTAGCACCTTGAGCACCTTGAGCACCTGTAGCACCTTGAGCACCTGTAGCACCTTTAGCACCATTAACACCTGAAGTACCTGCAGCACCTTGAGCACCTTGAGCACCTGCAGCACCTTGAGCACCTTGAGCACCTGTAGCGCCTTGAGCACCTTGAGCACCTGTAGCACCTTGAGCACCATTTACGCCTGAAGTACCTGATGTACCTGATGTACCAGCAGCACCTTGAGCACCTTGAGCACCTGTAGCGCCTTTAGCACCTTGAGCACCTTGAGCACCTTGAGCACCTTGAGCACCATTTACACCCGAAGTACCTGATGTACCTGATGAACCAGAAGCACCTTGAGCACCTTGAGCACCTTGAGCACCTGTAGCACCATTTACGCCTGAAGTACCTGATGTACCTGATGAACCAGAAGCACCTTGAGCACCTTGAGCACCTTGAGCACCTGTAGCACCTTTAGCACCATTAACACCTGAAGAACCAGATGTACCTGATGTACCAGATGTACCTGCAGCACCTTGAGCACCTTGGTTACCAGTGTTACCTTGAGCACCTTGAGCACCTTGAGCACCATTTACACCTGAAGTACCTGATGTGCCTGATGTACCAGCAGCACCTTGAGCACCTTGAGCACCTGTAGCACCTTGAGCACCATTCACACCAGAAGTACCTGATGAACCTGATGTACCTGATGAACCATCAGCACCTTGAGCACCTTGAGCACCTGTATTACCAGTATTACCTTTAGCACCTTGAGCACCTTGAGCACCATTAACGCCTGAAGTACCTGATGTACCTGATGTACCAGCAGCACCTTGAGCACCTTGAGCACCATTAACACCTGAAGAACCAGATGAGCCAGATGAACCTGAAGTACCTGAAGTACCTGAAGTACCTGATGAACCTGATGAACCTGAAGTACCTGAAGCACCTTGCGCACCATTAACACCTGAAGAACCAGATGAACCTGATGAACCTGAAGTACCTGATGTACCTGATGAACCAGAAGCACCTTGAGCACCTTGAGCACCTGTAGCACCTTTAGCACCATTTACACCCGATGTACCTGATGTACCTGATGAACCATTAGCACCTTGAGCACCTGTAGCACCTTGAGCACCATTAACACCTGAAGAACCAGATGAACCTGAAGTACCTGATGTACCTGATGAACCATTAGCACCTTGAGCACCTTGAGCACCGTTTACACCTGAAGAACCTGATGTACCTGATGTACCTGATGAACCATTAGCACCTTGAGCACCTGTAGCACCTTGAGCACCATTAACACCTGAAGAACCAGATGAACCTGATGAACCTGACGTACCTGATGTACCTGATGAACCAGAAGCACCTTGAGCACCTTGAGCACCTACAGCACCTTGAGCACCATTTACACCTGAAGTACCAGATGAACCTGATGAACCTGATGAACCTGAAGTACCCGCTGTACCTGATGAACCTGATGAACCTGAAGTACCTGAGTTTCCTGAAGTACCTGAAGCACCTTGAGCACCTGTTGCACCTTTAGCACCATTTACACCTGAAGTACCAGATGAACCTGATGAACCTGATGAACCTGATGAACCAGATGAACCTGAAGTTCCGTTTAAATCGCCGATTGAATTCCAGCCAGAACCATTCCATTCCCATACCTGACCATCAGCTTGGAAATAGATTTGACCGATGAATGAACCTGTTACGACACCATTTGGATCTTGTGTACCTGATTTAGCACCATCAAAGCCCGAAGAACCTGATGAACCTGAAGAACCAGAAGTACCTGATGAACCTGAAGTACCTGCTGTACCAGATGAACCTGATGAACCAGATGAACCTGATGAACCAGATGAACCTGAAGAACCAGAAAGACCTGAAGTACCTGAAGTACCTGCTGTACCTGAAGAACCAGATGATCCATTTGAACCTGAAGAACCAGATGAACCATTTGAACCCGAAGTACCTGAAGTACCTGCTGTACCTGAAGTACCTGCTGTACCTGAAGAACCAGATGAGCCGTTTGAACCTGAAGTACCTGAAGAGCCAGATGAACCTGAAGTACCATCTGTACCCGCAGTACCATTATAAACTACTGTACCAACATTAATTGGACCTAGTAGATCGTTTTCTAGAATAAGTTCATCACCTTCTAGTGTTGCGCCAACAAAACCTGCGCCATTAACACCCGAAGAACCATTTGAACCTGAAGTACCTGAAGTACCTGCTGTACCTGAAGAACCAGATGATCCATTTGAACCCGAAGTACCTGAAGTACCTGCTGTACCTGAAGTACCTGAAGAACCAGATGAGCCAGATGAACCACTTGAACCTGAAGTACCTGAAGTACCTGCTGTACCTGAAGTACCTGATGAACCAGATGAACCAGATGAACCATTAGTACCTGATGAACCAGATGAACCATTAGTACCTGAAGTACCTGCTGTACCTGATGAACCAGATGAACCATTAGTACCTGATGAACCAGATGAACCATTAGTACCTGATGAACCAGATGAACCAGAAGTACCTGAAGTACCTGCAGTACCTGATGAACCATTAGTACCTGATGAACCAGATGAACCAGAAGTACCTGCTGTACCTGATGAACCAGATGAACCATTAGTACCTGATGAACCAGATGAACCAGAAGTACCTGAAGTACCTGCAGTACCTGATGAACCAGATGAACCTGATGAACCATTAGTACCTGATGAACCATTAGTACCTGATGAACCAGATGAACCAGATGAACCATCTGTACCTGAAGTACCATCTGTACCTGAAGAACCATTTGTACCTGATGTACCGTCTGTGCCCGATGATCCTGAAGTACCTGAAGTACCTGATGAACCAGATGAACCTGATGAACCATCTGTACCATCAGTACCAGAAGAACCATGTGTACCATCTACACCTGAAGTACCTGAGTAACCTGAAGTGCCATCTGTACCTGAAGTACCATCTGTACCTGAAGAACCTGATGAACCATCAGTGCCCGATGAACCAGATGTACCTGAAGTACCCGAAGTACCCGAAGAACCTGATGAACCTGATGAACCATCTGTACCATCAGTGCCCGAAGAACCTGATGAACCTGAAGTACCAGCTGTACCTGATGAACCATTTGTACCATCTGTACCTGAAGAACCAGATGAGCCAGATGAGCCAGAAGTACCTGAAGTACCCGATGAACCTGATGAACCATCTGTACCATCAGTGCCCGAAGAACCTGATGAACCTGAAGTACCATCTGTACCTGCAGTACCTGATGAACCATTTGTACCATCTGTACCTGAAGAACCAGATGAGCCAGAAGTGCCATCTGTACCTGAAGTACCTGAAGTACCCGATGAACCTGATGAACCATCTGTACCATCAGTGCCCGAAGAACCTGATGAACCTGAAGTACCATCTGTACCTGCAGTACCTGATGAACCATCTGTACCATCAGTGCCCGAAGAACCTGATGAACCTGAAGTGCCATCTGTACCTGAAGTACCTGAAGTACCCGATGAACCGTTTGTGCCATCAGTGCCCGAAGAACCTGATGAACCTGATGAACCTGAAGTACCATCCGTACCTGAAGTACCAGAAGTACCTGATGAACCAGAAGAACCTGATGAACCAGATGTACCGTCTGTACCTGAAGTACCTGAAGTACCTGATGAACCGTTTGTACCATCAGTGCCCGAAGAACCTGATGAACCAGATGTACCGTCTGTACCTGAAGTACCTGAAGTACCTGATGAACCAGAAGAACCTGATGAACCAGATGTACCGTCTGTACCTGAAGTACCTGAAGTACCTGATGAACCTGAAGAACCTGATGAACCAGATGTACCGTCTGTACCTGAAGTACCTGAAGTACCTGATGAACCTGAAGAACCATCAGTACCATCAGTGCCCGAAGAACCTGATGAACCTGATGTGCCTGAAGAGCCGGATGAACCGTCTGTGCCGTCTGTACCGGACGAACCGTCAGTACCGTCAGTTCCGTCAGTTCCAGAAGAACCTGATGAACCGTCCGTACCGTCAGTACCCGATGAGCCAGACGAACCTGAAGTACCAGCTGTACCTGAAGTACCCGCTGTACCAGAAGAGCCAGAAGAGCCAGAAGAACCTGATGAGCCAGAAGTGCCCGCAGTACCAGAAGTACCTGCCGTACCTGATGAACCTGAAGAACCCGAAGATCCCGAAGTTCCGGCTGTACCAGAAGTTCCGGCTGTACCTGATGAACCTGATGAACCTGAAGTTCCAGTTGTTCCTGAAGTACCATCAAAACCTGATGAACCCGATGAACCAGCTGTACCTGAAGTACCGGTTGATTTAATTAAAGGTATTGCCATTGCTTATTATCTTTATTTTGTTTATACTGCTTGTGCTTTTTCATAGATGATGTCAACTAGATCATCTTCTGTTAGTTCAAAGCCAGCAATTGCGCCATTCCAATAAAGCTCGTCGCCCGCTTGGATATCTGCAATTAGTCTAGCCGTTGCACCACCGTCACCCGAGAAGTAAACTGGCGCTGCATCCCTATCACCGTCAGCTTCTGAAAGACCTAGACCATTTACTAGGACGTCCACCGCTGAATCAGAGAATGGTGTGAATTGGATTAAGATACCTGTTGGAGAATAATTGCCAGACGTTGGGGCTGGAACCAAATCTCTTTCGTGTACCTGTACACCCTGCTCCAATCCCGATCCACTTCCGACCGAAGGTCTCCATGGAAGGACTTGTGCAGTTGTGTTGTCGATTGCCTGCATGACAGGATTGCTGTATGTATAAGCATCATTTGTAGTAAATAGCGCTGGATTACCCGTACCCGAATCGTCCACTACGTAAAAAGCACCTGGGGTAAGGTCCCAAGTGCTTACAGTAACTTTACCAAGTTGAACGCCGACGAAATTGTTTTCGTCTACAATCGACTCGATAACGATTCTACCTAGTGTATCCTCGGTAGAGGCATCCGCTATTACCCAAGATCCGCCATCATACGCAACGATTTGACCCGCGGAAAATCCATGAGCTACTTGAGTAAACGTCGACTTCACGGAACCGGAAGTGATCGATACAATAATAGCGTCTAGGATATCCTGCAAACCTTCAATCTGCTTGATTTTAATCTGAGACATAACTGATTAATATATTTAATTTAGTTTTTGTGTGAGACTTTTCTCACTGTCTTATATATACAAAAAAATAAGGGCATTGTTTACCATATACCAGTAAAAATAGTCTTTTTTATAAAGAGTGCCTTAATCTTATTGTATGTGTATCAAACGAAACGTTTTGAGTGTGGGTACATATTGGGTACATTTTATAAATAAAGGGCCGGGTGCCTAAAATTAGATATATAAAGAATAATTATGGGTGCCGACAATCTTAAGAAACTTGAATTTAAAAGAATGCTCAAAAGGTATGAATCTTCTTTAGAAGATTTAGAATACCTTCGTGAGATGGCATCACATATTGGTTCAGAGTTCAGTAGTGCGCTGGCAGCCAAGAAAAGACCAGATCTTTTTGAAAGTAAAAGGGTTGAAGAAATGGCAAAAGAAGCCGCGGACGAAAAAGAACAAAAAGAAGAAGTGGATAAAGATCCTCTTTTTAAAAAGTTGTTTAGAAAGATTGTTGTGCTTTGTCATCCAGACCGAATGGATCCTGATTTACCATTGACTGAAAAGGCAAATCTGCTTAATCTTTATGATATGGCTATTAAAGCCAGTGATACCAATAGTTGGGCTGGAATAATTGTTGTTGCTATTAAATTAGGGGTTGAATTGGACGATGCTTATATGGAGCATGTTGATAAAATTCAAAATGATGCTAAAAAAATTGAAGAAGAAATTGAATCAATCCAGGGTTCAGTTGCATGGACTTGGTACCATATATCCGATGATTCCAAAGATCATATATTAAATTCATATATTAGCCATATGGAGGAAGCTTTATTGAAATCACTACCCCAGGATAAACTAATACTAGGCGTTGGTCATCCTAGAACAGGTACTGGATATACTACAAAACTTTTACAAAGCATGGGGTTAAATGTTCTTCATGAAAAAATGGGAGAAGACGGAATTGTTGCTTGGCAGTTTGCAACAAAATTAAAAAACAAACCGTTTATAGCAAGTGGGTTAGATAAGCAAACATTTAGATTTAATACTATTATTTATAATGTAAGAAATCCTCTACATTCTATACCATCAATTGTACATACTGAAAGTAAAACTCTTGAATTTAGAATGCATGCTGGTAAGTTTAAAGAATCTGAAAATGTTGTTGAAACTGCAGTGCGTTCCATACTTGCATGGGATACCATGATTAGAGCCATGAAACCGCATTTTACATATAGAATCGAAGACCAATCCGAAGCGCTTTTTGAATTTTTAAAAGAGCGTGGATTAGACATTAAAAGGCCAGATAATATTGGCGTTCAAAATGCAAGGCCACATGCTGGTCTTACAGATGAATTAAAAGAGCAATTACAGAAGATGCCTTTTGATGTAAAGGTATCTCTTAATTTATACTGTAGATCTTATGGTTATCCAGATATTTGTTAAACATCAAAATAATCTTTAAGATGACACCTTACATAATAAGGTATTGATATAAAACCAGATGTGTAATTTAGACTTTCAATAAGTGCTTTTACAAATACAACATCTTCACTTATTGTACCATATACATCTTTCCATTTCACATCAATATCTGGTACATGCACATGCAACCATGGTGCAAAATGAATATTACCTTCTTGAATACCCGCTTCAATAAAAGTATTATTGAATAACTTAAGATTTCTTTCTGGATAAGAATGATGGCCTTTCATTTCAACATGGTATCCTATACTTTTTTCATGGTCATACCATGCAATATTGAATAAATGCTTTAGGTCTGATTTATAAAATTCTGCTGTAATAATTTCAGTTGCACCTGGCATCATATAATCATCAGAATCCATATATGTAATAAGGTCACCAGTTGCTAATTCAATACCAACCTGTCTTGGCACACCTCTAAAGAATGTTTTATTATCATTTGATTCATACATTCTATTTTTTGTCTTACTCACATATGCATATTTAACTCTATCATTCCCTGCATATTTTTTAATTTCATTATCCGTGATAACACATCCATCGGACACAACAATAATTTCACTGTTTTTATTATTTAATACAGATTCAATTGCTCTATGAAATTTTGGGACGGAATTTGTTCTAGAACCAGGATAATCTCCAAGGAATGATTGCATAATAAAAGACGTTTTCATATTTGTTGAACAATCTTTTTTTTCAAAACCAATTTGATTTAAACAAACTGCTCTTTTATTATTTTGTACCATGAATGCATTTAGGTCATAAAAGAAAACATGATCTTTTGGTAAAATAGATAATGCTTCACGTCTTAAAACACCTGGATTAAAATCAAAACCTTTATAGTTTGATATATTTATAATCCTACCTGGTTTTTCACCAGGTGTTGAAAATTTATTTGTTTTATAAAGATGGTACGCTATACCATTACTATTTGAAATATCTGATAATTCAGTATATTGACTTGGATACGATTTAGAATCAACTTTTGCAATTGAACTATCGGACTCCATTAATTTTATAGCACCATAAATAAATGGATGTGCATTTATAATCACATCATCCTTAGAATAAATAATATAATCTGCAGTATCTTGTAAAATATCATCAATTAGATTAATATTAAAATGATTTGGATTAACAATTCTTTTTAATACAGGGCTAATGCCCATAATTTCATTCGCCTGACCTTTAAGACCTTTTCTATTAGTATGAAGAATGTATATAGATACTAATTTATGATATGGTCTAAAGCATTTTGCAATAGATTCAATTTCAATATTTGGTATATAATCACCAGTTGTCGATATAACAATAGATACTTTAATTTCTTTTTGAGTACCCGCAGTGACTGGTTTTTCTACTGGTTTTTTATTACCAGTATTATTAAGTACATTTAATATTTTTAAATAATCCATGATTAAAAATCCCATTTATTTGTCCAATGACATACCACGTAATATGGAATAGCCATTGTGTCGGTGTGTGGCGCATATGGATTCATTGTCATTGGTTGTATAAATTTCATGTCTTCAGAAATATCACCAATAGTATCTTGCCATTTCCAATTTGGCCAATCTTTTCTATGAATAATACCGGCAGTACCCAGTGGTACCATACCTGTTTTAAATTTATAAACATGCCATAAATCATCTAACCCCAATACTTCAGATCCATTATCGCTATTTATAATTTCTTCAAATGATGTAGATGGATTCTGTAATCGTTCGCTAAACATTTCCTTATATTTTTGATTCCTAATAATAGCGCCATTTATAATTGCACGAACTTCTTCACCCGGATAATCAGGTGTAGTTCTTACTTTAATATTATCTATAATACTTTGTACGGCATGGTCTAAAATAAAATCATCAGAATCAATATAAGAAATCCAATCACCAGTTACCATTTCAACACCAATAGCTCTTGGTACTCCTCTAAAATACTTTTTACCATTACTATTTTTAATATACATTTTTGTATGTTCTGGTTTAGCAACATATGCATATTTTATTTTAGGATCATTTTTATAATGCATTTCATATTCATGTTCTGCAATTTTACAACCATCAGATACAATGATAAGTTCCCAGTTTTGATTAGTCTGATTTTTAAGACAGTTAATCATCCTATGAAATTTCTTTATAGGTTGACTTCTAGCCCCTGGATAATCACCAAGATAAACTTGCATTACAAAAGAAATTGTCATACGTCCCAAATCTTATTATAATGACAACGAACATAATAAGGTATAGACATTCGTCCAATAAATTTATTTAATTCTGGATCTTTAAGGACAGCGCCAACAAATTCATTATCTTCTGATTGTGTAGCTGATTTTACATCTTTCCATTTGGTCGGTGGAAAATCTTGAGTATGCCATATATAAGCGGTTCCCATTGATACTGTAGTACCATATGTACCAGCGGCAAACCATTCATCAGGTAAACCATCGATTGTAAAAAGATCAGACTCTATTGTTTTAACGCCATTTACTAATCCAAGCTTTTCACGCTGAAGTTTAACAATAGCGGTTGCATTTATATGTTCAATAATTTTATCATTAATAAGAAACTTAACTTGTTTACCTAATTTTGCTTCAGCAATTTTGAGTGCGTTTAAATAATTTATAATTTGTTCAACACCGGTATTAATAATAAAATCATCAGCATCTACATAACCAATCCAATCCCCAGTTGCTAAAGCTCTACCAATTTGTCTTGGAAAACCTCTAAAGTATTTTTCACCATTTTCTTGTGAATACATTTCAGTACCTTCTGGCTTTTCAACGTATACAAACTTGATTCTTTCATATTCAGTAAAATGATTTTCATATTCTTGTCTTGTAATTTTACAACCATCAGAAACAATAATTAATTCCCAATCATTCGAAGTCTGGCTTTGTAAACTATTAACAGCTCTATGAAATTTATCAATCGCATTTGATCTAGAACCTGGATATTCACCCAAGTATACTTGCATAATAAAACTTACCTTCATTATTTATATAAATTTGTTTTCCAGTCTAATTTCATAGACATTGAATTTTTAAGATCAGCATCAAATAAAGTATGAAGAAGATTTGTATATTCTTCTTGAAGTCTTTTATTTTCTGGCATATATCTTTTTAGCTTTTCAAGTGTTTCTTGGTGATACTCTTTATAGATACCATCGTAGTTTTCAGCAATATCAATAAGCATATCACCAGCATTAACTAGATTAAAATCTTCATAATAATAACCCAGGTCTGCAATCATATGTGCATTGTGTACCAATGGATAACCCATATAAAGTACGTCAAGATATAAATAGTTTAAAGGATTGCCCCATTGATGTGAAATAACGATATCTGTATTTGAAGCTAAAAATGGAACAATTCCATATCGTTTTGTAAATTGTGACTTACCATCGCGGACAATATCCAACTGATTCATCATAGCTTTGAAAAGATTCACATCAAGAATTCGGTTAGTATTGCTCGCATACATAAAACCAATCAAATCAGGTCTTTTTCTATAAGCCGCTTCTATTGCAAGAATACATGGAACGCTGTACTTAACAATATTTAAGTTTGGTTCAAACATTGCAATGCGCTTTGCACCTTCTTTTGGTTTATACATTGCGTCCGGTGTTTTTGCAATCTGCCCATCAATGAACATTGGATCCCAAACAAATGGAATAGCATTAGCATCTTTCTTGTAAAGAATTGAATAGTAATCGTTATTATTTAATTCTTGTTGCGGCACATACCAAACAGCATCAACTGTTCTATCAAACTTTAAAAGAATATCTTTTGTTTCTCTAGTTTGAAATAAGATATCTTCCATATCGTTGACATAATTATTACCGCATTTATAAGCAACAATTTTCAAATCTGGATTTTGCTGACGCCACATTGAAGATTCCTGTTCATTTGGTATTGTCTGTAGATGAATAAGAATATCTAGATTTTTTGGTTCGGATGGCTTTTCAAAAATATTAATTGTTTTATATTCTTTTTCAGACCATGGAAACTCTTTCATTGGATCTGTTTTAACAAAATTTAAAATTGTTATTTCATGACCCGCTAATTTTAAAAGCTTGGCAAGCATTAGACCATTTTGTCTAATACCATTAGCAAATACAGAATCACCTTTCTTTAAGACAACCGTTATACCAACCTTATAAGAATCTTTCTTCATTATAATTTTATAAAATAATTTAGTGTTTGTTTATATATTCATTAATAAAAAAGGAGGGCCCCCAAAGGGACCCTCCAAAGAATTAAGATGTTATGTATTATGCTTTAATTAAGCAACAACACCAACAAACATAACCTTGTCAGAAGCTTCTAGAGCGTAAACTAGGTTTAGTTCGAAGTCTGTTGTACCGTTCTGAGTGAACTCCACTCTTAGACCGTTAACATAAACTTCTGTATCAGCGCTCATTTTGAATTCGCCAACAGTATTAACTGGAAGTGGACCAGCTTCAGCAACAAGACCTGTTACGATCTCTTCAGCATATGTATCACCAGCAATTCTTGCATCAACTTCAGCAGAGATAGCAGCAGAAAGTGCAGCATCAGCAGCAGCTCTATCAACTAGTTCAGTTGAAAGGTTTGCAGAGATAACTTGCTCATTGCCTAGGTGCTCTACGTGCTCGTTCCACATTGCTGTAGAAACAGCTGTAGAAAGTGCAGCGTCAGCAGTAGCTCTTGCAACTAGTTCAGTTGAAAGGTTTGCAGAGATAACTTGCTCAGCAGCTAGGTGGTGAGAGTGCTCAGCTAGGATAGCTAGAGAGAACTCAGTAGAAAGTGCAGTATCAGCATTAGTTCTATCAACAACTTCTGTTGAAAGGTTTGCAGAGATAGCATTATCACCTGTGATTCTATCAGAGATTTCACCTCTAACTTCAATAGAAAGGTTAGACCAATCTGTATCGTGTTCGTAAAGAACTGTAGAGATTGATGCTAGAAGATCACCGTCAGCTAACTGGAATGCAGAAACAACTTCAGTTAGAGAGTCTAGAGCTTCTGGATCGATGTTCGCAAGAACGCTGTCGATTCTATTGTTTAGGTTAAGGTCAGCTGTTGATCTAACGTAAGCTTCTGTTGAAAGGTTTGCAGTTAGAGTAGCATCAGCATTAGATCTTGCAACTAGTTCAGTTGAAAGGTTTGCAGAGATAACACCGTCAGCAGTAGCTCTTGCAACTAGTTCAGAAGAAAGATTAGCAGAGATAACTTGCTCAGCAGATAGGTGCTCAGAATGCTCAGCTAGGATAGCTAGAGAGAACTCAGCAGAAAGTGCAGCATCACCATCAACGTGGTGCTCGTGCTCTGCAGAGATAGCAATAGATAGCTCTTCAGCAAGTGCAGCGTCAGCATTAGTTCTTGCAACAACTTCAGCAGAAAGGTTTGCAGAGATAACACCGTCAGCAGTAGCTCTTGCAACTAGTTCAGTTGAAAGGTTTGCAGAGATAGTTTGATCACCTGCGATTCTGTCAGAAATCTCGCCTCTAACTGCAATAGAAAGAGAATCCCAATCTATATTGTGTTCGTAAAGAACTGTAGAGATTGATGCTAGAAGATCGCCGTCTGCAAGTTGGAATGCAGAAACAACTTCAGTTAGAGAATCTAGAGCTTCTGGATCGATGTTCGCAAGAACGCTATCAACTCTATCGTTTAGATTTTTGTCAGCAACTGATCTAACGTATGCTTCTGTTGAAAGATTTGCAGTTAGAGTAGCGTCAGCTGTTGATCTTGTAACCTCTTCAGAAGAAAGGTTAGTAGATAGAGTAGCGTCAGCTGTTGATCTTGTAACCGCTTCAGAAGAAAGGTTAGTAGATAGAGTAGCGTCAGCTACTGATCTAACATAAGCTTCTGTAGAAACCGCAAGACCTCTATCAATAACTTCTGTTGAAAGGTCAGTAGAAAGAGTTTCATCACCAGCAATTCTTGCTGCTTTTTCAGTAGAGAATTCTGATGAAAGAACTGCACCACCAATGATGTCACCACCTTTAACCGTACCCCAGTTTACTGAAGTTAGGAAATCTGCGATTTGTTTTGAACGAATTTGTGCCATGTTTAAATTTGGTTTTTATTTATTTGTTCACATACCGGACATTATTGCCCGATGTATTTTATATATCAAAAAGGGGACCACTATTGGACCCCTTTTTACATAATATATTGGTATAATT
>Ga0208806_1000293_pt1 | contig 13987 bp, 14 predicted proteins | sample Colrivmet1554B02_FD_187663 | JGI IMG/M metagenome (GOLD analysis project Ga0208806, IMG submission 187663) | Estuarine microbial communities from the Columbia River estuary - metaG 1554B-02 (SPAdes) (version 2) | ecosystem: Environmental > Aquatic > Marine > Intertidal zone > Estuary | place...
AAAACGATTGAACTGAAGGCTTCCAAAACTTCGACTGAGCGATCAATGCGCTGAACCGCTTGGAGAGATCGAGTAACCCCCGTTTGTACGTAGCTCGAACTTTCGCTGTTGTGGCTCAGACTCTGTAGCTGCAAAGAGATAGTGGCCAGTACATTATTGATTTCATGGCCCAAAGTCCTAACAATATCCCCGAATATTGGAAATATAGATTGATTAATGTGGGCGACTTGAAAACTTTTTTCAAATTCACTAATCCATTGTGCCTGAGCTGGAGCCATGAGTCGGGCTAAACAGAGGGGCGTGAAACCACCAATGAGAGAGTGCATACGTTCATGATTTGAAGCCGTAGTTGACGAATAGATGACACAGCCACAATTTTCTCCGAGGCCATCTCGTAGGGCATGCCCATAATAAAAGATTTGCTCCTTTGATGTACTTTCGATGCAAGTTGCCTCAAAGTAATCGAGATCTTCTTCAAACCCATATTTAAGCCGACTCTCTAAAAACTTGTTCCATGAGGTGAGTGTCGCAGCAAACAAATCCATCTCGAAGCCGATTGAAAAACATTTGACAAAACCCGACTCTTCGGTTTTTACCTGAGATGCCTGGAGTTCTTCCGTCTTTAAAATCAAAAGCGCACCACTGGCGCCCTGCGCAAAAGCGGTTCGAAAGAGGTACGAGTCCAAATACTCTGATTCGTCTCTCAGTAAAACCATTTCTCTTATGAGTTGAGCGACACCGAAGGTCATTTTACTTCATTTCTCCTGAAGCGACTTTTCTCTCAGTTGAAATTGGGCTGTCAAACGTGCACCGGGCCCAAAAGTGGTGAGATGAAAGTTGCCACCAACTGACGCAAGATAGTCATTAATCAAACGCGTTCCGAGCCCTCGCACCAAAGGCTCTGGCACCGGACCACCATCGTCCGTAACATTCAATTCGATGAAATCATCTTTAAGTTTTAACTCCACGCTGATGTGTTTCGTGGACGATTTCTTTTCGGCATTAAGTACGCACTCTTCGATAATTCGGTAAAGGATGTAACGGATACGAAAAGGCAAAATTCGTAAATCTTGCAATGTGTAATCTTCAATTGAGAGAGCGCTACTTGTCTGATACGTCGCTCGACCTTCTAACAAGTCTCTGAGAGCCAAATCGAGAGAGACTTCCAACACAGGTGGATAAAGTTGATGCGCGAATGCACGAATTGTCTCTTCACTAAATTTGTCCATCTCATCAGCTAAGTCTCGCCCATTCACATCTCCGGACCGCATGCGTCTCGCCATAGCTAAATGGAACGATTGAACTTCACCGTGCAACCAAACCCCAACCTCTCTTCTCGTTTCGATATCAATTCGGGTTACCAAATCGTGAGACGATTCGAGTTCAAGAATTCGAGCATTAAGCTCGAAGGCAAGACTCTCAACCTCTAATACGGTATTCCTCCTCTTACGCACAGCCAATACGATCAACATCACAAGAATCACAAATAGCATCGCGTTTACAAATGTTCCATTAAATTCGGCGTTAACGAAGTGATGGAGCGGCAACCAAAGAGCGCAAAAAGGAACTAGTAATATCACTAGTAGATAAGGGTCAAACTTGATCCGAGAAACAGGCTTCATTGGTACTCCTTCATACTTTGTATCGCCTGCAACGCAGTTTCGATGATTACTTCATCAGTGATCTTGGATGTTTTCTGTAAATACAAGAACCCAGGGAAGTTATTAGTTATCAGCGTTGTCATATGTGCGGAATTTAAAGACGAAATTAAAACCACTGCGATCTTCACTTCCGCTTTCTTGAGATACAACGAGAACGAGGCTCCGTTGATGGCGTCGATTCCAAAATCAGCCGAAGGGCCAGCAAGAATGTCCATACATAGGAGATTTGGATACTCCTCTGGGTGACTGATGAATCTCTCCATAAAAACTGGTATTTCTTTTACCAAATCTTCGATGTTCGTAAATTTGGCTAGCACCTCAAACTTTCCACTCTTCTCAAAAACATCAACTAATAAATCCATGAAATAGGGATCATCTTCAAGAATGGCGACGCGGAACTTGTCTTTCGTTGATTCCGCCGGAGTCATACAAGCACACTACTTGAACGATAATAATTTTTAATACGTCTAACATTTCTCAAGTAGAGGGTTATCCCTCAAGATCAGACTTATCAGTCGTCTATGTCAATTATGTGAGGCATACTATTCCCTGTGGAATTCAAGTTACCGAACACTGAGATCTTGGATTATTTTGCAGTTCCAATAGCTATCTGGAGCACAAGCAACCAGAAATTTGTCTATGCCAATAGCGCTATTCGTCGATTGTTCAAAACTATGAGTATGACGGAATTGGACGAAGTTACCGTCTTTGACTTCATTTCCGATATTGATTACTCCACGTTTCAAACTAACTCTGCTGAATACCTTCGAGTTTTAAACATGCAGCCCACAGGCGACGTGTTTCCTATCCCAACTGAGGGTTTTATTAAATTTCGTCGCTCTGACTCAACGGAGTTCACGTCATACATCTATATCCATGATCTTGCAGACGATTTGGGTGCGGTGAGGTACCGGCTCATTGAAGTCCATGTGGGCTATGACGAATTAGCCGAAAATGCAAACTGGGAACAATACTTTAAAATTCGAGAGAATCATGCAGTTGCTAACTTTGCGGGCGACATCGCAAGTCAACTTAATAATGCGCTGGCCACTTTGCCCGGCATGCTGCAAAAAATTAGTCCTTCGGATTTTACACAAAATAGCGAGCCTTTGAATTCTCTGAAGGACATTGCTAAGAATTTAACGAACATTGCAAACAACCGAATCAACATGTCGTCTGTCTCAACGAACGATCAGGCCGACAAGTCTGTAACTGATGAAGACCGATTGAATGCGAATCAAATACGAAATCGAATTCTCCTCGTTGACGATGATTTACCCCTACTCGAAATTCTCTCCGACTTATTGACCGATCGTTCAATGACAGTTTTGACAGCCACTTCAATCGCTGACGCAATGGCTATTGCGGAGTCACATCCGTTGGATGTAGTTCTCATTGACATCCGACTTGGTGATGAAAATGGGAGAGATCTTGCGGCCCAATTGAAAATTCTCAATAATGACGTTCATATCGTTTATATGACTGGTTACGCAACATCGATACCGCGCATTCGGCGCCACGAAAATTACGACATACTCAAAAAACCGTTCACAATAGAGGATGCCCTCATCGCTATCGAGAAGTCTGTAGATTGATGTCAATCATGACCAAAGCCAATATTGCGGTGATCCTCGAGGACGAAGAAATGCTTCGAGGGCTGTTGGTTGAGTGGTTGTCTGGGCAAGACGACGTCAATGTCATTGATGAATTCTCAACAATTTCTGCTTTCAATAGTTCTCTTTTGACAACTATCAAAGATGCCAATCTGATTATCGTTGATCTAGTTTTGCCAGATGGTGACGGGTTGACCGCAGCACTTGAAGCCATGAACAGTCTTCCTAACAAAATGGGACTCATTGTTATCTCAGGACGACCAACGCCTGACTTGTTTGCACGTCTCTCCGAGAACGTCAACGGTGGGTGGGCATTTCTGCTGAAGAACTCCAACGGATTGGCCAACTTACGTCAGGCAATAAATGCAGTCCAAAGTGGGCTCGTCATGGTTGATCCGGGTTTGAAGAAACTATTTTCACGTGATGGAAAGGCCGCAACTCTCACCGAACAAGAACGCGCCGCAATGGACAAAGTTGCGGAAGGTAAATCAAATGCCGTGATCTGCCAAGAGTTGTTTACGTCTGAAAAGACAGTTGAGCGAATACTGAGTTCTATTTACAGCAAGTACGGTCTCGTCGGAACCTCAAAACTCGAGAACCCCCGCGTGCGCGCGACGTTAATTTACAAAGGCCTCGCCAAGTAACTCAGTCGATACACGTCGCATGTGCTCGTGATCTTGCAGCGTGACCAAGTTTTCGAAATACAGAGTACGGAAAATTGCTGGCGCCCTCGGTAGGAATCGGACCTACGACCTGCGGTTTAGGAAACCGTTGCTCTATCCACTGAGCTACGAAGGCGGGGATGGTGCGAGATGTGGTGCGAAATTCGCCGACACACCTTGCGTCATCATCAGTAAGGCTAGTGGGGCGTGACCACGGAAGGAAGTTTCGACTTCCCCAACTGTCCTTGAGGGTTAGAATAGAAATGTGATGAATAAGACGATCCAGATTTCGGGATCTCACATCGAGGCCGCCCATCAAGACAGGGCATTCTGGTCAACCCAGACCGTTCAGGCTCGTCTTCAACACGTTCTTGAACTACGCAGGATGAACTATGGAACAGATCGAGTTTCCTCAAGACTTCTCCGAGTTCTTGAAATTACTCAACGCACACCACGTTGAATATCTCCTCATTGGGGGCTTCGCTGTTGCGATTCACGGATATCCCCGTGCCACCGCCGATATGGACGTTTGGGTCGCGCGGAATCGTGCCAACGCCGAGCGGATTGTCTCTTGCCTCCGTGAATTTGGTTTCGACACGCCAGATCTAGTTCCTGAATTGTTTGAAGATCCCGAGCGAATCATCCGAATGGGTGAAGCACCATTACGCATTGAAATTCTCACGGACATTGACGGCGTGACCTTCGACGATTGTTACGCACGGGCCAATGAACAAATTGTTGACGGATCTCCAGTCCCCGTTATCTCATTGAACGATCTCAAAGTCAATAAGCGAGCTAGTGGTCGATCGAAAGACCACGACTATCTCGAGAATCTTCCCTGACCAACAAATTGCATTCCAAGATTCAGCGTTTCGCGTTTCAAACGTTCATTGAAACCCCGACCACTGCCCCATCAATACTGGGGAGCGAAATTCGCCGAAACACCTGGCGTCATCTGTCTCAGGGCGACTGGAGTGCACTCAGAGTAGAAAGACTGCGCCGAAAACGCTGTGGTGCTGGTGAACACCTCTCAAATAGGCAGATATTTGCGATCTCTGACAAACTCAGAATCTCACTATCAAGGTCGACTCGAGGTCCTGAATGATCAATCCGCGAAGCGTGGTTCTAGAACATGAGGCGGTCATCGCACTCACCCAAATTTTGGGCATCATGCTTGATCAGATGTTTGATGTCGAATCTCGGGCGGTGTGGGAAGTTGAAGATGTAATTGATCTCGAAGCACGTCTGAGTGAGCCAGCAGAGGGATCACCTATCACCTTGGGAATTGATGATGTGGCACTTCTTTTGCAAGGTATGGCTTTCACCGAGGTCATGTCTGAGGATCTGCCCTGGATTGACACAGTTCGTTGGGTCACCGATTTTGTGACGGCCGAGCTGCGTCAATATTGGACTGAGGACGAATGGCGCGAATTTGCGCAGTAACTTACGGAGTTCTTTTTTAACTTTGGATTTCGGCGTACTCTGTGGGCATGAGTCGAGTGGCGAAAACTAAGAATGGTTATCCGCCACGTGTGTGCGAATCTTGTGGGCTGAAGTTTGAGTGGAGAAAAAAATGGGCCAAAGATTGGGACAAGGTGAAGTTCTGCTCTGAGAAGTGTCGTCATTGAGTTCCTTCTCGGCAAGTAGTCCGTTTTCAATCCATACTCCCCACCCCATTCTTACGAGGTGACTTGCCCCATAAAAGATGGGCCTATTTCAAGGGTCAGGACAAGAGGGAGACAACTTTACAAAGTGTAAATAGGCAGTGCGTCTAAGGTACGAGAGTGGAAACAACTTCTGGTCCAATTGTCAGCGTCGTGATGGGCTCGAGCAGCGACTGGCCAATCATGTCCCGTGCAGTTGAAATTCTGGAGCACTTTGCAATACCCCACGAGACTCAAGTGCTCTCAGCGCATCGCATGCCCGATGAATTGTTTGCATACGCCGAAACTGCCAAACAGCGCGGACTGCGGGCAATGATCGCTGGTGCTGGTGGAGCCGCACATTTGCCTGGCATGCTGGCCGCAAAAACACTGGTACCGGTGCTTGGTGTACCAGTTCCCACCACCCACCTAGCGGGTCAAGATTCGCTTTATTCCATCGTGCAGATGCCTGCAGGAGTGCCCGTGGCAACATTCGCAATTGGTGAAGCCGGTGCGATCAACGCGGCATTATTTGCCATAGAACTTTTGGCACACGACGATGACCAACTGCACAAAACCCTTGTCGAGTATCGCCGCAAGCGACATGACGATGCGGTGTCTAGCGTTCTTCCCCCTGCCTGATGTCAACCATGCTTGGTGTTATCGGCGGAGGTCAGCTCGGCAGCTATTTTGTGCTCGCTGCACAAAAGATGGGTTACCAAACAGCAGTCCTCGACCCTGACCCTCGCGCACCAGCTGGCGCACATGCCGATAGGCATATCGTTGCCCAGTATGACGATAACGACGCACTGAGGGAACTCGCTACCATCTGCAGTGCAGTCACCATTGAATTCGAAAATCCGCCAGTCTCGTCGCTGGAGTTTCTTGCTCAATACGTGTCTGTTCGTCCTTCGCCCGCATGTGTAGCAATTGCTCAAAACCGCCGGGACGAAAAACAATTTTGCGAATCAATTGGTCTGCTTGTTGCACCATATGAAGTGCTTGAAACTCAAGCAGACATTGAACGTATCTGTACCTATGGAATCAATACGAGTCAAAATCCGTTCAGCACACCGCTTCTCATGAAAACAACGAGACTGGGCTACGACGGAAAAGGTCAGCAGAAAATTTCTGACTTCTCAGAAATTTCTTCACTGTGGGACAACGTCGGCAATGTTCCATGTGTTGTTGAACAGATGATCACTCTCGATGCCGAGTTTTCAATCATTCTCGCGCGTGGCGCCGATGGCTCCATCGCCATGTTTGCACCTACTCACAATGTGCACATTGATGGAATTCTTGACGTCAGCACTGCCCCATTTACGGGTGACTATGATTTTCGTAAACGCGGCGAAGCAGCCGCCATCCGCATCGCAGAGAAACTGGATTACGTCGGTGTTCTCGCCGTGGAGTTTTTTGTCTCCGACGACATGCTGTTTGTGAATGAACTTGCACCTCGACCGCATAACAGCGGTCACTGGACGCTTGATGCTGCGCACACCAGCCAGTTTGAACAACAAGTCCACGCCTTGGTGGGATCTGCACTTGGTGACCCATCAATGATCCACTCAGCAACGGCAATGGCCAACCTTCTCGGAGATCGTTGGGCCGACGGCGAACCTCAATTTGATCTGGTGCAAAACGACCCTCGCACCCACCTGCATCTCTATGGCAAAACCGAAGCTCGACCCGGTCGCAAAATGGGGCATCTCACCGTTGTTGGCGATGATGTTGACGATGTAGCCATTCAAGCGGTAAACGTCCGCAGCGCAATGACCCGACGCCCCGAATCATCAAGCGAATGAATGTCCTTTCAAACGAGATTTCGCTCTCAATTTTTAATCTTTGCTCAGCTACCGACTTTTACAAGAGGATTACACGCGAGCGAATCGCTCGGCTTCTTCACTAAAGCGATTGCGAATATCACTTGAGACTGAAGCCCGCGTGCGAGCAATCGCCACATCAAGGTCATCTGAAGAAATGTATGAAGGTTCAATGCCTTCACGGATACGGTCAAAGGCCGCTGTTGCTGCTCGCTGAGCGGCTAATTCAACATCGCCGGGGGTGTAGCCCTCGGTTTCTCTTGCAAGTTTTTCAATGTCAACTCCACGTTGATCTAGACGTGAAAGTGCAGCCTCCCAAAGCGCCAGACGGGCAGTGAGGTCTGGCGGTCCAATAGGAATAACCAAGTCAAATCGGCCGGGACGCAGCACCGCTGAATCAATATCACCAACAAAATTTGTGGCACAGACCAAGAGATGTCCTGGCGTCGAACGGAACGAGGGAATCATCTTCAATAATTCGTTGACAACCCCTTTTGTTGTTGGGTTGCGTTCTCTTGCCGATGCGATTTCATCAAACTCATCGATAAAAACAACGGCACGTTCCAACTGCAGCAAGTCATTCATCGCTTGACGAAGTTCTGATGACATCGAATCCCCACCGCTTTCTAATTTGGAGGGGAGCAACTCAATAAATGGCCAACCAAGCCGCCCAGCAATCGCTTTAGCGAAAGTTGTCTTACCAGTTCCTGGAGGACCAAAAAGCAGAACAGTCGCGGGTGCTTTTACGCCAACCCTCTCTGCAGTACTTGGGTCGGCCAACGGCGCCACAACACGACCATCAATAATTTTCTTTTCGGCGTGCATACCCGCCACACGATCCCAAAGGTTGGGCGACAAAATTTCTCCACCGTATTGATCAACGATGCGCATAGCAGTCGGCGCAATCGGCTCTAATTTTTCGTACAAAATGAGATCGTGAATCGCAGAAAATCCACGGTTAACAAGAGCCGTTTCTCCAGCTTGTGATTTTGACAACAACGCGGAAATTTTTCGAACACCAAGGTGCATCAGTTTTTCTTCGAGACGCAACAACATTTTTGAGCCAATGCCCTGATGACGCCAAGCAGGATCAATTGTCACCACATTTATCCATCCGTCATCAGACACAATTCGAGCCTGAATCACTCCGATGATTCGTTCACCATCGACGGCAACTACACCTGGAGCGCTGGAAGAAACGTCGTTCACGAATTGCGCAATATCGGCCGGCTTGGTGTCGGGCAACGAGCGGCATTCTTCCAACAACCGCACTGCTGGGCCGATGTCAGAAGTTAGTAGGTCGCGAATAATCAAAGCCATGCCTATCTCTATCACCGAATGGCTTTAGCACTGAAGTAGACCCCGAATATTTACTAAAATCCCAGCCAAAACCTCATCAATATTAGGGATTTAGAGTGACCTGCCAGCCTCGCGATGGCGGGAATGGTGCGAAATTCGCTGACACACCCTGCGTCATCTAAACAGGGGTTACTCAGATTTTGGCAAGTCAGCGACGTCCGCAAGATCACGTGGCCTGCCTGTCGCCATCTTGTTGGTTCGAAGATCGTCAACGGAAATAAATGGCACGTCAACTTTGCCGATTTTCACCAAGACACGATTTTTGTAAGCTTCAGAGAATTGAAGCCCAGACGCGTAGGTCAAAATATCGATAAGTTGAGGTTCTCGACCGAGCTGCACCATGACATCTGGTTCTTGAAAATCTCCTGCGGTGAGTCCCAAATCTCCGAAACCAAACTCTTCAATCGCGGCAAGAATTCGCTGTGCATTTTCCGGTCCGAGCCAGACCCAAACATCAAGGTCCTTGGTGTATCGCGGGTGACCATGTGCCGCCAACGCGTATCCCCCAACAATGAGGAACTCGACCTCATGAGCGACGAATAATTCGACAAATTCTTGGAAGTCTTGGTTCAGGTTCATGTGTCCATCCGTGATACTCGGCCCGCAACTCTTCAACCATCGCAAGCCGTTCAGTGACCGGTCGGGTTACCCAATAGGTCCAGGCGGCATCATCGTCGCCCTTACGCTTTCGAGTTACGACCTTCTGGATGGGATGCATTGGTTTAATTCTACCCAAAAAGATCAGTCACCACATTGAAAACGATCCCGCAACTACCGAATACGGGGGCCAACGACCGTGTCACAAACAATTTGACCCCGCATGAACTTTTATGACCACCACAGGAGCATTTTTGACCGCACCTATCCCTAGACAGACCCCGGTAGCGAGGTCCTAGAGTCAGGGTGATGCCGAACACTGTTACTAACGCCTTCACTGTCGGCAGAGAACAACAGTTACTCATGATTGATTCTCTCCTGTCAAACATCGTGAGCCGAGATGGTGGCTCGTTGCTTTTTTCAGGTGAACCGGGAATCGGGAAATCTCATCTCTTACGCGAGACGATGACACGGGCGAAACATTTGTTGATTCGCACTATTTCTTTGCGGTGCTCCGAGAGCGACATCAATGATCCGTTTGCACTTTTTTCCCGCCTCGGGGCGTTATTCGATATCCCCGAACCCGAATCATTTGAAACGAATGCGGCACGCTTTCGTTACGGCCGGCAAGCGCTTGATGCAGCGGCCGAGCACCCAAGCATCCTCCTCATTGATGATTTGCAATGGTGTGACTATCTCAGTTCCATTGCCCTACTGCACCTCTTCGATTACGGAACCAACTTAGGTATTGGTTTTCTGGCAACCACTCGACCTCTCGATGACTTTGATGAAACAGGAACAATTATCCAGGTCCGAACTTTGTCTCAATTGATGACGCATGTTCCACTGACTGGTTTAAGCAAAGTGGAAACTTCCCAATTGGTTTCTCAAGTGACATCGACGTCCGTCACTCCAAGTATTGAAAAATCGCTTCAGGACCTCACTAATGGAAATCCTTTCTTCCTACTTGAAATCATGCGTGTTGATTCAAGTATCAATTCACTTGATGGAGTAAAGATTCCGCGAGAACTTGAGAACATTCTTGACCAGAGAATAGATCTTCTCAAAAAAGACGAAGACATTATTTCTATGGCCGCAATCATCGGCCTCAGTGGAGATAGACAAATCTTATTTCAGTCACTTGATTCTCTCAACCATAAAAATACGGACATCGCAAACGCCTTACATCGTGCTGAACGCTTTGGATTATTGACATTCAACGAAGAAAGGTACGACTTCTCTCATGCGCTCTACTCACAGCGCTTGATATCACGAATGTCCTACGTTCAGCGCAGCTCGTATCACAGTGCAGTTGCAACCACACTGGCCGATGAGTCGCGATTCATGGCCGCCATGGCCCACTTGTCCCAATCGCATAAATCGGCCGATACAGCCTTTGGAGAAACACTGGCCAATAAAGCTCTTCAGATTTCACAGACCAATGGCGACCATGCCGGCATGACCCAAGCCGCTCTGTGGCTTCTTGAACATTCAGAGCAAAACACACCCGAGAGAGTGAATCTTCTGATCCAATTATCCAAGTCGCAGATTGCACTCGGTCGTCGTCTTGAGGGTAGAAAAAATGCCGAACTTGCCAGCTCACTAGCCCGCGATAGCGCTGACGCAGAGTCAGAGGCTGAAGCGGTCATGCAATGGGCCGCTCGAAGCGACTTCACTCCCGATCGCGCCCCCGTTATCTCGGCGTTTGAAGCAATTGACCTCAACAAGTTGTCGCCCAATACGCGAATCAAACTTCTCAGTGCCTATTCTCAAGCAGTTTTGCTTGTGCCGACCGAAGAACATGTCTCAATCAACTCTGGTTCTGAATTCATTACTTCATTTGGCAATCACCCTTCCGAAAATCTTCGCCCCGATTCCACTGATTCTGTTGCATGGAATTGGAACATCAACGCAACTCATGCTCGGCGATTAGCAACCGAAGCACGCGACGAAGCCTTTGCGAATTTGGGACTTGAGATTGAACCCGAAACACGCATCCAATCATTAATCGCCTGGCGTGAGTCACATCGTTCGCCGGACTTTCTTTCCCAACGACTTACTGCGACCGAGAAGGCTCTTGACCTCGCGCGCTCCAACGGAAAACATCACGAATCTGCCCACTTTTGTCACATTCTGGACTTGATGGAGAGCGGAGACCTTGCCCGTGCAGATCTTGAAATTCAGCAATTGCGCTCTCTCGCAAATGCTGGAGGTTCATTTATTGCACAGTGGTGGAGCGGCTTCCTTCACACAAGTCGGCTCATCTCACGTGGAAAATTCTCAGAAGCCAACCAAGAGGCGCGATATGCGTTTGACAGAGGACAGTTAGCTGACGAACCTGGCCGACTTGTGATCATGCTTGAGCAACAAACCTTGGTCATGATTGAGTCAATTATCCCGCCAGAACTCTCGACAATGTTTCAAGGTCAAACCACGTTGCTCGCCAATCACTACGCACGTGTACTGGCCGCACTTGCCAACGCATCACTGGGAAACAGAGTCACTGCCGAGCAATACATCACCGACACCTTAAGTATCTTCGAAGATTCTGAAAAGGAAGCTGCGTGGCTAACCACAGTGACCATGTTGGTCGAAACCGCACACCTCGTGAAGCGCTACGACATTGCATCTCGTGGGGTCGATCTTCTCGAACCATATTCTCGGCAACATGTCACTTATATCGGCAACACGATTCGAGGTCCAGTGCGGCGATACTGCGGGCTTGCCAAACATGCCGCTGGTGACCTACGCGGAGCCATTGACGATTTACTCATGGCCCGAAATGAGTCACGCCGCATTGGAGATCATCTATGGGACCTTGCGTGCTCGGTTGATATTTTGGAGGCCCTCGCCGAGAGCGACCCACATCGCGCAATCGACCTAGTTCCCGAAAGCATCATCGTTGATGCCGAAGCCAGTGAGATGAAATGGCGTGCTCATCGTGGCCGAGTGGCTTTGACAAAAGCCCGCGCCTCGCTCGCACGAGAACTGGGCCTCTCACCACGACAGATCGATGTTTTGAATGGCTTGTTGAAAGATCTCACCATCAACGAGATTGCCCAGAATCTCGGGTTCAGTCACTCCACCGTCCGTCAGGATTCCATCGCAATTTATAGGACTCTTCACATTGCTGGTCGAGCAGCAATTACCGACCGTGCCCGTGAGTTGCATCTACTCTAGTCAGTCATGATCTTTCAATATTGGGGAGCCACCGCAGAAGAGATCAATAGCACTGTGGTCGGAGACGACCTGTGTAGCGATGCAACCGTGGTCGCAACTCGGTCGATCACTATTGGTGCTGCGCCACAAGAGGTCTTTCCTTGGATTCGACAGATGGGCTTTGGCCGAGCCGGTTGGTATAGCTACGACTGGCTTGACAATCTTGGCCGCAAGAGCGCGACCACCATTCACGACGAATGGCAATCAGTTGAAGCCGGAGACAAAATCCCTTCTGGTCCGATTTCATTCACTGCAGCCATCGTCGATGCGCCTCGCCACTTTGTTCTCGAGATCAAATCCCCAGCCAAGAAATCCCCCGGCAAGAAATCCCCCAAAATGCACTTCACCCTCGCCTACGAATTACGTGATGACCCGCAGGGAACTCGTTTAGTGACGCGCATGCGCTCTCGCGTCAACCTTCCGCTGGGTTCGCTGTTTGAAAAGCTCATTCTTGGCCCTGGCGATGGAATTATGTTGCGCCGCCAACTTCTCACGATTCAGAAGAATCTGTCACTCTGAAATTGGTCCTGCGCCTTCCTGTTTTCTAGGCACTAGAGATAATCTCAAGCAATGAATAACAGCAATATACGCGTCGGCCTCCTTGCATACGGCGCAATTGGACACGAACACAATCTCGCAGTCCAAAACACCATCGGCCTCGAACTGACGGCCGTGTGCGACATGAACCCAGATCGTGTTGCGGCCGCCCTTGAACTCGCCCCGCAGGCAACACCCTTTGGCGACGCCACAGAAATGCTGAATTCAAATCTTCTTGACCTTGTTGTTATCTCAACTCCGCCGAATACCCATTTCCAGTGGGCAAAAGAATCTCTGTCGCGCGGCATTCATGTTGTTCTAGAAAAGCCCATGGCCCTCACTGCCGATCAATGCGACGAACTCATGACACTTGCGTCAAGCAAGAAACTGATGCTTGTCGTGTATCAGAACCGCCGGTTCGATGATGACTTTGTCACGATGCGCGACATCATTCGTTCCGGAGAAATCGGCGACGTGTATCACTACGACAGTTTTGTCGGCGGTTATTCACGGCCCTGCGATTACTGGCACTCAAACGCCGAAGTATCTGGCGGAGCAATCTTCGACTGGGGAAGTCATTTCCTCGATCAGATTTTGAACATCATTCCTGATGATGTAGCTCATGTCAGTGGCCAGAACCACAAGCGCGTCTGGACCCATGCGACGAATGCTGATCACGCACATGTCACGGTGACATTCACGACCGGCAAGCAAGCAACGTTTGTTCATTCCGATCTTGCTGCCGCTCGCAAGCCCAAGTTTTATGTGTTGGGCACGCAAGGAGCAATCATCGGTGATTGGGATCCTGCGGGCGAACCAGCAGTTGCCGACTTGCCGGCGATTCTGACCGTTCATCACACCGATGGCACTTCA
>Ga0208806_1000443_pt1 | contig 11019 bp, 4 predicted proteins | sample Colrivmet1554B02_FD_187663 | JGI IMG/M metagenome (GOLD analysis project Ga0208806, IMG submission 187663) | Estuarine microbial communities from the Columbia River estuary - metaG 1554B-02 (SPAdes) (version 2) | ecosystem: Environmental > Aquatic > Marine > Intertidal zone > Estuary | place...
TTGCCGGTGCTGTTGTCGTAGTTGGTTTAGCAGGTGTAGTCGGTTTAGCAGGTGGTGGTGGTGGCGGAGTTGAAGTTGGTTTCGCTGGAGTAGTAGGAGTCGAAACCGGTTTCGCTGGTGGTGGTGGTGTTGGTTTTGCTGCTGGTGGGGGCGGTGGAGTAGTGGTTGCTGGTTTCGCCGGTGCGGGTGGTGTAGTTGGCTTAACAGGTTGCGGTGTGTTTACCGGTTTTGCAGGAGTTGTAGTTGGTTTCACTGGATTCGTTGGCGTTTGTCCTTGTTGTCCAGGTACTTTATTCTGTGTTGGCTGATTATTCTGTTGCTTCATTCCATCTGAATTTCCTGAACCTCCGTTTTGACTTCCATCGTCAAAGGTGATGAGGTAAGATTTTGAATCCGAACCACATGCGCTATTCGCCGTTAAAATCACCTCGTTGCTTCCTGGGACAAGTGTCAAATTTGTACTGATTGCGCCATTCAAATTACTGAAATTTGTTAGGTTGATTCCATTGAACATCAGCTGAATGATGGTGCTTGGTGCAAAGTTTGTCACACCTGCCGTAAAATTGAGGTTTGTGGCATTTGTCGTGCTTCCAGAACTTGGATCAGTGGTAATGTTCACCACCGGAGGAATACAGCTTTGGTAACGAATCGTTCGCGATTGTGAGGATGTTCCGCAGGCATTGGTTGCCGTTAATACAATTTCATTTACTCCTTCTGGTAAGTTTAATGTCGAAGTGAAATTAGTGTTGACTAGGTTAAACGTATTCACTGGACTTCCGGCAACTGTCAAGTTGATTCCTTGTGTTCCAGGCATGTTCAACACCGTCGCTTGGAAAGGAAAAATTGGACTATTGACTCCGTAAAATAAATCTAGTGGATTTTGAATACTCACAACGGGCGGAATACATGGGTTAAAGGTAATGCTCGTTGTTTGACTATCTGATCCACAATTGTTCACAGCGGATAGTACAATTTGATTCACTCCACTCGTTAAGTTTAAGTTGGCAGAAATTTGACCATTTGCGAAACTGGCATTTGGAATGATGTTGCCATTTAAGGTTAAACTGATTCCTTGTCCATTTCCGATGTTCTGAATCATTCCGGTGAAATTGAAACTCGCATTGGTCACGGATGTGTTTGTTGTCATTGGATTACTTATACTCACAACCGGTGCAAGGCATTCTTCGAACTTCACATAAACGGTTTTTGTGTCTGTTCCACAAGCGTTGGTGACGGTCAAAGTAATTTCATTGTTGCCATTAGAAAGATTCAGATTCGCTGAAACAGTGCCATTTAACAGGTTGAAATTGGATACGTTGGATCCATTCACGCTTAAACTGATTTGCGAAAGTGTCGCATTTTGAACATTCGCAGTGAAGGCAAAATTGTTTGTGCTTACCGTGATGCTGTTGCTTGATGGATTACTGATGTTAACAACTGGAGCAACACATGGATTGTAGGCAACATTGACTGTTTTACTTTCTGAACCACAAGAACCGTTCGCACTCAAGACGATGCTGTTGTTTCCGGTTGATAAAGAAACTGTCGCGGAAACGAGTCCAGAAGTTGGGTTGAATTGTACATTACTTACCGGCACTCCATTCACGGTTAAATTCAATCCTTGTGCATTCGCCATGTTTTGAACGGATGCCGCGAAAGCAATGGAATTGCTTGTTGCTGTGTAGTTAGAACCGCTTGGATTGTTTATCGCCACAACCGGTGCAACACAAGGCTCGTAGCGGATCACTCGGTTTTGCGCATCGTTCCCACAGGTATTTGTTGCAGAAAGGGAAATGGTATTCATTCCGCTCGAAAGGGTAATCGTTGCGGAAACTTGTCCATTTTGGTAAACGAAGTTCGTGATTGGATTCCCATTCAAGCTGAGGCTAAGACCTTGGTTGGAATTCATGTTAGAAACAGTCGCTTGAAAATTAACGGTTGGATTCGATACGCCGAAATTGGTATTAGCTGGACTCGTAATCGCAACTTGCGGAGCGGTACATGGTACATAGTTAATCGATTGTATTTTTTCATCCGTACCACACGCATTCGCTGCGGATAACACAAACGTATTGATGCCAATACTCAGCGTCACATTCGCAGAAATAACTCCATTTACCAAGGATACATTGGTAACGGATGAACCATTTCTTTGCAAGGAAATCCCTTGTAAACTTGTCATGTGCTGTACGTTTGCTTGGAATGTATACGAGGCATTTGTTACAGAAACATTGTTGACTAGTGGATTCGTTATTTGCACGATCGGAGCAGTACAATTTACGTAATTTACATTGAGTGATTTCATGTCCGTGCCACATGCGTTCGTAGCGTTTATCAAAAACGTATTCATTCCGGAAACAAGGTTTACCGCTGCGGAGAGTTGTCCATTTGTGAACGTATAATTTGTCACGGCTGAACCATTCAAACTCAACATAAGTCCTTGTTGGTTTGACATGTTTTGAATAGCCGCTGTAAAAGTGTAGGCAGCTGAGGCAACCGTGCCGTTTGTATTTGTTGGACTCGAAATAGTAACGACGGGTGCGGTACAATTGGTGTAGAAAATCGTGATTGTTTTAATATCCGTTCCACATGCATTTGTCGCTTTCAAAACGATTGTATTCAATCCATTTTGAAGAGTAAGATTCGCGGTTACTGTTCCACTGTTGAAACTGAAGTTCGAAATGCTTGTTCCATTGAGGCTGAGGAGCATTCCTTGAGCGCTTGTCATGTTTTGCACGTTCGCTTGAAAAGCAAAACTTGCCGCATTTACAGAAGTACCGCTGTTGCTTGGATTCGTTATACCAATCGTTGGTGCTGTACACGGTGTAAATTGAATGTTCCAGTTATGTTGATCGGTTCCACAATTGTTGCTCACTGTTAAAACAAAGGAATTCAGACCTGAAACAGGATTCACTGTCGCGCTGAATTGCCCATTCACTAAGCTAAACGGACGTTGGATTCCATTTTGTGTAAAGACGATGTTCTGAGCAGTTGCGTGAGCAACAGTTGCCGTAATGGTTTGTGAAGCATTGGCAACAGAAACGACTGTACTTGCATTGTTTGAGAAGTTTGAAATGGTAGGAGCAATACAATTATCGTAAGTAACGGTAATCGTTTCCACATCCACGCCGCAGTTATTGCTGGCATTGAAGATAATGGTATTTAAACCTGGAGCAAGAACGAGTGCTGCTGTTACCGCATCATTTCCATTATTGAACGCAGTAGAAACACCATTTAATTTCAAACTCATGTTTAGAGACGTTGCACCTAGTACGTTCGCACTAAACGCAAAGTTTGCATTTGTAACGGTCGTTCCGGATGGAATCGAAGAATTTAATTGAATGGTTGGTGGAATACACTGAACATAGTTCACTGTAAACGTTTCCGCATCGTTTCCACACGCATTGCTCACGGATAAGGTAATCGTATTGATGCCATTTGTTAAAGTAATGTTTGCATCAATGATTCCGTTTGCGAACGTGAAGGGAATTTGTTGTCCGTTTTTAACCAACTGGATGTTTTGTGATTGAGCAATATTTGTTGCACTTGCTTTAAACTGAAGTGTAGCGTTATTGGTTGTTCCACCCGTGGTCGTCGGTTGAATCAAGGTGATTTGCGGTGCAATGCAGTTGTTGTAGTTCACGGTGATTGTTTTGGAATCACTTCCGCATGACGCAGTTGTTGCTGTTACAACAAAGGTATTTACACCTGGAATCAAGGTTGTCACGGCATTGATTTGACCGGAAATTTGGTTGAATGCGATGGGAGAACCATTTTGTGTCACCGTGATCGTTTGTCCGGATGGTGCTACGCTTCCAGTATTGATCGTGCTCGCCAATAAGGCGTAAATCGCTGAATTGGTTGTTCCTCCTGCGGAAAGGATGCTGACGTTCGGTGTAATTCCCGTACAATTGATGTAAGTAAATTGAATCGTTTCGACATCTGAACCACAGTTATTTGTTGCGGTAACGGTTATGCTGTTGGCACCATTAACTGGACTTAATCCCAATTCTAAGGCTCCCGTTGTTGCATTAAAGGTAAAATTCGATTGCTCGATTCCGTTTACAATCACTTTGATGTTTTGCTTTGCAGCAACGTTGCTGATTGTTGATTTCAAGCGAATCGCATTTGCTGTTGCCGTCAGTGTTTGATTCTGCAATGGACTTTGGATCGAAATCGTGGGAGCTATACAATTTTGATAATTGATAGTGGTCAGTTCCGCATCGTTTCCACAGCCATTACTAACCTCCATGTTGAAGGTGTTGATTCCGGCAATCAATGTTGTTGGTATTTGGATTTGTCCATTCGCTTGAACCACCACATTTGGAATTTGAAGTCCGTTTTGGAATACCTTCACTTGTGCATTTGTCAAACTTCCCGTCAGCGCAGCACCAATCGTGTAAGTTGCGGAGTTGGTCGTTGTTCCCGAAGCACTTGGATGTAAAAATTGCAAGTTTACTGGAACACAATTGTCGTAGTTGATGGTCGCTGTGTATGAATTCGTTCCACAGTCGTTTGTTACGGTCAATTGAATTGTGTTGACACCAGGAACCAAGGTGATGGCACGTTGAATCAAGCCATTTGTTTGATTGTACGTCGCGCCGTTTAGCGCCATTCCATTCATCATTAATTTGATTCCGTTTGCATTTACCGTTCCATGAACGACAGCGCTAAACGCAAAGTCATTTGTTTTCACGGTGATATTCCCACCGTTTGGACTTGTAAAAGTAGCTGTAGGAGTGACGCAATTCACGAGTGTTACCAGCACGTTCGCTGTTTCACTGCCGCAATTATTGCTAGCCGTTAGGTAAAATCTGTTCTGTCCTTCGTGTAACGAAACCATCGCATCCAGCACATTTGTGGAGGCATTGTAATTAAAAAGAACTGGTTGATTTTGGTCGTTGAGGAAGGTCGCTCCGCTGGCATTTAGTAAATTACTCACCTTGAATTCTATGCGGTATTGACTATTTGTTACGGTTTTATTATTTCCTGAAACCAATGTAACAATGGGTTTCGGACAATTCGTTGTCGAAGTGTAATTGTTTACATTGCTAGAGGAGTTCTCTGAGGTATTGCCACCGCGGGATTTAAAATGAATGCGCAAGTAAGCGGAAGTGTAATGGTGCCAATCATTTTTCAATCTAGGACTTTCCGAAATAAATCCATCGAAGGAATCTCCTCTGGTAAATGTTGTTTTGTGTTCGATTCCCAAACTTGTTCGTTTTCCAACTTGGTATCCTAATCCAAAACCTAAACTAGGCATCCATTTTACCTTGTATTGATTGTCAATTCCGCCGTCAAGTCGCGTTTCATAAAGCCCATCTAAGGTCGAAGGCAATTGTGGACCGATCGGACCGCCTTGCTGTAACGCAGAATAGTCGTACAAAGAACTAGAGTCAATCGTATACAGTAAATCACCGTAGGTTTGAGTCCAAGTCAAGCCAATTCCACCAAACACGTATGGATCAATTCCCGTTTTTTCACGGATTCCGTTCATGTGTAAAACAAGTTCGAGGGCAAGTCTACGTACATCTGTTTGGAAATTGTTGACGTAGATTGAGTTGCTATCTACGTTGTAACTATCAAGTGGGCCACCTTGATAATTAGCCAAGGAAAAGGCATTGGTGTCTTGTCCAACCCAGGTTCCAGCGAGGTAGCGTCCACGAAGGTCGAAACTTATATTTTTACCGTAGTTGTAGTTGAAGGAGCGACCTAGAACGAGTCCATAACCGGAGCTATTGACATTTTTCACATCATTTGAATTCCAAGTAACACCTGCATTTAAGCCAAAAAACCATTTCGAACTGATGTCGTAGTTGATTCGTTGTGCGTGTGTAAAAGAGAGACTTAGTAAGAGTATACTTAGAATGTACAATTTTTTCATAGTCAGAATTTTTAGGTGCTCTACCTATTTTCATGCCAAATTTCCGAAAAAATCGAGGAGAAAAAAAATAAAGCGCTGAAGTTGATGATTTGTCTCGATTATTTGAAGTAGGTAAATTTTGTAAAGCGAAGGATGAGTAGGAAATTTGTTTCGACATCACGCTGAATGGTCGAGCCCAGTAATTGTGTCTTGGTATCAAAAACAATTTGTAGGTCTTTTTGAAGTTGCCCGTAGCGGAAATAAAGCACTTCGATTAAATTTCCAAACTGATCATAGCGGTATTTCCACTCTTGTTCGGCGATTGCATCTTGATCGTTAAAATGAGATTTTGATGCTAAAAGTCCATGTTCGTCGTAGGAGAATTTCGTGGAGTGCTCAATGGAGCTCATGCGGTAATTCGTTCTCTTCTCAACGAGGTAGCCATCCTTGTTGAAGTAGCTCACTTCGTCCATGTAGGGAAGTTTGTAGGAGTTGTAGCGCACTTGTTCACGTTCGTTCGGACGCAAAGCATATTGAAAATACTCTGTGTTCACCAAATTGGACTGAAGAACTTGGTTGCTCTGTGCTTGCAGTACCTCGCGATAGGTCAATTCCGTTTGAAGACGATTTAAGGAATCGTATACATATTTACTGGTGGTGAATCCGCCGTTTTCTGTTTTTCGATGTTCCGTAAGTTGATTCAGTGAATTGTAGCAGTATTGATGTAAAGTTGTGTCTTTTTTTCGGTTTACTGTCCGAATATCTAGGCTTTCCAAGAGTCGACCTTGTTCATCGAAGCGGTAGCGAAACCAATCTGTACTTTCCCGAATGACGTCACCGGGTTTTTTTGTAGAGTAGTTCCCTTCAATGGACTTGATGTGATTGGATCGAATGACAGCACCATTAAAAAAGGGTGTTTCTGTAAACGCTTCGCCTTCCTGATTGAGCAGAATTTGCGAGTAACAGATGAGTGGAAAAAGAAATAGAATACTAAAAGCGATTTTCACTCTTGATTTATAAGGTGCTTAATACACTTTTCCAACTCGCTTTTTCTGCTAAAAGTCCTTCGATGTCTGAAATGCCAATTCGAATTTGTTCCATGGTATCGCGATCTCGAACAGTGACCATATTATCTGTCAAGGTCTGGTGATCGATGGTAATAGAGAATGGTGTTCCAATCGCATCTTGTCTGCGGTAACGTTTTCCGATGGAATCTTTTTCATCGTATTGAATGGAGTAGTCAAACTGAAGCTGCTTCATGATTTCACGAGCTTTTTCTGGAAGTCCATCTTTTTTCACCAACGGTAAAACTGCCGCTTTGTATGGAGCTAGTACAGCTGGAATGCGTAAAACAACACGTTCCGATCCATCTTCTAATTTCTCATTTTGGTATGCTGCGCTCAAAACGGACAAGAACATACGGTCTAGTCCTACGGATGTTTCCACGACATATGGCACATAGCTTTGATTTAATTCTGGATCAAAAAACTGTAATTTTTTACCCGAGAATTGTTCGTGTTGCTTTAAATCGAAGTCGGTGCGTGAGTGAATTCCTTCCAATTCTTTGAATCCCATAGGGAAATTGTATTCGATATCACAAGCAGCGTTTGCATAGTGCGCTAATTTGATGTGGTCATGAAAACGGTACAAATTTGCTCCAAGTCCGAGGTTTTTATGCCATTTTTCACGTGCATCTTTCCAGTATGCATACCATTTCATCTCTTCACCCGGACGAACGAAAAACTGCATTTCCATTTGTTCGAATTCGCGCATGCGGAAAATGAACTGACGGGCAACGATTTCATTTCGAAACGCTTTTCCAATTTGGGCAATTCCAAAAGGAATTTTCATTCTTCCTGATTTTTGAACATTCAAGAAATTGACAAAAATTCCTTGTGCTGTTTCTGGACGCAAATAAATCGTTGAGGCATCACCTGCAACGGATCCAAGTTCTGTAGAGAACATTAAATTAAACTGACGGACATCTGTCCAGTTTTTAGAACCAGAAACGGGACAAACGATTTCTAAATCGACAATTAAATTGCGAACAGCTTCTAAATCATTGTTTTCCAATGCTTCGCGCATGCGATCTTCAATGGAAGTAATTTTCTCTGCGTTTCGTAGGACATTTGGATTCGTAGCTCGGAATTGTGTTTCGTCGAAATCAGCTCCGAAGCGATTTTTTCCTTTTTCTACTTCCTTTTCAATCTTTTGGCGGATTTTCTCCATGTGTTCTTCGAGCAACACATCCGCGCGGTATCTTTTTTTGGAATCTTTGTTATCAATCAATGGATCATTGAAGGCATCTACGTGACCAGAAGCTTTCCAGGTAGTTGGATGCATAAAAATGGATGCGTCAATTCCAACAATGTTTTCGTGCATTTGGACCATCGCTTTCCACCAATACGTTTTGATGTTGTTTTTCAACTCGGATCCTAATTGTCCGTAGTCGTATGTGGCAGCGAGTCCGTCGTAAATTTCCGATGAGGGAAAAATAAATCCGTATTCTTTTGAATGCGAGATAATGTCCTTGAGTTTGTCTTGATTTTGATCCATGTGACAAAGTTAGCCCTTCTGAAGATTTGAGCGTTAAAATCTTAAAACAATTTCAACAAGTCATTTTTGAAAGATTGTGGCGAATGTTTACTTTTACTCCATGCGTTTATACCTTTCCAAATCAGAATTTATCGAAACGAGTGAAGCAATTGATTTATCAATGTCACTTCAAGCCTCCTCAGAAAACGTGAGAGCATGGTATGTTGATCCACCCAGAATGGAAATCGTTCGGGCGAATGGATTTGTTGGAAGTATTCAAGAGGGTGGAAGTGTGAACTTTCGCGATGTGTTTTTTAATCCACACGGACACGGGACACATACCGAATGTTGTGGACACATCACGCAGGAAGTATATGCCGTAAACGATGTGTTGAAGGAGTATTTCTACCGTGCGACCTTAATTACAGTGGACCCTGTACAATTGGAAAACGGTGATTTTGTTGTTCAGGCCGAACAAATCGCTCCATATTTACAGAAGGACTTCAGTGACGCAGTGCTGATCCGCACCTTACCGAATGGACTTGACAAAAAATCGATGAATTATTCGGGAACAAATCCCTGTTATTTTGACATTGAAATCGTTGCGTTATTGAACGAGTATGGAGTGAAGCATTTTTTGGTCGACCAACCATCTGTTGACAGAGAAGAGGATGGAGGAGCCTTGGCCTTTCACCATGCATTTTGGAATGTCCCGGAACAACCAAATTTTGAACGCACGATTACCGAATTAATCTATGTCCCGATTGAAGTGGCGGATGGAACGTATATTCTAGAAATACAATTGGCCGCCTTTCATAATGATGCGAGTCCGAGCAGACCTGTTCTCTACAAAATACAATAAAAAAAGGGCTTTTCAGCCCTTCCTAGTAGTAGACATTAAAGTCTGAGTGGTACGTTTTAAGTAATAAGGACAGGCTCTTTTTATACATATTCCCGAGGGACGTCAACAAAAACTATTAAACTCTTATCAAACTAGAAAATGAAACTGCCTCTCCAAGCAGCCTGTCAACTTCTACATATAAAAAGAATCCTGTTTCTCTCCTTATTTCATTATAAATGTAAGAACTAAGTTTGGAGATAAATCCATCAAATGAATATCCTAGTATACCAAATGAACATTGTGCCCCATTTTGTGAATATTTCATTTTGACTTTGCGTAAAATCGGGAATTTGCGTTTTGTGTGCACAAAAAAAGGCACATGATAAATGTGCCTTTTGTGTATTATTCGATAAGATTTTAATGAATGACGATTTTTTTGGATCCGTTTTGTCCTTTCACTTTTACGTGATACACACCTTTGTAAAGTGTATCTGCGTTGAAGTAAGCGATCGTACTTCCCTGAACAATTTGTTGAGATTGGATACGTTTGCCAAGTGCGTCGTATAATTCAATCTCGTACGATTGATTGGTCAACTCATTCACTTGAACCATGATGATGTCGTTGCTTGGATTTGGGTAAACGGACCATTCGTTTTCGGTTAATTCAGTGATACCTGCTGATGACGTATAAGTTGTGACTGTTTCCGTGATCGTTGTAACTTTGGATGCTGTTTTCATACCGTAAAATGTTGGTCCAACCACATATGGATACGCTGAATTCCATTCTTCATTCACAGTCGCGAAATAACAATAGATCCCATTTGGATATTCAGGAGTAACGCAAAAACGTCCGTTATGTACATCTAGGTAATCTGCTTGAGCATGATTGATGAACTCGTAGTCTTCACGGAAGTAACCTAACGGATAGGTTGTGCTTACCGTTGGTCCATCTGGAACGTCTGTTCCGTCTGCCCAGACAGTTCTTGCGGTAATGTTTCTCAACTGATAACTCGATTTAATACGGGTGATTCCACCTGTTCCATCGGCGTTCTTAAAACCATATGCACCGTAAATCGGAAAGCCATCATATGCATAACCAATTAAAGGTGAATGAACCGTTGAATCAATGACGTAGAGTCCATCGGCATCGTATAAATCACACACATTGGAAATGACAGTAAGGTCCAATTTAAACGCACTTGGATTTTGGTGGTGGTGGTAATTTCCCATTGCAGGATGTCCTTTGGAACAATCGAAACCTGCTTTTTCTGCTCGAATGGCATCTCGGTTCCAAGAAAAGGATGCACCTGGTCCTCCCGGACAAGGAGACATTCCAGGCAAACCACCGCATAACGAATTCGAGTTTGAATTCCAAGCCACACCGTCACGGTAGTCAAATAACGCAACACCGTTGACGAATATCCCAATGTTTCCACCAGTCGTGTTTGTTAACGTTCCAGTATTTTGAGTTGGATTAAGTGGCATTTTGAAAATTGCATTTTGATTGGTTGCTAACGATGGATTCCCATCCATGAATGGACCAGTAATGTAAGACGGTACGCCAGTTGCTGTGACGTAAACCCAATTATTCGAATATTGAACCGTTTGGACATTCGCCAAAGTTGTTTCATTGATCGGCGTGGAATTCCCTTGAATATAGTGTCTTCCCGTAATGCCTGTCGAATTGATCATCCAATGTTCAATCGCTGGATTTAATTGAGCCATTGCTTCCTGACCGCAAACAATAAGCAAGATGAATAGGTTTTTTTTCATAGTTTTT
>Ga0208806_1000476_pt1 | contig 10568 bp, 6 predicted proteins | sample Colrivmet1554B02_FD_187663 | JGI IMG/M metagenome (GOLD analysis project Ga0208806, IMG submission 187663) | Estuarine microbial communities from the Columbia River estuary - metaG 1554B-02 (SPAdes) (version 2) | ecosystem: Environmental > Aquatic > Marine > Intertidal zone > Estuary | place...
ATACGGTTTTTATTATGAAAACTTAATTAGCATTACCAAAAAAGGAATGAACGGTCAGGCAGAGATTGCCAAAATGATGGAAGACTACAGACAGTCTCCACCGACTATGATTGACGGAGAAGCAGTGACCACCTTATTGGATTATGAATTACAGGTAGGTAAAAATTTAGCAACTGGAGAAACCTGGAAAATTAATTTACCTAAGAGTAATGTCTTGCAATTTATAACCGCTAATGGTAGTAAAATTTCGGCAAGACCTAGTGGTACAGAACCTAAAATAAAATTTTATTTTAGTGTGAATACAAAATTAAAAGACAAGGCTAGTTTTGATACTACTTATCAAATGCTACAAGATAAAATAAAGGCCATCATTTCTTCAATGCAATTAAATTAATTGATAGCATGAGAAAATGGGAAGATTTAGTAGACACATACTTGCATAAAGGACTTCGTAATAAATTAGTAGAAATTTTAAAGGAGAAAGGTATCACTGATGAGCAGGTACTTAAAGCCATTCATTCTATACCTAGACATTATTTTTTAGACTCGGCCTTTGATAAAATTGCCTACGAAGACCGCGCCTTCCCTATAGCCGCCGACCAGACCATTTCCCAACCTTATACGGTGGCTTATCAAACACAGTTACTGCAAATTAAGAAAGGGGAGAAAGTGCTTGAAATAGGCACGGGGAGTATGTATCAAACTACGGTGCTTGCCGCTATGGGTGCGCAGGTATTTACCATTGAAAGACAGAAGCAATTGTTTGATCAAACGCCCACTTATTTATTTAAAGAGCAGTATGCTAACATACAATTTTTCTTTGGAGATGGATTTGAAGGCCTGCCCTTATTAGCGCCCTTTGATAAGATATTAATTACTGCAGCGGCTCCCAAAATTCCAGAAAAATTATGGGCTCAATTTGAAGGCCTGCCCTTATTAGCGCCCTTTGATAAGATATTAATTACTGCAGCTGCTCCCAAAATTCCAGAAAAATTATGGGCTCAATTAAAAGTGAGTGGTAAAATGATTATTCCTTTAGACGAATCGGATGGGGCGCAAAGAATGCTCAGGCTTACTAAAAAAAGAGATGGCTCTGTAAAGCAAGAAAAATTTGATGCTTTTTCTTTTGTACCCATGCTAGAAGGAAAAACCCAGAAATAAACTTTTATTGAGGAGGCATATTATCCATACCGCCTCCATCTTCTGATTTACTGCTCTTACGTTTTAATAAATTCACATCAAATTTTCCGAATCGATAAGAGAAATTCAATCTAAAGAACTGTTGGTCCCTTGTTCTTGTAACATTTTGTGTAAAGTATAAACTTTCTGAGTAGGTCTGAATAACTCTAGTTTTAAATACGTCACTAACACTGAAAGTCAATGATGCAGTTTTACCACCCTTCAAGGTCCAGTCTTTTCTAATGGCTAAGTCAAATTCATAATTCGGCAAATTGTATCCTTGCGCTGTTGACTGTGGTCCACCAAAACCACCACCACCAAATCCTCCACCGCCTCTACCGCCACCGCCACCACCAGAATTACCACCTGGAGGTAGAATTGTCTTGGCTTGGTATTGTCCACTAAATTGTAAAGACAAGCCTTGAACAAGCTTAAAATTATTATTCATTTTACTAAACCAGCTCGTTAAGTTGTTGTTCACATCTTGACCAATAATGGTTGAATTAATTTCTGATTTGAATAAGTTAAAACTTAAATTCAAATCCCACCATTTAGTAATGGCTGTTTTATTGCTAATTTCTAAACCAAATACTTTGGAGGTATTGGCGTTGATATAGGAGCTATAGAAAGCACTATCATTGTTGATAGGGTTGATATCCTTATAAATATAGTTGGTGATTAAGTCTGTACTGTATTTGTAATATGCCGTTACGAGTAAATTCGATCCCTTTTTATATACACTGTATTGGCGTTGATATAGGAGCTATAGAAAGCACTATCGTTATTAATAGGGTTGATATCCTTATAAATATAGTTGGTGATTAAGTCTGTGCTGTATTTATAATATGCCGTTACGAGTAAATTCGATCCCTTTTTATATACACTGTTATAGGCTGCCTCAAAAGAATGCGTGAATTGAGGTTTCAATTTTGGATTACCTACAGAGATATTTAATGGATCGCTATAATCTGCGAATGGTTGCAATTGGAATGAATTGGGTGCATTGATACGCTTTGAGTAATTAAGCTGTACATCATTTTTATCGCTTAATTTATAACTAATAAAGGCACTAGGGAATAATGAGATAGGTAATTTAATTTTTGATTCTAAAGAATCCTGCCCTTGCTTGTTTAATACATTCACCGTGTACTCTCTATTTTCTACCCTGAATCCAAGTTGGTAACTAAGGTTGTCTTTCTTTCCACCTAAGTTGGTGTAGGCAGCTAAAACTTGCTCATTGTATTTTAGTTGATTACTAATACTATTTACTAATATTTCATTTCTAAATTGGTCTCTTGCATTGAATTCGCTACGATTATTCACTCTAATACCCGCTTCAAATTTGACATCATTTTTTAATAATCTTTCATAATCAATATTAGAAGTATAATTTTTATTGTATCCAGATCCAATGGTTCTTTGATTGATTATAGTAGAATTGATTAAAGAGTTGTTGTCGTTCGTACTTTCATTATAATTAAAATCTGCACTCAAATCGTGACCTGCTTCAGCAAATAAATGTTTGAAGCTCGCTTGAGCTCCTTTATTTAAAAATGAAAAGATAGAATTATTATTAAGCGCTATATTATTATCTCTGTTGACGCCATTGAAAATGGAGTCGATTGTTTGAGTAGAGGCGTTTTCAAAATCTCCTTTCACTATATTTCCAAATAATGAAAAGGTATTTCTATTGTCAATTAAATAATCAAATCCTGCTCTGTAAAAAGAAAAGGCACTTAAACCAATATTGTCTGTATAAGTACTAATACTATTTGGTATCGGCGTTAAAAGTATATCTCTATAGTTGTCAATAGTACTGATAGATTTATTATTTCTAAGGTTACCGCTTGCTGAGAAGTTAATTTTATTGGATCTTAAATTTAAGTCTCCACCTCCGGTTATTCTGCCACGCATATCTATACCCGTTCTAAGGCCTCCATTATAACCGTTCTTCTTATTCTTTTTCAACACAATATTCAAAATTCCAGCATTACCACCTGACGCATCATATTTAGCGGAAGGATTGGTAATGATTTCAACTCTGTCAATGATATCAGAAGGAATCTGATCCAATGTTAATGTAGTAGGACGATTGTCAATTAATAAGGTAGGTGTTGCATTTCTTAATGTTACATTACCATCAATGTCTACATTTAAATTAGGAATGTTTTTCATCACTTCTACCGCAGTTTGACCTGTGCTAGCTAAGTTTTTGTCTACATTGAAAATTTTTCTATCGATGCCCATTTCAAATTGTGGCTTTGCAGAGCTTGTTACAGTGACACTTTGTAATTGAGTAGCGTCTTGTTCTAATTTAATATTGCCTAAATCTTTATCCACTAAGGCCATCATTGCTTGCATACTTTGTCCGCCTCCCATTTTAATGCCAAAGCTTAATTCTTTTACTAATTTTTTATAACCTATACTTGAAATGTTTAGTTTGAAATTGCCCATCACAGGTAAGTTTATAAAACTAAAATCGCCATTAGCAGCTGTTAACATAGTCCCTAAAATGGCTTCTGTTGTTTTTTTGGTAATAGGGTCAAATTTGCTTCCTTTAATTTGTAGGGTAACGCCTTCGATTCCTTTTTTGTTTTCATCCACTATTTTACCATAAAAATGCCCCTGATTCATAGTAGCTCCTCCTGCTCTGGCGCCTGCAGCGGCTGCTGGGATTTGTGCCTTGGCACTCATTTGAATTAATACCAAAGAAATAAGGATATATATATTTTTCATACTACTTGGATGCGTTTTTGTTCCCTGGGTTTATTTAAGTTGCAAATATCTAACATAATCTCTAAGGAAGGCAGCTAGAATGTATAAACGGCAATTTAAAGTACAGTTAAAATAAATTGTATCATGAACCCCCAAATTAAACCTAAGAAAAAAGCGATAATTCTTATTTTTTGAGTGGCTTTTAGCAAGTATGTTTCAAGTTTTTTAGACCATTTAGTCTCAATGTTCAACAAAAAGGCATTTGCTGTTGATTGCGTAAATTCGGATAGAAGGGCAGGAAAAATTTGCGCTAGCTCTTCCAAGAAGACTTCTTTTAGTTGGGCAATTGTTTTATCGCCAATAAACATAGAAATAATAGGCATTTTTTGAACCAGCCTTTCTTTAAAAAACGCATCTAATTTGGTATCTATAAAAGGGAGTATTTTTTGAAAGCTATCACCCTGTTTTAATTCAGGTAATAATTGACTAATTGAAATTTGACCTGCCTTTTTTGAAAAAATACTTTGCCATTGCCTGCCGGCCAAGCGAAAGCTTTGATGGGGAAAGAAAATGATTTTAATAAATCCCCAGCTAATAAGCCAGCCAAAGCCAGCCACTAATAAAGGCAATAAAAGCAGTTGCATAGAAAACCGGTTTACATAAAAAAACCTATCCTTCGCCCGAATGCTCGGAAAGGATAGGTTTTGGGGAGAACGATGGGTCTCGAACCCACGACCTACAGATCCACAAACTGTCGCTCTAACCTACTGAGCTACGCCCTCCATTTAGGGTCGCAAAAATACGTTAAATAAGGAACCAAAGAAAGAAGTTTTCCATGTTTTTATAAATTTGTCACAAAAATGATGGCTTTATTTCATTTATAGTCCTATGATAGGCATTTTATACTATTTTTGAAATACTTCATGCGCAATATTATGACATACGTAAAACAAAATAAGTGGAAATTCTTTGCCACTTTAGTATTAGTAGGAGGGTTGTTTTTCGCTTTTAACACCTTCAATACTGCTAATTCAGAAACTTCAGAAATTAGACATAGGAAACTATTATCTACTATAGGTCGTTTATTAGAAAGTGAGCATTATAGCCCAAGGGTAATAGATGATAAATTTTCAAAAGAAGTTTTTGATGCTTATTTAAAAACCTTAGATCCTGAAAAAAATATTCTACTTCAATCAGATGTCGATTCTTTAAAAGTTTTCGCTACCACTATTGACGATGAAATTCATGGAGCAGCCATTCAATTTGAACCTGCTGCAACTGCTATTTATGAAAGAAGAGCTAAAGAAATTAAAGCCATTTTTGAATCTATCATTGATAAGCCATTCGACTTTACCACAGATGATTCTTTAATGGTGGATACCGATAAAATGAATTATGCTGCTAATAAAGCAGAAAGAGTGAAAAGATGGAATGATGCAATTAAGTATAAAGTATTGGATAGGTATGTTAGTTTATTAGAAGATAGAGAAAAGCATGCAAAGACGAAAGCAGAAAAAGCAGTAGCCGATTCTAGTAAAATAAAAGATACACTCAAAGATAATTTCATAGTGAAAACAGATATGGAGTTAGAAGCAGATGCCCGAGCGACAATAAAGAAAAATTATATTAAAAGATTTAGTCTTCTAGAAAAAACTTTTGATAAAGAAAAAAGATTTGAATCGTTTTTAAATTCCATTACTAGTTTAATGGATCCGCATACCGATTATTTTGCACCCATTGAAAAAAGATCTTTCACTGAGCAAATGAGTGGCACTTTTTATGGTATTGGTGCTCAGTTAACGCAGGATGATAATGGGGTAAAGATTGCAAGTGTTCAGCCAGGCGGCGCTGCTTGGAAGTCGGGGCTCATAGTAGTCAATGACGTCATTGTAAAAATTGCACAAGGCGCCGAAGAGCCGGTAGATGTGACTGGATATGAAACCACAGAAGCGGTAAAATTAATAAGAGGAGACCTAGGTTCTGAAGTAAGGTTAACAGTAAGAAAGCCAGATGGTACGACTAAAGTAGTGGTATTGATAAGAGAGAAAATTGTTTTAGATGAAGGTTTTGCAAGAAGTGCTGTTATTCAAAATGGGAATGAAAAAATTGGCTATATATTACTACCCGATTTTTATGCTGACTTTGAAAGAGAAGAGGGCGCAAGATGTTCAAAAGATATTGCGAAGGAGGTAGAAAAATTAAAAGCAGAAAAAGTAAAAGGTATTATTATTGATGTTAGATATAATGGAGGTGGTTCTTTGTACGAAGTAGTTCAAATGGCAGGTTTGTTTATTGATAAAGGACCTATTGTTCAAATTAGAAGTAAAGAAGGAAGGTCTCAAATATTATCTGATGAAACACCAGGTATTTTATACGATGGCCCACTCGTGGTGATGGTGAATGAATTTAGCGCCTCTGCAAGTGAAATTTTTGCAGGTGCTATACAAGATTATAAAAGAGGTTTAATTGTAGGAAGTACTTCTAGTTATGGAAAGGGTACTGTGCAAAGAAATGTGGCTTTCGGAAAACCATTAGATGCGATGGGTATTCAAACTGAATATGGGGCGGTGAAATTAACCTTCCAAAAGTTTTATAGAGTGACTGGCAGTTCAACACAAAGAAAAGGAGTAGTGCCAGATGTCGTATTCCCTGATGACTATGAGTTTTTGAAATACCGTGAAAAAGACAATCCATCTGCCTTACCATGGGATGAAATGGAGCGTGCTAAGTTCTCTCCTTGGACAAGTTCAAATGAAATTGCTACTATTGCTGCTAAAGCAAATAATAAAATCAAAAACGATACAGCCACTATTCGTTTTAAGAAAAACTTACAATGGGTATCTGCCCAAGTAGACAAGTCGGTTGCTTTAGAGATTAATAAATACAGACAGTATAAAAAAGAAATTCAAAATGTTATTCAGCAAAATGAAAACATATTGAAATTAAAGACACCTATGACGGTAAGTGCTTTGAAAGCAGATTATGATAAGTTTTATAATAACCCAGATAAAACAAAGCAAGATAGATACCAGGCTTGGTTGAAAATGGTCGCTAAAGATATTCAAGTAAATGAGTCTAGTAAATTATTAACAGCGTTTGCTAAACCTAATTTAATAGCAAAAAAAGGATAGAGGAGTATGAAAGTAGAAGCTTCAGCCAATGTAAAAACATGGCATGTAATATATACAAAGTCTAAGTGGGAGAAAAAGGTAGACGGCTTATTAACTAAAAATGGCTTTGAAAGCTGGTGCCCTGTTCAAAAAAGAGAAAGGCAATGGTCTGATCGTAAAAAAATTATTGAAGAGCCTTTGTTTAGATCTTATGTTTTTATCAAAGCCAGCAAAGAAGACCACGCAAAAATTTTATCTACTATAGGAGTGGTTAATTTTTTATACTTTCTTAGAAAACCTGCCATTATAAGAGATAATGAAATTGAGGCTATTCGTAAATACTTAGGACAATCGGATGCCACCATTCAGATAGTTGATATGGCGAATATACCTCCACAGACTAAAGTAGAAATTAACCAAGGATTATTTATGGGACAGAAGGGAGAGGTAGTGAAGACGAGTAAAAAATCCGTCTATGTGAAATTGGAGAGTATAAATATGATGATGATTGTAGAGTTTAAAGCTTCTGAAGTTTCGCTGCAATAATTTCTCTACAATAATTTCCAATCAATAATTTGGTTGCTCCACTCGTCTCGATGCGGTGTTTCTACTTTTATATAGTTATCGGTAAAGCCTTCTAACATTAACATGCCCTCGTTTTCTTTATTTACTTTAGGCGACTCAAATAATACTTTCCAATCAATAATTTGGTTGCTCCACTCGGCTCGATGCGGTGTTTCTACTTTTATATAGTTATCGGTAAAGCCTTCTAACATTAACATGCCCTCGTTTTCTTTATTTACTTTAGGCGACTCAAATAATACTTTTCGAGTAGCGCCTCTTTGGCTTTCGGTAAAGTATTGTAGTTTTTGATAAGATAAATTCCTAAGTATTTTATTTCTTTCATGACGCTCCTGCATAGGTACAATGGGCTTAATGGTCAAGGCCTTTGTAGCTGCTCTTTCTGAATAAGTAAATACATGTAAATAAGCAATGTCTAATGCATGTATAAATTCAAGGCTTTCTTTAAAATAGTCTTCTGTTTCACCGGGTGACCCCACAATCACATCTACACCAATACAAGCATGGGGCATAATTTTTTTAATCAGGTCCACTCTTTCTTGGTATAAATCGCGGGTATATCTTCTTTGCATTAATTTCAAAACAGCATCCGACCCACTTTGTAATGGAATATGAAAATGAGGCATGATGCGTTTACTCTTTGCAACAAATTCTATTATTTCATTGGTGAGTAAATTCGGCTCAATAGAGGAGATGCGGTATCTAGGCATATTTGTTTCTTGCTCTAAGGCTTTCAGTAAGTCAAAGAAATTTTCTGTATGTTTTTTTCCACCTTCTTCACTTTTACCAAAGTCTCCTAAATTAATGCCTGTTAATACAATTTCTTTTACACCCTTGCTAGCAAGTGTTTGTGCATCTGCTACTACATTTTCAATACGGTCACTTCTACTTTTACCTCGCGCCATAGGTATGGTGCAAAAAGTACAACTGTAATCACAGCCATCTTGTACTTTTAAAAAAGTACGGGTTCTATCATTGACTGAATAAGAACTTTTAAAATCGGTAACGGTATCAATATCGCAACTAATGGTGCAAAAAGTACAACTGTAATCACAGCCATCTTGTACTTTTAAAAAAGTACGGGTTCTATCATTGACTGAATAAGAACTTTTAAAATCGGTAACGGTATCAATATCGCAACTACAAATTTTAGTGGCATCGCCCTTTGTTAAATTGGCTAAATGAGGAACAAGGTTAAATTTTTCTGAAGCCCCTAATACTAAATCCACGCCGGGAATTTCAGCAATTTCTTTAGGCTTTAATTGTGCATAGCAACCGGTTATGACTACAAAACTTTCTGGAGCCAGTCTTTGAATTCTTCTCACTAACTGACGACATTCCTTATCTGCATTTTCTGTAACAGAACAGGTATTGATCACATATATATCGGCCTTCTCTGTAAATGCTTTTTTTTCGAAGCCTTCCTTCTCTAATTGTCTAGAAAGGGTGGAAGTCTCTGAAAAATTCAGTTTACAGCCTAAAGTATGAAAAGCGACCGATCGATTTGTATCCATGAGGGCTCAAAGATAAAAAACCTAGGGGGAATGGGGAAATCTTAAAATATACTTAAAGCCCCTATTATGGGTCTATTAATTTCCCATTTTGGCTAGTTTCAATTAAGTTTGCAACTAATAAAACACTCAAAATGGACTTTAAGAAAATTAATAATTGGACGGGTTGGATCGTCACTTTAATTGCATGTACAGTTTATGTTATGACCATTGAAGCAACAGGTAGTTTTTGGGACGCAGGTGAGTTTATTAGCAGTGCCTATAAATTACAAATTCCACATCCTCCAGGAGCGCCCATGTTTGTATTATTAGGCCGTGTATTTATTATCTTTTTTGGAGACAATCCTTTAACAGCAGCAAAGGCAGTTAATACCATGAGTGCGCTGGCAAGTGGCTTTACCGTTCTATTTTTATTTTGGACTATTACGCATTTTGCCAAAAGAATGGTGGAGACAGGCAAAGAGGTAGCCTTAACTACTCAACAAATTATTTTAATTATGGGCGCTGGTATAATAGGTGCCTTGGGATATACTTTTAGTGATACCGCTTGGTATAGTGCAGTAGAAGGAGAAGTTTATGCACTTAGTTCATTTTTCACCGCCTTGGTTTTTTGGGCTATTTTAAAATGGGAACATAAGTCCGATCAACCTGGTGCCGACAAATGGATCATCTTTATTTTCTATATCATGGGTGTATCTATTGGGGTGCATTTATTGAACTTATTAACTATTCCTGCCATTGTAATGGTGTATTATTTCAGACAATACAAGCCAAGCTTAATGGGTGGCTTAGTCGCTTTTGTAATTGGCGTTATTATTACAGGTTTTGTACAAGTATTTTTAATTCAATATACCATTAAGTGGGCGGGTGCCTTTGACGTTAATTTTGTGAACTCAATGGGACTACCTTTCTTTTCTGGTTTTATATTCTTCTTCGTTTTAGTAGCTGTTATTTTAGCCCTAGGTATTCGATATGCCAATAAAAAAGGGTTTTACTTTTTAAAATTAGGTATCTGGTGTACTACCTTTTTCTTATTAGGCTATACCAGTTATTTAACCACCATGGTGCGTTCTAACGCAGATCCTTCTGTGGATATGTATAATGTAGACAATCCTGTTACTTTAATGGGTTACTTAGGAAGAGAGCAATACGGCGACTGGCCTGTTTTATTCGGACCAGACTATGTCGATAAAGTGGAGAATGTAGAAAATGGAGATCAATATGTGAAAGCAAAAACTACTTATGAGATTGCTGGTAAAAACTTTAAAAGAGATTGGTCTTCTGCGCCATCGGCTCACTTGTTTCCAAGAATGTGGGACTCTGACAATGACAGAGGTCAGATGGATAGCTTTAAAGCCTTTGCAGGAGTGGAAGACGGAACGCCTCCTACATTAAGAGATAATATCAAGTACTTCACGAATTACCAATTTGGTTTTATGTACCTGCGTTATTTTCTATGGAATTTTGCAGG
>Ga0208806_1000478_pt1 | contig 10557 bp, 7 predicted proteins | sample Colrivmet1554B02_FD_187663 | JGI IMG/M metagenome (GOLD analysis project Ga0208806, IMG submission 187663) | Estuarine microbial communities from the Columbia River estuary - metaG 1554B-02 (SPAdes) (version 2) | ecosystem: Environmental > Aquatic > Marine > Intertidal zone > Estuary | place...
TAATGTTAAAAACGCATCATTTGATGCTTTGGCACTTTTTTCTTCCAATGCACCCACTTTTCCAGCTCCTTCTTGATAACCAGGTGTTCCTATTTTTTTCAATGAATTTAAATCCATTCCACCTGTTGCCTGCTGTAAAGCTTGCTGTTGGAACATATTCATTTTTGATGGGTCTAATCCTTGTGCTTGTAATGATTTCATAGCACCTTCGGTATCACCACTAGCGAACTTAGCTCTAACTTCTGATAAATTTACATTCTTACCAAGCATTGCTGATAAACTCATTTCCGATTTGATACTATCTTTATAGTTCAATACCATATTTTGTCCGGCTTTTGCTACATCGGCAAAACTAACTCCCAATGATTTTGCATAAACTACTTGTCTAGCCAATGCTTTACCACTTTGAATTTGATAATCTAATGCCATTTCGGAGGCAGATGCAACTTCATTCATTACATCACCAATATTTAAGCCGGCTTGTTCAGCCATTGCTCTAGTACCTTCTGCCATATTTAGTGCAGTATCAGCCGAAACCCCATCTAATAATTTAAATGCTTGTTGTATATTTGCAACATTATCTACGGATACACCACTTCTTTCAGCAAATATAGCCATATCTGCTGCTAATTTTGTAGAACCACTACCTGCTTTCGATGCAGCTATTGTTGCCGATGCAATACTTTCGGCAGATATACCTGCTAATTGTAATTTAGATGCGGCATAGCCTACACTACCCAATCCTTTACCAAAAAATGCAGTTTTAGATGCTGCATTAAATTGTGCAGCCATTTCTTGCAATTGGTAACCAAAATCCATAGAGGCTTGTTTTGCGGCAAAAGCTAAATCATTTCCAGCTTGTGCTACATTCTTAGCCCCTTCAATTTGATTTTGTTTTATATCATTTGTTGCTTGGATGCCCGCTTGTATTGGTGCACCAAAGTAATCGTATGCTAATTTTCCAGCGGCTGCTCCTAACGCAATTAATGCCGCTTTACCTAATGTACCATTTTTTGCAATATCGCCGATTGCATCTCCTAACTCTCTAGCTAATGGAATACCACTACTACCCATTTGGTCTAACGCAGTATCCATTGCACCCAATGCCGCTGCACTTCGTTGTGCTGCTTTTTCAAAGGAGTCTAATTCAGCTCTTGCTTGTTGAAATACTGCCACTAAATCTTTGCCGGATTCTGTACTTGTATCTATTAAGCCCACAAGTTCATCAAATGATGCTAAAGATTGTTGTACTAAATTATTATATTGCTCCTGTCCTATTTTTCCCTGTGCTAATTTAGCAGATGCTTGTACAATAGAAACATTCATATTTCTATAAGCATCACTAGCGTTATCGATATGTTTTAATTGCCTATCATCAAATGAAGCAGTTTCGACTATACTAGCTATATCATTTAATGCACTTTTTGCTGAATTTAATTTTGTTGCGAATTTTTGCTGTAAGTCAACATTATTTTGTAAAGAATTAGAAATACTTACTAACGTATCATCTATACTATCAAAGTTCTTTAGATTCTTTAATGTTTTATTTTGCATTGAATCCATAACAGCCAATTGGTCTTGGTTGAGCCGTAGGATTGTTCGCAGTTGTTCTACTTGGTCTAAGTAATTTTGTACTTCTTGACCGGTTGCAGTAACGCTGGCTCTGTTTGCCTCAAGAATCCTTTGATTAATGAGCTCCATTTCCTGAAGTAAATTCCTTCTTTGTGTATCGTTGGGGTTAGCAGCCATTTAAATAATAGAAGATTATTTTTTAATTGTTTTCAGATAGTTGGCAAGATGTTGGGATTCGCCACCATACTTTTGCATCATCTTTTTTCTATCTGCCATATTTTTAGCAATCAGTTCATCAAAATCTTTCCAAATATCGGCAAGTTCTGGACTTTTATCTTCCAAACTACCTATCCAAGCTTTTTCTTTTCCATCTGCTTTTGCTCGAAAAAAACTTTTAAAAAAATCTGAAATGCCGGCTTCTGTTATTTTTATTTTTTTAGACATGTTCTTTATATTGTAATACTATTATAAATATCATCTTCTTCTTATTTTCGGAGAATTATTTGATGAAGATTTACTTGTAGCTTTATTCATCGCATCACTTTCTTCTCCTTTTACTTTAAGTAACTCTCTCCAATAGAATTCTCTTAACTTAATAGGCATAAAATAAAGGTCATGCCAATTAAATCCGCCATTGGCATAATAAATCATTTGAAAGATTTTTTGATGTAATACTACTGAATAGTTACTCGCTAGGGTAAAAAAAGTCAACCCCAAACGGGATTCGGAGAGCCTCCTTCTCACCTGTGTATGGAGATTCATATTCGAATTTTAAATCCAAATCCGGACTCATTGTACTGATTTCTTTTCTTAGCGATTTTGAATCACCCGCTAATAATCTATTCGTTACAAAGTTACTGATATGTCCTATCTCTCTATTACCATCCACTTCGGTGATTATTCTTCTATATCTAGATGTAATTTCATTACTCGATTTTGTTGCTTTCTGAAGAGCATCAATATCTTTTTGTATTGAAAGTTCATCTCCATGTGTTAATAACCTAAACTTTATGTTAGCTTTAGAAATTGGTAACGTATAATCGTATTCATTTTTTCTATTTAACTTAGATTCATCAATTTCTTTTATTTGTATTTTTGATAAATCTACTGTTACTTTAACGGGCTCATTTTCATTAGGGTCGTTAATTGTAACTTCATATTCCGGACCAAATGCTAAAACTCTAGATGAGATTAAAATAGCATTCTTATCGCCAACTAATAAATCATTTATATTTACGCCAGCTTCAACTACAACTGATTCCAATAGTTTATCCAAATGAACTCCTTTCTTAACTAAGTTAGCAGAAGTAAGAATATCTTCTTCTTTAGCTGTCATTAATTTAATAGTAATTTCACCCTTAGATAGTGGAGATGTTTCTGGATAACATAATCCCTTCGATGGTAAACTGATAATCTCCGTTGGAAATGGATAATTTCTTTGGTCGGATGCAGATTGTGCTCCCAATCCTCTTGTAACTTGTTGTTCTACGTTTTGTTGTTCCATAATTATAATAACTTAATGTTTATATATAAGTATATACAAATAAAAAAAGGAGAACATTTCTGTCCTCCTTTTAACTATTTTAAAGTTTATCTATTAAAAATTAGTACTCAAGGATTGCGTAATCATATGATAATGTTAATTCAATCATTAATGGGTCGTTTGATGACCAATCTAACTCACCAAAGTTTGCTGATAAAATAAATGCTCCTTTAAGAGTCCATTGTTCAATTTTATCACCTACTGGTCCTAATAGATAGAATGTAATATCTTTCTTATAGAAAGCTGCGTATCCATCTCTACCTGTTAGGGATTCGTGTGAACTTCTAATCCACTCCATAACTTGCTGTGCACCTGATGGTACAATTGGGTCATAAAGAGAGATAGTTACATCATCCCAAGTTGATTTTCCTTTAATTTTTCTTTTTATATTGATATGGTCTAATTCAACTACTTCCGAAGTGAAAGTTGGTCTACTAGCGGTTTTAATCATATACGATTGTATCCCATCAATTTCCATTATAAATCTATTACCTAACTTTGGTTCAAAGTTGGTATAGAACATTTTATCAAACTCTAATACTTCTGGCATTTTTTTCTCTATTTAATTGTTTCTTTATATAAATATCTATTTTTTAAATTATCCGTTAAAAGCGGCGCCAGTTGGTAAGATGTTGAAATCAATTTGAATAAATTCAGCTGTCTTAGTTGGTTTTAAGTAGATAGCCCCTTTCATAATGTTTCTATCAATTACATCTGGTGTGTTATTAGTATCATCCATTACAACACGGAATGCGTACAAACCTTGTCTTTGTTGGATTGATTCTAAATAAGGGTTAACGATATTTAAGAATCTATTTCTTGTTGTTGATGTGTTTTGTTCGAACACTAAATAACGAGATGTAGATGCGATATACTTTCTTACAGTCAATAATAATCTTCTTACGTTGATTCTATCTAATGCAGATGGTTTATCTTGTAAAGTTTTTTGTCCGAATACTACAATACCTTGTCCAGGAAATTGTACAATTGGATTTACTTTAGCTTCATATAATGTATCTTTTTCAGATTGTGTTAATCTATTCAATACACTAACTGCTCCTATTAATCCACCTCTATTCAAACCGGCTGGTGCGAACCATTCTGCTGCTACTCTATCGTTTGCTGCGAATACGCCAGGTAATAATACTGAAGGTGGAACTGAAATTAATTTGTTTGTGTTAACATCAATTGTTTTAATCCAAGGATAGTAAGTTGCTGCCATATTTGAATCAACATCGCCTGCCTGTGTAGTTACCAATGATACTGCATCATTTACTGCTGTTGAATCCATAATATAGAAACAATCATTTCTTTCTTCAACCATATCTAATACCGAAGTTACTACTGAAGTATGTAATCTTCTAATAACACCTGGAGTTACAACCATATTGATATCAAATTCATCTGCATTAGATAATGCTGCGATGTGTTTAGCGTATGCTACCGAACCTGAAGATAATGAGGTTGTTAAATCAAAACCTTGTGAGTTTCCTGATACAATATCAGAACCTTTATAAATTGGTGTTGCTGGTGATTTACCATCAAACCCTTCTTGGAATGCTACAACGAATTGTGCTAAAGAAGAACCTACTGATAATGTACCACCATTTGCTGCATCCAATCCAAATACTGAATTAGAACCCACACCTGCTCCTGTTGGAATTGGTTTTAAGTAGATTGCGTTATCAGTATTGTTATCCAAATCAATACCACCATATTGTGTTGCCGATGCGGTTATAAATGTTACTGATGGAATTAATGCTCCAATAGCTGCTGATGCAGAAACTGGTAAAGAATACTTAGCATGTCCGAATGGTACTGCTTGTACGGGAGCCGATGTATTTAAGTACTGAATTCTAATATATTTTGAATTATTAACCCAGTCACCACTTTCACTAATTTTACCTTCAGAGTTGATAGATAATTTTCTATCACCAATTACTCTACTAATGTAGTTCGGAGAATTAGGGTCTAAGTTTACATTTGAATAAGTTTCTAATACATTCTTTTTCTTATTTGTATCAGCAAAATCTCTAACAACGACAGTAAATGTACCATAATCAGTACCATTTACACTACCAGCTGCTTTAATATTTGTGATACCTATTTTAATTTTTGTATTTGCTACATTACCTGCACCAATTGTTTCAAATTGGAATAAATCATATCTGTCACCAGAAATAGTTTGAGATTTGATTGTTGGTGTTAATGCTTCTTGCGCATCAAATGTAAATAATTGGTTACCCAATACCGTTACACTTGCAGAAGTTGCTGATACAAAATTTATAGATGTATTTTTGAAGAAACCATATGAATAAGCTTCTTTACTTCCAAATGGCGATGTTCCAAATACTGCTTCAATATCATTTATATCAGTTACATCTAAAGATGCTGAACCTAAAGTTGATAAATTAAAATCACCTCCACCATCTAAATCTGTTAATGTTTCACCAACGAATCCGCCATTTGCACCTACTGCGGTATTAAAAAGAATACCCAAAGATGCTGATACTGAACCTGAAGTTGCTGTTAATAATAAAGGAGCGGTTTCGGTGTAACCACCAATACCAGCTACTCTACAAATTGTAGCGCTTCCAGCTTCTCTTAAATAAGATTGTACTGCCAAAGGAGTATAATATGTATCATCAACCACTCCAAATAGAGTTTCAAATTCAGCTTGTGAGTTAACGATTGTAGGAGTTAAAGGGCCTTCCTTAAAAGGTCCTATGAATGCTGCACCGATTTCAGCTACACCCTGTTGTAAGAATGATAAGTCGTTTTCTTTTGTAAATACGCCCGGTGATACTATTTTTTCTGCCATTTTGTGCTTTTATTTAATTTTTAATGTCTACTATAAATATAATCTTTTATTTCAAAACAACAAATTAATGTTATTTGTATGTTGGAGAGAAATGGTCATATACTTGTCCTACTGATGCTGCTGATTGTAATGTACTATAAAATAATACTGGTCCAATTTGTCCGTTCCAAAATGTTGTTCTTGCACTATTACTACCAACTGTTAAATGGTTAGTAGATGCCGGTGCCGAAAATGCATTTGCGGTAAATGTTCCTACCGATGTTTTATCTACATAAACCGTTACAGTTCCAGATGGTTGAAATGTTGCTGAAATCATATACCAAACGTTTGATGATAATGAAGTCGTTAATTGTCCACTATTTCCTAATGAACTACCATAAAATTTTACTCTATTTAAAGTAGAACTATTAGTTGATTCAATTGCTAAACCATAAAAACCTGCGTAGTCAAAAATGTGTCTTGTAGTTGTACCTAATGTTGTAGTAGGTCTTATCCACATATGAATAGTTCCGGTGTTAGTATTGAATTGAGAAATACCACCATTGATATTTGTAGTAATATCTTTAAACCAGAATTGATTTGTACCATTTGCACTCCAAGATTTTTCTTTTCTACCTACTCCATTGTTATATGATGGGTTACCACCTGTAATACTTGCTGATGCTCCCTGTCCTGCTGGTCTAAGACCTGTACCATATCCACTCAAATCCAACCAATCAGTTGTAGCAGTACCATTTGTAGATGATGCTTTTGATGGGTCAACATACATTCTTAATCCTGCAGATGGAATATATGGTTGACTTACTGTACCTTTGTTATGCGATATTACGCCATTTGAAATATAAACATCGGCATTTTCCACATTAACAGTTGCAATTTCCACATCTTCTCTAACAATTGCTACATCATAGATTTCTTCTTCACTTCCATCAGCTTTAATTAATCTATCTCCTGGAAGAATATCTCCAACAATTTTAAATTTATATTTTCCTATTTCATTATCCCACACATATAGAGGGTGAGTTTCGGTAGCATCAATTACTCCATTATTTAATGAATAGTATGCTCCTGCGAAATTAAATGTAATATCTGATACTACAACGTTTTGTGCTGAACCTGATAAAGTTTCTGAATGATAGAATCTCCATTCAACTTGGTCACTCTCCGGGTCTTGCGTTTCATCTGGTAATCCGGCTGGAACCCAAGATTTAATTTCATCACCAACATTCAAATCTTCAACATTAACCATTGTACCATTTGCTAATTCTATTTGTGTACCAAATAATAAACAAAAATCAGGTTCGTTGATTGTATTATAAACATCTACTGCGTATAATGTTTTTGTAGTTGTGGTATTATATCCGGTTGCTGCTGTATTATATCCATCTGCATAAGTCATACTTAATACAGAAGATGCTTCCGAATAATTTGCTGCTGCTATTGATGCTGGTGTGATTGGAAACGATGGTGATGCTCCTAATGTTGCAGTACCTACCGTAAAGTTTGCGTTACCAAATGTTACTGCGTAATTTGCTGCTACACTCCCAACTCTAGTCCCATGCACTGCTCCTGCTGAGCCAAATGAGAAGGTTGCTGTTTCGGTTGTACTTTCTACAATATATGTATAAGTTGGCAAATTTGGTGTGACCGAATCAATTGCAAATGAACCAAGAGAAACTTGCGTTCCTGCTGATGCGTTTCTTGCGTTTAATGATGAAGCTTGTGTAGTTCTTGTTGAACCTACTGTTGCTCTGTATAAATTACCTAACGATAAATTTGTTTTTGCCATTGTATAAAGTGTTATTCTCCGTTATAAATATCTAAAAGTTTTTCTTTCCAATCATCTTTGTTTGAAAAGTTTTTAATCATCCAATTTTTAAGTTTTTGGAATTCCGTTTTACGGGTTTCATAATCATCCTCACATATTTTTTCGTAGGTCTCTCTAAACGATATCGCATCACTCGCTTTGTATTTATAATCAAGTGGTACGTGCCATTTTTCATGTAGTATTGGAAGCTTTCCCCAATCCACTGCTTCAAAAATTCCATATCCAAATGGTTCATACTCAAAACAAGAATGAGAGATTCCCCAATCAAGTCCATAGAACCTTTCTTTATGTTTATAATCAAATTTGTAAACTTTTGATTTTTCAAATTTGTATCCATATTTCTTTTTATAATATTTGTTGAATGTTTCTGAATTGGTTGAAATGAATCCACCTAATCCATCCATATATTCAACATTTTTTCTACCTTCAACTCTTGCTGCGTATCCTAATTCAGTAGAAGTAGATAACTCATTATTTATTTTAAAAGTATAAGAATTTGGAATGTGGTGTAAATTTTCCGTTTCATATGGAAAATGATATAACCCTACCCAAACTTTATTTTTAATTTTATCAATCATTTCTGATTCATATTCCCAATTTCCATACCAATGTAAGTATTCATCTTTACCTTGCTGTGCCATTAAAGACACTTTAGTTAAATTATGGAAAACGATTGAATCAATTTTTTCCAAATTTTGATGAATAGCTCTGGTTGGAGTATAATGCCCATGTAAAATATGTATCCTTCTTGCACCTTCTAATATTTCAATAATTTTATCTTCGGATGTTTCCCAAATATGGTCGATATCAATTGGAAATTCTTCGTAATTTGTGGGTTTATGTCTATGGAATAGAAGAAGTGGCTTCACTTCTAAATGAGGTGCCACTTCTTTTATCCAATTTGTTACCCATATATCTGCTCCGCTATTGAACCAGGGTCCTCCTGCGGTAGTGTAGTATATATCGTACATTTATTATAAACCTTTTGAATATTATTTAGATTTGCAATTATCGCATTTACATTCGTAATTATCTAAATCCATTCTTAATTTTTCTATTTGTGTTTGTTGTTCTTTGATACCTTCAATTAATAATGCTACTAATTTGTCGTATTTAACTGCTTTGAAACCATTTTCTCTTGTTTGAACTAATTGAGGTAATACTGCTTCAATTTCTTGTGCAATTACACCCACATCGTTTCCTTCGTATCCGTGCTCAATTTTATTTTCAGCTTTCCAATCATAAGTGTTACCACTAATCTTAGAAATCTTATCCAATGCGTTTTCAATTGGAACGATATTTTCTTTGAAACGAATATCTGAAGATGAGAATGCTACTACATCATTTGTTGCATCAATTCTACCTGCAGTTGCTGATGCTGCCATTCCAATGCCCAATGAGTTAAATTGAACATTTGATGAAGTTGCTACTGCTTGACCAATTGAGAATGTTACTGCTCCGGTTGCTCCACTTACACCTACACCTGTTCCAGCTACTGCCGAAGTAACACCACTATTTGTAATTGTTACTGCTCCGGTTGCTCCACTTACTGAAATACCTGTTCCTGCAACGTTTGAAGTTACACCTGTGTTTGTAATAACAGGAGTTGAACCTTCACCGGTTGCAGTACCTACTGTGATACCACTACCTGCCGTCATAGTTGCTACATAATCGCCAGTTGTATCAGTTCCTAATGCTACTGAATTTGCAGCTATTGTAGTTGCAAATGAGACGTTTGCTAAATTAGTAATAGTTCCTGCACCAGTCACATCACCTGTTAAAGTGATTGAGATATCTTTACCTTCTAAATTATCTAGTCTAGTTAATGCCGAAGAACTAAATGTTTCTAAATTAGCCGTTTCAATCATTAAACTTGCAGTTGCAGAGTTTAAATTTGTAATTGAAGTAGCCTGTGTACCATTTGTAGATAATGCAGTAGATGCTGAACTTTCTAATGCGGTTAATCTTGTTAATGCAGAACCACTAAATGTTTCTAAATTAGCCGTTTCAATCAATAAACTTGCAGTTGCAGAGTTTAAATTTGTTATTGAAACACCTTGTGAATCGTTTGTAGTTTTAGCAGCTGATGCTGAAGTGATTAAGCTTCCACTAACCACACCGATTTCAGTAAATCTTGTATTAGCAGAACCACTAAATGTATTTAAATTACTTACCGAAGTATTTAAACTTGCAGTAGTTGTGTTTATATTTGAATTTAAAACCGAAACATCTACACCATCAACATTTCCTGTTAATGTAATATTTCCTACAATATCAATTGATTTATTAATATCTAAAGTAGAGTTGGCATCATCCCAAAGAATACTTGCATTTGCACCACTAATAAAAATACCTGCTCCGTTTGCTCCCGCAGAAGTTGTTGTACCTATTGCTAATTCAATTAGTTTATCTTCTACTAAAAGATTTGAAGTGTTAAGTGTAGTTGTATCACCTTGTACTGTAAGGTTACCTAATACTGTTAAATCTGCACCACTTAATGATAATGCGGTTTTTAATGAAGATGTATATGTATTTAAATTAGTTACTGAAGTGTTTAAACTTGCAGTAGTTGTGTTTATATTTGTTATTGAAACACCTTGTGAATCATTTGTAGTTTTAGCTGCTGACGCAGATGTTATTAAACTTCCACTCACAACTCCAATTTCGGTAAATCTTGTATTAGCAGAACCACTAAATGTATTTAAGTTATCAATACTAACTTGTTGAGATGCGGATGATAAATTTAAATTAGTTACTGAAGTGTTTAAACTTGCAGTTGTGCTATTAATATTA
>Ga0208806_1000480_pt1 | contig 10547 bp, 8 predicted proteins | sample Colrivmet1554B02_FD_187663 | JGI IMG/M metagenome (GOLD analysis project Ga0208806, IMG submission 187663) | Estuarine microbial communities from the Columbia River estuary - metaG 1554B-02 (SPAdes) (version 2) | ecosystem: Environmental > Aquatic > Marine > Intertidal zone > Estuary | place...
ACTAGATATATTCGCATTCGTTGAGTTTCAATTCAAACCGCTTGCTAGGAATCCTAGAAGCGTTCTTAATCAACTCCTTAAAAAATATGTAGAAGAAGTGATTAAACCTATGATTACTGAAAAGGCGCGTGCGCTCGTCAAAAAGCATCAAGAAGCAGGTGACCTTATTATTGTGATTACAGCGACCAATAGCTTTATTACAAAACCAATTGCCGCATTATTTGGTATTGAAAATTTGATAGGTACGGACCCTGAAGAAAAAGAAGGCGAATTTACTGGAAAAGTTTCGGGACTTCCTTCTTTTAAAGAGGGGAAGGTCACACGACTTGAAGCATGGCTTAAAAGTAAAAATTTATCATTAGCTAGTTTTGAAAAGTCATATTTCTATAGCGACTCTCATAATGACTTACCTTTAATGGAAAAAGTCACACACCCTGTAGCGGTTGATTCCGACGATATATTAAGTGAATATGCAACATCTAAAGGCTGGCCTCAAATTTCTTTGAGATGATTTCTTATCTATGAAGAATAATTTCTAAAACGAATTTGCTACCAAGGTAAGACAACAAAAGAAATACAAAAGCGGTGAGTGAAATATAGATAGAATTTCTACCACGCCAACCATAAAGTCTTTTGCCTGCTAAAAGAAGCCCATAAATCAGCCAAGCTAATATTGAGAAAACTGTTTTGTGGTTAAACTGAAGCGGGGTTCCAAAAAGTTGCTCTGAAAATAGAATGCCGCTTAAAAGTGTGATGGTTAGTAAAATAAACCCAATCTTATTAATATTAAACAGGAAATTTTCCATTTCAATGAGGGGCTGGAAGCCACTTAAGATCATGTCTATTTTCTTTTTCTGATGTAATTTTTTTTCAAAAATTAAAATGAAAATGGCCACGTAAGCTGAAAAAGTAAATAGACTATATGCCACTAAAGCAATGGCAATATGGGTCATAAATAATGGCGATAAATCAGTTGTGAGGAAGTGATTTGATACAAATAGGGGATGTATGATCAGTAAAAAAGCTGATGGAATAAGCAAAAACGGCTGCAGATAATTAAAATTTTTATTAAAATTAAGTATCCAAAAAATCAAAATACTAAAGAATGAAGTAGCAATAAGGGCGTTAGAAAAACCCAGATTCATTGGATTAAAAGAAATACTGGCTTTAAGAATTGTAAAATGAGCTAATAAGCCGATACCAATCAATAGTGCATTTAAATTAGTGAGATTTTTGTCTGGTATTTGTTTTTTAAATAGCAACAGGCTTGGTGTGAGGTAACACAAGGACGTGATTAAAATAGGTAGCCAAATTTCCATAATTTTTAATTGGTAATTAAAGGTTTAATATACCATGTACATTAAGAAGAGTTAACCTAAAACAGGATGAACGCATGTTAGAAAATCTAACCGACCGACTACAAAGTGTCATTAAAACAATTCGCGGGCAAGCCAGGTTTACTGAGCAAAATATCAGTGATGCTATGCGCGAAGTTAGAATCGCTTTAATTGAAGCAGACGTTGCCCTAGCTGTTGTAAAAGATTTTATCGATCGCGTTAAAACTAAAGCGCTCGGTGTCGAAGTATTACAAAGCCTATCTCCAGGACAAGCGATTATTAAAATTGTCCAAGATGAACTCACAGTTCTTATGGGCGATCAAAATGTTTCTCTAGATCTGAATGTTGCTCCCCCAGCTATTATTCTCATGGCAGGTCTGCAGGGCTCGGGTAAAACAACCACTTCTGCCAAGCTTGCAAAATTGCTTATTGAAAAAAAGAAAAAAGTGTTACTTGCGAGTGCTGATGTGTATCGCCCTGCAGCGATTGATCAACTTAAAGTGCTCGCCAAAAGTCTTAATATTGAATGCTTCGATTCAAACCCTTCCCAGAAGCCATTAAAGATTGCAACAGAAACGATCGATTACGCAAAAAAACATTTCTTTGATGTGGTAATTTTTGATACCGCTGGTCGCTTAGGCATTGATGTTGAAATGATGGATGAGATCACAGCGCTCCATAAAAAATTAAATCCAGTAGAAACTTTATTTGTGGTCGATGCTATGCAAGGACAAGACGCAGTAAATACTGCAAAAGCTTTTGGTGACGCACTACCTTTAACAGGCGTTATTTTAACTAAGTTAGATAGTGATACACGCGGAGGTGCCGCCTTATCTGTGCGTCAAGTGACAGGTAAGCCGATCAAGTATATTGGTACAAGTGAAAAAATTAATGGCCTTGAACCCTTTCATCCTGAAAGAATGGCGTCAAGAATTCTTGGCATGGGAGACATTGTCAGTCTTGTCGAAGATGCACAGAAAACATTAGATGTTAAAGAGGCTGAGAAGTTAGCAGAAAAAGTTAAATCAGGAAAAAATTTCGATCTTGAAGATTTCAAAAATCAAATAGGGCAGATGAAAAAAATGGGTGGCGTAAGTGCCATGATGGATAAGATGCCAGCTCAATTTACGAGCGCTGCATCTAAAGTTAATCCTGAAGATGGTGATAAATCACTTCGTCAAATAGAAGCCATTATTAGCTCAATGACGCCTCTTGAAAGAAGAAAGCCTGAATTGATTAAAGCTACAAGAAAGAAAAGAATTGCTTTGGGATCTGGTGTGCAGGTCCAAGATGTGAATCGCGTCCTTAATCAGTTTGAAGAGATGCAAAAGATGATGAAAATGTTTTCAAAGGGTGGGCTGGGTAAGCTTATGCGTGGCATGGCTGGCAAAATACCTGGTTTAAGACCTTAATCTTCCGTAATCATTATTGACCAATCAGGCCCAATAACGGATAATTCCATGTTTTGTTAATTCTGGGTTGGTAGCTCAGTTGGTAGAGCAGCGGACTTTTAATCCGTTTGTCGCGGGTTCGACCCCCGCCCGACCCACCATTTATATCAAGGACTTTGTAGCATTAACCTTCAAAAGTCCAATTCAAATTACATCTTAAACTTCGAATAGACTGCATAATAAAATCAGTGGCATTAGTATTTTTATAGACAGTTCGTTTCTAATAGTTTTAATTTTATTTAACTTAAATTTTATTAGAAATTAAAAAAATATTTTGCTCTTTTGTTATTTCGTTTTGCGTTATTTTTAAATACTTCTTGTTTAGCTTTTTATTAAAGTGGCGCGCCCGAAGAGATTCGAACTCCTGACCCCTTGGTTCGAAGCCAAGTACTCTATCCAGCTGAGCTACGGGCGCATAAATACTAGAGATGACAAAAGTGGCGCGCCCGAAGAGATTCGAACTCCTGACCCCTTGGTTCGTAGCCAAGTACTCTATCCAGCTGAGCTACGGGCGCGTTGTGACATTATAACTTAATGATATTGAATAATGGCGGAGAGCGAGGGATTCGAACCCTCGATACAGGTTTAAGCCCGTATGCTTCCTTAGCAGGGAAGTGCCTTCGACCTCTCGGCCAGCTCTCCAGAAGCGCGAACAATACGCTAAATTGCTTTAAAAATCAATTTCTAGTGCTTATGCGTCAAGTCCAAAAGCTTTATGAAGGGCTCTGACTGCAAGCTCTAGATATTTCTCATCAATAAGCACTGAAATTTTAATTTCGCTTGTTGAGATCATGTCAATATTAATACCTTCTTCGGACAATGTTCTAAACATTTGGCTTGCAACACCAACGTGAGAGCGCATACCAACACCTACGATGGATACTTTTGCAATTTTATCGTTTCCATTTACTTCTCTAGCGTTCACGTGACCCTTAACTTTTTCATTAAGAATACCTAAGGCTTTATTTAAATCAATTCTATTCACAGTAAATGTAAAGTCAGTTGTTCCAACAGCGCCTACATTTTGAATAATCATATCGACATCGATATTGGCATCTGCAATGGGGCCTAATATTTGATAAGCAATACCTGGCTTATCTGGCACACCAAGAATACTTACCTTGGCTTCATCGCGATTAAAAGCAATACCTGAAATAATGGGATCTTCCATTTTATTTTTTTCCTCAAATGTAATTAGAGTGCCGTCACCTTCTTCTTCAAAGCTTGATAACACTCTTAATTTAACCTTATATTTACCTGCGAATTCGACTGCTCTAATTTGAAGTACTTTTGATCCTAGACTTGCCATTTCTAACATCTCTTCAAAAGTAATTGAATCTAATTTCTTAGCTTCAGGCACCACTCTAGGATCGGTTGTATAAATACCATCCACATCCGTATAAATTTGGCATTCATCAGCTTTAAGCGCTGCAGCTAGGGCAACACCGGTTGTATCTGAGCCACCACGTCCGAGGGTCGTAATATTGTCTTGTTCATCCACACCTTGGAATCCAGCAACAACCACAACATAACCTTGATCTAAATCTTCTTGAATATTGTGATGGTCAATTTTTAAAATTCTAGCTTTAGTGTGAGCATCATCCGTTAGAATTTTGACTTGGGAACCGGTATAGCTTTTAGCTTTAATACCAAGCTCAATTAAAGCAAGTGTTGTCATACCAATAGTAACCTGTTCGCCTGTAGATACTATGACATCCAACTCACGTGGATCAGGCTCGGCCATAATCTCTCTAGCTAAGCCAATGAGTCGATTAGTTTCACCAGACATGGCAGACACCACCACAACGATTTGGTGTCCGAGTGATTTATATCGAGCTACACGTCTTGCAACAGCCCGAATTCTCTCTGGCGTTCCAACTGATGTGCCGCCGTATTTTTGTACAATTAAACTCATAGATATTTAGTTAAGTATTATTTTCTTTAATTGAGTTAAGCAATCACTAAAAGCTTGATCAAGAAGTTCTGGTTTTGATCCTCCAGCCATTGCAAGATCAGGTTTACCGCCACCTTTACCGCCAATCGCTATGGCTAGTTCATTTGCAATGTCACCTGCTTTTATTTTATTCACAAGATCATGCGTCACACCGACCGCTAGGGTGACTTTACCTTGATCTACACCACTTAAAATTATAACTGCACTTTTGAGTTCTGCTTTAAGTTTATCAATGGTCTCTCTTAACGCTTGTGCATCGGCAGCACCTAATTTTTCCATCACAACTTTAACCTCTCCTATGGAGACCGCTTTTTTAGATAAGTTACCACTTTCAGAAGAAGCAATTTTTGATTTCAGTTGCTGAATATTTTTTTCCTGTTCTTTCATGAGATCCTGGATTTGATCAATTTTGCTTAAAAGTTCAGAGGAGGGTACTTTTAGGTCATGTGCTAAACGATCAATGATTGAAACATGTTCATTCATATAATGAATGACATTAAATCCCGTTGTCGCTTCAATGCGTCGAATACCGGAGGAGATACCTGTTTCAGAAATAATTTTGAAGGCACCAATATCCCCAGTTCTTTTTACATGCGTGCCGCCGCATAGTTCTTTACTTGATCCAATACTAAGCACTCTCACCTCGTCAGCATATTTCTCACCAAAGAGCATCATGGCGCCACTTTTTTTGGCGTCATCTAAATGCATAGTTTTAGCTTCCGTATCTGTATTGTTTAGTATTTCTTGGTTAACAAACATTTCAACAGATTTAATTTCATCTGAAGTTAAAGCTTTGGGGTGTGAAAAGTCAAAACGTGTTTTCGATTCGTCAACGAGCGAGCCTTTTTGTTCTACATGAGAGCCTAAGGTATTCTTAAGACCTTTATGTAATAAATGGGTTGCTGAATGATTTCGCATAATATTTTTCCGGGAATCATTTTCAACGGATGCCATGACTTCATCAGATACTTTTAAGCTATTCGTTTCAACTACACCAAAGTGAGCATAAATTTTTGCTTTGATTTTTATGGTGTCTTCAACTTTAAAAGAGCTATTAGAAGTTTTAATCAACCCTTTGTCACCTACCTGGCCGCCTGATTCTGCATAGAAGGGGGTGGTGTCAAGAATCACAATGCCAGACTCACCTTTGAGAAGCTCCATCTTTGAGATATCGTCTTTAAATAAAGCCAAGACTTTTGCCTTGCATTCCATGGCCTCATATCCACTAAAATGTGTAGCGTCACCGTTATAATCGACATCTATTTTCATTTTGAATTTATTAGAAGACCGAGCCATAGATTTTTGAGCTTCCATCGCCTCATCAAAACCTTTTTGATCGATGGATATATTTTTCTCTCGACAAATATCAGCGGTCAGATCAAGTGGAAATCCAAAAGTATCGTGAAGCTTGAAAGCAATTTGACCGTCAAAAGTTTTTTGATTTTTTTTAACAAGCGCTTGAATAGACTCTTCTAATATATTCATACCATTTTCAATGGTTTCAAAGAATCGTTCTTCTTCTTGCTTTAGTGATAAAGCAATATTTTGTTTATTTCTTTCAATGTCAGGATAAGCTTTGCCTAACATACGCACAACATCATCCACTAACTTATGGAAGAAAGGTTGTCTACATCCTAGTTTATAGCCATGTCTGATCGCTCTACGAATAATTCTTCTTAAAACATAACCGCGGCCTTCGTTACCTGGAATCACACCATCTGAAATTAAGAATGTACAAGCACGAATATGATCCGACAATACTTTGAGTGAGGGGTGATGGATGTCTGATGTTTTTGTAATATTTGCAGCTGATTGAATGAGGGGGACAAATAAATCTGTTTCATAATTGGCATGCACACCTTGCAGGACTGCGCATATTCTCTCCAAGCCCATACCTGTATCCACAGAAGGTTTTGGTAATGTATGCATGACGCCTTTTTCATCGCGGTTATATTGCATAAAAACAATATTCCAAATTTCGATGAATCGATCACCATCTTCATCTTTCGATCCAGGCGGGCCTCCAGGGATATGGCTTCCGTGATCATAAAAAATTTCAGTACATGGACCACATGGACCTGTGTCACCCATCATCCAAAAATTATCTGATGCATACTTGGCACCCTTGTTGTCGCCAATACGAATAATTTTATCCGGATGAATGCCGATTGATTTAGCCCAAATATCGTATGCTTCATCATCTTCACTATAGACAGTCACGAGAAGTTTTTCTTTGGGTATTTTATAAACTTCAGTGAGAAGTTCCCAAGCATATTGAATGGCATCTTTTTTAAAATAATCACCGAAGCTGAAATTGCCGAGCATTTCAAAAAAAGTATGATGTCTTGCTGTATAACCTACATTTTCTAAGTCGTTGTGTTTGCCGCCTGCTCTGACACACTTTTGGCTTGAAGTCGCTCTAGCATAGTTACGTTTATCAAATCCTAAGAACACATCTTTGAATTGATTCATCCCAGCATTTGTAAACAATAAAGTAGGATCTTCCCCAGGCACTAAAGAGCTTGAAGCTACAATCTGATGTTGTTTGTTCTTGAAAAAATCTAAGAAAATATTTCTAATTTCTTCACTAGAAATAATGGGATGATTCGATGCAGTTGACATACGCTAGCTATTCTTCCTTGGCATTCAATATTTTTTTTATAAGTGAAACATCAAATCCGCGACTTTGCAAAAAGCGCGCTTGTTTTGACCATTCTTCTTTAGAAGAGGGAGGGAGTTTAAATTTCTTTTGCCATACTTGTTTTGCATATAATAATTCTTGGTTTTTAAGAGGACCTATGTACTCCTCTATAAGAGCCTGCTCTATTCCTTTTTCTTCAAGTTCTCGAATGATCTTATATCGCCCGAATTTATTTTTTTTTGCATGAATAAATTGTTCACAATACCGCTCATTAGAAAGCCATCCATCTGACACAAGAGACGATATAAAAAGATCTAATGCATCTTCATTCAATTCGAGCGTATGAGCGTACTCACTTAATTTCAATTTCAATTCGAGATGTGAGTACTCTCTTTTTGCTAGGTAATATAACGCTCTTTTTTTAAGTAAAACTAATGGATTATTTTTTGTGTTACTCAGTTTCGTCTGTTTCCTGAGGTGCAGTCATCGCTTCACTTAGAGTTGATGAGTTTGCCCTAATCTTATCTTCAATTTCTTGAGCAATTTTAGGATTTTCTTTTAAAAATTCTCTGGCATTGTCTTTGCCTTGGCCAATTTTCTCGCCATTATAGCTATACCATGACCCTGCTTTTTCAACGAAATTTAATTGAGCACCAATTTCAATGATTTCACCTTCTCTTGAAATGCCTTCACCATAAAGCACGTCAAATTCAGCTTGTCTAAATGGAGGCGCCACCTTATTTTTAACCACTTTAACTCTTGTTTCAGCACCCACGACTTCATCACCTTTTTTGATTGCACCAATACGTCGTATATCAAGTCTTACGGACGCATAAAATTTCAAAGCATTGCCGCCCGTGGTTGTTTCTGGATTGCCAAACATGACCCCAATCTTCATACGAATTTGGTTAATGAATATGACAAGAGTATTTGTTTTTTTAATATTGCCTGTTAATTTTCTTAAGGCTTGTGACATAAGACGAGCTTGAAGGCCCATATGAGAGTCACCCATTTCACCTTCAATTTCTGCACGTGGCGTCAAAGCTGCTACAGAGTCTATGACGACAATATCTACTGAACCACTTCGTACAAGCATGTCTGCAATTTCAAGGGCTTGTTCGCCTGTATCAGGTTGAGATATGAGTAGGTCTGGAACTACAACACCTAATTTGGCAGCATATTGAGGATCAAGTGCATGTTCAGCATCGATAAAAGCAGCGACGCCACCCAGTTTTTGCATTTGAGCGATGACTGATAGCGTTAAAGATGTCTTGCCTGAGGATTCTGGGCCATATATTTCAACAACACGCCCTCTAGGAAGACCACCTATGCCAAGCGCAATATCAAGACCTAAGGAACCTGTTGAAACTGATTGGATATCTTGGATGACTTCGGAATCATCCATCCTCATGCCGGAGCCTTTTCCGAATTGTTTTTCGATCTGCGCTAATGCGGCAGCAAGTGCCTTACTTTTATTGTCATCCATCTAAATTTGCCTTTAATTAAAGTGTTTTTATCACTAATAATTATTTCATACTTGGGGGTTTAAAGTAAGCGCTAAGACCTGATTTAGAGCAAATAGACAAGAAGATTCACGTATATTTTCCCTTGATCCAGGGAAGACTTTTGAAGCATTAAAAATGATCTTATTTTGATGAGCAATAGCAAAGAAAACTGTACCTACAGGCTTTTCAGTTGACCCCCCTGCGGGACCTGCAATGCCTGTAATTGATAGAGCTATTTGAGCATGACTCTCTTTAAGGGCGCCTAAGGCCATTTCGGAAGCAACCTCATGACTCACCGCACCATATTTTAAAAGTGTCGTTGGATCGACCTTAAGTAATTCAATTTTTGCTTCATTGCTATATGTAATGAATCCTCGGTCGAACCAGGCGGAGCTTCCAGGAATATTTGTGAGATGTTGGCAAACTAACCCGCCAGTGCATGACTCAGCAAGTGCTATCCGCAAGTGATTTTTAATGAGGGCATTGCTGACCTGAAGGCATGTATCTTGAATGATTGATTGGGTCATTGCATTGAGAAATAAATAAGTAGTGCAAAAAATGCAGCAACATAATCGTCAAGCATAATACCCAATCCACCCCCTACATGCTGATCTAGATAACTGATTGGAAAGGGCTTCCAAATATCAAAAATTCTAAAGAGTACAAATAACTCAAAAATTTTAAGGGGATTTAAAAGAGGGTGAGCAATGACTAACATTAAAAAGAAAGCCGAAATTTCATCCCAAACAATAGCGCTAGGGTCTTTAACTTTAAGTGCATGCGCTGTTTGATTGCAAATAAAGATACCTACAATTGTAAATAAGAAAGCCATCATCATCTGTATGGAAAAACTATAGGACGATATTAATAAATAAATTGGAATCCCAACCAGGGTGCCTAGAGTGCCTGGTGCTTTTTTTGAAAGTCCCACACCAAAACCTAGCGCTAAAAAATGCGAGGGATGCTTTATTAGAAATTTAAGATTAGGCAAAGTGATCAAAGCCTTTTGGGTTGAATAATATGGATTTGCCTTTTTGATCTATGACCTTGAGGGATGTATTCTTAGTAATCACACCAATGATGCTGGTAGCTGTTTTCGTTTTTTTTGCAATTTTTTCTATAGTGAGCCTATGTTTTTTTGGAGCTGTAAATAGTAATTCATAATCATCGCCCCCACTTAATGCGAATTGATATTTTTTTGATGCATGAATAAATGGATCACACGGTATTTCATTAAGTAAAAGAGTGGCTCCAGCTGTGGAAGCTTTTAAGACATGTTTTAAGTCTTGAATGAGACCATCAGAAATATCAATACAGCTATTCGCATAGCGAGATAAATGGGAGCCGATTAAAACTTTAGGTGTGGGTGTTTCAAGTGCTTTTATACATTTTACTTTCAAACTAGGGGCGAGTTTTAATGTCCCTTGCAGGCTAGCCAAGCCCATGGAGGCCATGCCTAATTGACCTGTCACCCATATATCGTCATTTATTTTTGCGCCAGATCTCAATAGACTTTTATTTTTTTTAATTTCACCCATGATAGTAATTGAAATAGTCAAAGGACCTTTTGTGGTATCGCCACCAATAAGATCAATGCCAAATTGATCAGCACATTTAAAAAAGCCCTTTGAGAATTCTTTCAGCCAGTTATGATTTATT